>LXNH01000196.1_pt1 | contig 14500 bp, 11 predicted proteins | sample 809111 | NCBI WGS metagenome assembly LXNH01 (sample SAMN04870528, study PRJNA318959) | seawater metagenome | biome: 00002010; material: water; isolation source: marine seawater | place: Greece: Milos, Mediterranean Sea | collected 2013-05-29 | depth 5-7 m
GGCGCGGGTGGACGGCTGGTTCGACAAGTACGACGTGCTGCTGGCGCCCGCCGCCAGCGGCGAGGCGCCTTTCGCCGACCTCGGCACGGGCGATCCGCAATTCTCGCGCGCCTGGACCCTGTTCGGCCTGCCCTGCCTGAGTCTGCCCTTCGCCACCGGCCCGCAGGGCCTGCCCGTCGGCCTGCAGTTGATCGGCAAGCGGCACGACGACCATCGCACGCTGGCGATCGCTGCCTGGGTGCATGAGCGGCTGTTGGCCGCGCGCGAGCCCGACATCGGCGCATCCGGCATGTGGCCGCGGGGCTGAGCCGGCGCGCCACGCATGCGTGGACCAACGCCGATGCCCATGAAAAAGCCCGATCCATGGATCGGGCTTTTCGTTTTACGCAGGGCCGCTTCACGGTAAGAAGCAGGCCTGGGCGCGGGAGGCGGTAACCCCCGCGCCTGCGGCCGGGGCGCGGATCACGCGGCTTCGGCGGCTTCCTGTTCGGCGGCGATGGCGCCGGCGTTGATGTGGCGGTTCACGGCGCTCAGCACGGCCTGGAACGAGGCCGTGACGATGTCGCGGTCGATGCCCACGCCAAAGCCCGTGCCCGAATCACCGACGCGCAGTTCCACATAGGAGGCGGCGCGGGTGTCAGTGCCGGTGCCGATGGCGTGCTCGTGGTAGTCCATGATGCGCACGGGCACGTCCAGCGCGGCCACGAAGGCCGAGATGGCGCCGTCGCCCTTGCCGGTCACGATGCGGCGTTCGCCGTTGTATTCGAGTTCGGCCTCGATGCTGAAGTGCTGGCCTTCGCCGGCTGCCGGGTTGCCGTCGATGCGATGGCGCACCAGCTTCCACGGCGCCTTCTGTTCCAGGTACTCGCGGTTGAAGATGGTGTGCACGTCGTCGGCGGTGACTTCGCGGCCGGTTTCGTCGGTGACGCGCTGGATGGCGCGGCTGAATTCGATCTGCAGGCGGCGCGGCAACACCAGGCCGTGTTCCTGTTCGAGCAGGTACGACACGCCGCCCTTGCCCGACTGGCTGTTGACGCGGATCACGGCGTCATAACTGCGGCCGAGGTCGGCCGGGTCGATCGGCAGGTACGGCACTTCCCAGACGGCGTCGGGCTGCTGTTGCGCGAAGCCCTTCTTGATGGCGTCCTGGTGCGAACCGGAGAAGGCCGTGAAAACCAGGTCGCCGGCATACGGATGGCGCGGGTGCACGGGCAACTGGTTGCAGTACTCGGCGCAGCGGCGCACTTCGTCGATGTCGGAGAAGTCCAGGCCCGGGTGCACGCCTTGGGTGTAGAGGTTCAAGGCCAGCGTGACCAGGTCGACGTTGCCAGTGCGCTCGCCGCTGCCGAACAGGCAGCCTTCGATGCGATCGGCGCCGGCCATCACGGCGAACTCGGCGGCGGCCACGGCGGTGCCGCGGTCATTGTGCGGGTGCACGCTCAGGACGATGCTGTCGCGGCGCGCCAGGTTCTTGTGCATCCACTCGATCTGGTCGGCGTACAGGTTGGGCGTGGTGGCCTCGATGGTGGCGGGCAGGTTCAGCACCATCTTGCAGTCCGGCGTGGGCTCCCATACGTCGGCCACGGCGTTCGAGACCTCCAGCGCGAATTCGGGTTCGGTCGTGCTGAAGACTTCGGGCGAGTACTGGTAGCGCCACTTCGTTTCCGGGTGCTTGGCCATGTACTGCTTGACCAGGCGCGTGCCGGTCGTGGCGATGTTCTTGATTTCGTCCTTGGTCATGTTGAACACGACCTTGCGGAACGCCGGGGCGCAGGCGTTGTACAAGTGGACGATGGCCTGTTTGGCGCCGGCGGCCGATTCCACCGTGCGGCTGATCAGGTCTTCACGCGACTGGGTCAGCACGATGATGGTGACGTCGTCGGGGATGCGCTTTTCGTCGATGAGCTTGCGCACGAAATCGAAGTCGGTCTGCGAGGCCGACGGGAAACCCACTTCGATTTCCTTGAAGCCGATCTTGACCAGTTGCTCGAAGAAACGGAGCTTGCGCTCGACGCTCATCGGTTCGATCAGGGCCTGGTTGCCGTCGCGCAGGTCCGTGCTCATCCAGATGGGCGGCTGCGTGATGCGGCGGCTGGGCCAGGTGCGCTCGGAAAAGTCGCGGGCAAAGGGCGCGAAAGGGACGTATTTGGTGGCGGGGTTGGCAAGCATCATCACTACACCTCGATCGGTTTCTTGTGAATCCCGGGATCGGTTTCCTCGGCCGGCATGCGGCCGGATGGCGGCCTGATATGCCAGGGTTGGCCGCGTTTGGCGGCACAAGATTCAGTTTGGAAAAAAGGAATTCGCGTGTGGCAAGCGTGGCTGCCGAGCTACCACGGGGACACTAGGCCCGGCAACCGATCGGTAGGTATAGCGATAGCGCGATGAAGGCGGTACGAGCGCGCAGGCCGGCGACCGGAGCGACGGAGCGTCCGGTGGCAATCGCGAGGGAGGTGCGGTAAGCGGCCATAGGTTGCTAGTCAAACACACTTTTGCGGCGAGCGCAATTGGAAAGGCGATAAAAAAGCCGGGGACGGATCGGTCCCCGGCGCCCGCCGGCGTCCGGCGGACGGGTGGCGCGGCGGGCGTTATTGCGTCTGCATGTGGCCGCTCTGCACCACCTTGCCCAAGCGTTCGCGCTCGCTCTTGGTGAAGGCGACGAAACTGGCGCGCGAGCCGCCGCCCGGCTCGATGCTGCTCTGGCGCAGCGCGTCCTGCACTTCCTTGGTCTGCAGGCACTTCTCGATCGCCGCGTTCATCTTGTCGAGCACGTCCGCCGGCGTGCCGGCGGGCGCGAACAGACCGGCCCAGTGGCCGATACGCACGCCCGGGAAGCCTTCTTCGGCGGTGGTGGGGATATCCGGCGCGCTGGCCATGCGCTTGTCCCAGGTCGTGGCCAGCGCCTTGAGCTTGCCGCTGCGTATCAGCGGCAGCGTGACGATGCTGGCTTCCGACGTGGCGACGACCTGGTTGCCGATCACTGCCGTCACGCCTTCCGAACCGCTCTTGTAGGCGATGGGCTCGATCGGCAGGCCGGTGGCTTCCTTGACCATCTCGGCGACGAAATGCGGCGTACTGCCGTTGCCGGCGGTCGAGAACGTGATGCGGTCGGTCTTGGCCTGTTTGGCGCGGGCGACGAAGTCCTTCAGGTCCTTGGCCGGGTTGGATGGATTGGCGACGATCACCGACGGGGTGATCGACAGCAGCGCGACCGGGGTCAGTTCTTCGTCCTTGTAGGGCTGATCCGAGCGGATCAGGCTATTGGTGACCGTGCCGTTGCTGCCCACCAGGTAGGTGTAGCCATCGGCGGCGCTGCGAGCGACGTGCGCGGCGCCAACCACGCCACCGGCGCCAGGGCGGTTTTCGACGATCACGGGCTGGTCCAGGGTCTTGCCCACCGCCTTGGCGATGATGCGAGCGACCAGGTCGTTGGCGCCGCCGGCGCTGAAGGGCGCGACGAACGTGATGGGCTTGTCGGGCCAGGCGGCGCAGGCCGGGGCGGCAGCGAAGGCGGCCGAGCAGGCCAGCATGAGGCCGGCGGCATACCGGACAGGGGTGCGGAACATGTAAAACAAACTCCAGGGGCTGGCCGCGCATCCGGCAGGTCTCGGCTGCCGGTTATGTTTCAGGGTATGGGCGCGGCCGCGGTTGCGCGAGCCTGGAGGGCCAGTATAGGGGAGCCCGGCTGGCACGGGACTGAAACGCCCAGGCCGCCTTGCGGCGGCCTGGTGGCGGGGGCACAAACCGGCGGGTGTCCCGCCTCAGCGCGCCGGATCGCCGATGCGCGGCTCGACATAGCGCTGCTCGCGGGCCTCGCGGCGGCGGTCGTCGCGCCCGCCGTCCGAGGGCCGCGCGGCCGTGCCGTCGAGAATTTCCGCTTGCTCGGCCACCATGGCGATCTTGCCGATGCGATTGTGGCGGATTTCCGACAGGGAGCGGTACAGGTCGCCGACGGTGAACGGTTCTTCGCGGTTGCCCCAGGCCCAGCGCAGCACGCCGACCGATTCCGCGCTCAACTGCGGCGCCAGGTCGGCCAGTACTTCGGTGCGAATCGGCGTGGCGCGGCCGGACGCCAGGCTGGACGACAGCCATGCGCGTACGATGAAGAACACAATCAGGGTCCAGATGCCGGCCGCGACCCACCAGATATAGGGGTTGACCTTCTGCACCATGTCCATGGTGGGCTGGCCCAGCGTATGCAGGAAGTCATAGTTGACGCGCTTGCCGAAATCCAGGATCCAGGAAGCGGCGAGATACCAGACGATCACGGCCACGGCGATCACGATCGCGCGCACGAGAAGTCGGGGAAGCGCCAGTTTTAGCAGGGTCTGACCGATAAGTCGGCAATCCTGGCGAACGCGTGCGGGCGAAGTCTGATTCATCATGCAAAATATTGTACCTATGACCCGTCCTATTTTAGAACTGCGGCCCGGCCAGCATCTGACGCTGACCCCTCAATTGCAGCAATCGATCCGATTGCTGCAACTGTCCACGCTCGAGCTCGAAGCGGAGATCTCGCAAGTGCTCGCCGACAATCCGTTGCTGGAGCGCGACGATGAGCCCGCGTCGGCCGAGACCCAGGCGGAATCCGAGCGCGAATCATCGGTCCAGGACGACGAGCCCGCGCCCGAGCGCGACGCGCCGGTGGAGGAAATGCCGGGTTCCGGCGGGGTCTATCCCGACGACGATTCCGGCATGCCCGAGGCGGCCCGGCCCGATACCCTGCGCGAGCACCTGCTGGGGCAATTGGTGCTGACCCGCGCCGCGCCGCGCGATGCCGCGCTGGCGGCGTTGCTGATCGACGAGCTGGACGAGAACGGTTACCTGGGCTCGCCGCTGGAGGAAATCCTGGGCTGGCTGCCGGCCGAAATGGAGCCGGACCTGGACGAGCTGCGCGCGGCGTTGTCGCTGCTGCAATCATTCGACCCGCCGGGCATCGGCGCCCGCGACATGTCCGACTGCCTGCTGTTGCAACTGCGCAACCCTGACCTGACGCGCCTGCCCGAAGCCGCCGACCCGGCAGTGCTGGCCTGCGCCCGCCAGGTCTGTGCCCAGCATCTGGCGCTGCTGGCGACGGGCAACCACGCCAGGCTGTGCGCGGCGGCCGGTTGCGACGAGGCCACACTGCGCGCCGCCCATGCCCTGATCCTGCGTCTGGAGCCGCGTCCGGGCCGGGCCTGGACGGTGCCGGCGGCGGACTATGCGGTGCCGGATGTCATCGTGCGCAAGACGCGCCGTGGTTGGCAGGTGACGCTCAACAGCGCCGCCATGCCGCGCCTGCAGATCAACGGCCTGTACGCGCAGATGCTGGCCAACCAGAAGGAATCGGCCCACGCCGGCCTGCAGTCGCAACTGCAACAGGCCAAGTGGATGATCCGCAACGTCGAGCAGCGCTTCGACACCATCCTGCGGGTGGCGCAGGCCATCGTCGATCGCCAGACCGCCTTTTTCAGCCAGGGGCCCGCGGCCATGCGGCCGCTCATCCTGAAGGACATCGCCGGGGAACTCGGCTTGCATGAGTCGACGATTTCGCGAGCCACCACCCAGAAGTACATGCTCACTCCGTTCGGCACGCTGGAGCTCAAGCGCTTCTTCGGGGCGGGGGTGTCGACCGATGGCGGCGATGCCACGTCGGCCACCGCAGTGCAGACCTTCATCCGCCAGATGGTGGCCGAGGAGAACCGGGCCAAGCCGCTATCCGACAGCCAGATCATGGAAAAGTTGGCGGACCAGGGCATCGTCATTGCCCGCCGCACCGTCGCCAAGTATCGCGAGGCGCTGCGGATCGCGCCCGCCGCGTTGCGCAAGGCGCAGGCCGCGGCGCGCTGAATCCGCCTGCAAACGGGGTGGCGTCGGGCGCCGGACCGCGTCCGTGGCGCCTGCCTGTGTGTGGCGCCGCAGCAATAAAACGTCCCTTATTTCAAGGGGTTAGAGGCGTACGTGGTTGCAAATTATTTACGCAGGGTACTTGCCATTGCAGGAATAAATCCCGATAATTATTCTCATGTACATTTGCGTATGTAATGCCATCACCGAACGCCAAGTCCGCGCCAGCGTGGACGCGGGCGCGACGTCGCTTTCCGACCTGCAGTTCGAGTTGGGCGTGGCCACGTGTTGCGGTTGCTGCGCGGCCACCGCCGCCGAATACCTGCCTGGCGGCCGCTGCTCCAGCGTGTGCGACGTGCGCTCGATCGCCGTTCCGGTCAATCCGCCGGCCCCCCTGGCCGACGCGGGCGCGACCGCGGCGAACAGCAGCTATCCGGTCATCCAGGTCGCCGTCGCCTGAGCGGCGCCGCCACCTGCCACGGCTTGCAGGCCCAGCCCTGCAAGCCGTTTTGTTTCCGCTTCACAGAATTCCCTGATCCCCGACGCCAGTAGGCGTAGCGCCGATTCCGTCGACGGTACCGCCGGCTGCGCCGCGCCCACCAGGCGGTGGCCCGGCGCGCGATGCCGCGGCATGCCTGCAATGCCACGCCCAGCCCTCCTGTCAATGCGGCCTGCAACCTCATGAGGTTGGGACTCTCTCCGAATAAATCGTTTGTCAATGAATGAGGCGGCGCCCAGAATGGGCTCCTCGTTTCCTGCCTGGATCGGATGTGCCATGAAGGTGTCATCAGCCGTGCCCGTTGCCGCCTTGCCTGCCGACGCGCCGATGGGCGTGACCTGGGCACCCATCGCGGCGTTCTGTTTCCTGTGGAGTTCGGCCTTCGCCGCGGCCAAGATCGCGGTGCGCGATTGTCCGCCGCTGACCCTGCTGACGATCCGCTTCCTGATCGCTGGCGCCCTGATGCTGGGGGTGGCGGCGGCCAGTGGGCGCTGGTCGCGGCCCGGCGGCCGCGACCTGGCGGCGCTGATCCTGCTGGGCGTGTTGAACAACGCCGCGTATCTGGGTTTGAGCTGGAGCGGCATGACCACGGTCTCGTCGGCGTTCACGGCGGTGCTGATCAGCACCAATCCCCTGCTGATCGGCGTGTTGGCCGGGCCAGTGCTGGGCGAGCGGCTGGGCTGGCGCAAGATGTTCGGGCTGTGCCTGGGGCTGGCGGGCGTGGCGCTGGTGCTGCGCTCGCGCCTGTCCGGCATGCAGGAAGATACGCACGGCACGCTGCTGGTGACCGGCGGGCTGGTGGCGCTGGTCGCAGGCACGCTGCTCTACAAGCGCCTCAAGCCGGCCGCGGGCCTGTGGATGGCGACGGGGATCCAGTCGCTGGCCGGCGCGGCGGCGCTCCTGCCGGTGGCGCTGCTGCACGAGAGCATGGGCGATGCACGCATGACGGCCAGTCTGTTCTGGAGCATGGCATACATGATCGTCGCGGTATCGATCGGCGGCTATTACCTGTGGTTCATGATCCTGAGCCGGGCCAGCGCCACGGCCGCCAGCGCGCTGCATTTCCTGATGCCGCCGCTGGGCCTGTTGTTCGGTTGGGCGGTGCTGCGCGAGCCGGTATCGTGGCTCGACCTGTTGGGCATTGTGCCGATCGCGTTCGGCATCTGGCTGGCGACGCGGCGCGCGCCGTAGGGCCGCGTTTCAGCGGTTGTTCGCGCACAACGGGGCGCGCTCGGGGAGTGGTCCTAGAAATTCAGGGCCGTATCGTGCCGCTTGCGCCGCCGCGCGACCCCCGGAATGCCTGCGAATTGGCCTGATGCATGCCCGTGCAGCCCGCGCCATGCCTTGCGGTCGGATGCAAATCATCAAGCACGCATACTCATTCTCATTTATGTATCGCTTTCCGGTTGCGCTCGTAAAGCGGTTTACCAGATGCGCGCCAAGGCTAGGCGCGGCCCCGCGGCCGATGTTAGTCTGCCGGGGTTGCGTACTCGCGGCATCGTGCGCTTCTTGTCGCGATGCAGTGCGCGTCGCGCCTGACTGCAAGGAGTCCGTTATGAAAGGCGATAAAACCGTCATCCAATTCTTGAACAAGCAGCTGACCAACGAGTTGACGGCGATCAACCAATACTTCCTGCATGCGCGCATGTTGAATCATTGGGGTTTCGACAAGCTCGGCAAGCACGAGTACGAGGAATCCATCGGCGAAATGAAGCATGCGGATCGCCTGATCGCGCGCATCTTCATGCTCGACGGCCTGCCCAACCTGCAAGACCTGCACAAGCTGCTGATCGGCGAAGACGTGCCGGAACTGCTGGCCTGTGACCTGAAGCTGGAGCAAGGCGCCCAGGCCACCGTGAAGGAAGCCATGGCTTACTGCGAATCGGTGCGCGACTACGTCTCGCGCGATCTGTTCCAGGACATCCTGGACGACACCGAAGAGCATATCGATTACCTGGAAACCCAGATCGACCTGATCGACAAGGTGGGCCTGCAGAACTACCTGCAAAGCCAGATGTCCGTGCCCGACTGAGGCGCTTGCCGCGGCATGCAAAATGGCGCCCCGAGGGGCGCCATTTTCTTGCAGTGCTCGCGTCTGGCGCGAGCCGTGGGATCGGATTTACTGCGGGCGGGCCGGGCATTCGGCCATCGTGCCCCAGGCCCGGTTGGGGCCGCAGTACTTGTTGCGGGCCGCCCACGAGCACGAGGGGCGTTCGAAGAAGCCCTGCGTGGCGCAGTGCGCCAGTTCGCGCTTGAGCGCGTCCTGCCAGCCGGGCGCGCCCGGCGCCGGTGACGAATTCGGCGGGGGCGGCGCCTGCACCATGGGCGTGTTGCCGTAGCCGGCGGCCTGTTGGGCCGGTGCCTGGCCGCCGTTGATGGCGGTGCCGGTGCCCGGCGCCTGCAGGTCGAGCGTGCTGACGTCAGAGGTGCCTTGCGGCAGCGGTACCTGCGAGGCCGCGGCGATTTCGCGCGCCTGGTCCTGGCTGATGCGCTCGCGCGAAATCTGCACAGCCGGATCGCTGAGGGTGTCGAACAGCGAGACCGTGTTGATGGTCCATTCGTGGTCGGCCGGTTTGTCGGGCACGCCGAGCGTGCCGTCGATGCGCGGTTGCGGGGGCTGCGCCACGTAGGGACGCCCGTTGGCGTCGAGCACGGGTTGTTGCGACGCGGCCGCATCCTGGCCGGGTGCAGGCGCGGCCTGTGGCGCGTGCGCCACCAGCCAATCACCCAGTTGAATGCCGCCCCAGGCCGACGCGCCAAGCGCCAGCAGAAGCGTTGCGAATAATAAACGCCAAGACATTGCTACCCTCAAATCTGCCGTGCGGTACCCGAACGGGTCTACGCCTTGTCTCCGAAAACCTTGCCGCCATGCTCTCGCATCGCGTGGAATTTCACATCCGGATACAGTTCCTCGGCCACGCGCAACTGCGCGGGCGAACCGATCAAAAACGCCGCCGCATCGACCACATCATAGGCGATATGGGCAGCATTGGCATCCATGAACTTGCGCAGCGCCTTGGGGTTATCGGAAGTAATCCAACGTGCCATTGTGTAGCGCGAAGGCATCATGCGCGCGTCCACGCCGTACTCGGTCTTGAGGCGGTGCGCGACCACTTCGAACTGCAGCTGGCCGACCGCGCCGAGCAGCAGCGAGCCGCCGGCGGCCTCGGGGCGGAACACCTGGATGGCGCCCTCTTCGCCCAGTTGTGTCAGGCCGGTGCGCAACTGCTTGGTGCGCAGCGGGTCTTTCACTTCGACGGCCTGGAACAGTTCCGGCGCGAAGAACGGCAGGCCGGTGAACTGCAGCGTTTCGCCTTCGGTCAGCACGTCGCCCAGTTGCAGCACGCCGTGGTTGGGAATGCCGATGACGTCGCCGGCATAGGCCTCGTCCAGCAGCTCGCGGCGTTGCGACAGGAACGACACCACGTTGTTGGGGCGCATTTCCTTGTTGGTGCGGGCGACCTTCAGGCGCATGCCGCGCTCGAAGCGGCCGGAGCTGACGCGCACGAAGGCGACGCGGTCGCGGTGCGCCGGGTCCATGTTGGCTTGCACCTTGAACACCACGCCGGTGAACTTGGGTTCCTCGGGCTGCACCTCGCGTTGCAGCGCCACGCGCGGGCCGGGCGGGGGAGCCTGTTCGACCAGCGCGTCCAGCACTTCCTGCACGCCGAAGTTGTTGATGGCCGAGCCGAAAAACACCGGGGTCTGCTTGCCGGCCAGGAACTGGTCGCGGTCGAAGGCTGGGGCGGCCTCGTTGATCAGTTCGATTTCGCCGCTGGCCTGCTCGAAGGCCGCGCCGAAGCGGCGCGCGATCTCGGGGTTGGTCAGGCCTTCGATGAAGTCGTCGTTGTCCGCGCGGCGCTCCTGGCCGGGGCGGAACACGCGCATGCGGTCGCGGCGGATGTCGAACACGCCGCCGAAGGCCTTGCCCATGCCCACCGGCCACGAGAACGGCACCGCGTCCATGCCCAGGTGGCCTTCGATTTCCGACAGCAGTTCGAGCGGTTCGCGCACTTCACGGTCCATCTTGTTGATGAATGTGATGATGGGCGTGTTGCGCGCGCGGCAGACCTGCAGCAGGCGGATGGTCTGGGGCTCGACGCCGTTGGCGGCGTCGATCACCATCAGCGCGGCATCGACCGCCGTCAGCACGCGGTAGGTGTCTTCCGAGAAGTCCTGGTGGCCCGGGGTGTCGAGCAGGTTGATGACGCAGTCGCGGTATTCCATCTGCATCACCGACGAGGCCACCGAAATGCCGCGCTGCTTTTCGATTTCCATCCAGTCGGAGGACGCGTGGCGCGAGGCCTTGCGCGCCTTGACGCTGCCGGCGATCTGGATCGCGCCCGCGAACAGCAGCAGCTTTTCGGTCAGCGTGGTCTTGCCCGCGTCGGGGTGGGAAATGATGGCGAAGGTACGGCGCCGCGCTACTTCTTGTGGGATGTTCATGATCGGAGGATTCAACCTGACGCCGCGGATTCAGCCCGGCGCGGTCCGGTATGGTGCATCGAAACAAGCGGGGCACGCGCCGTTGCCGGCGCGTGCCCCGCGCGTGGAAATTCAGGAATGGCGGCGGAACGAGGCCAGGAACACGCCCGCCAGGATGAACAGCGAACCGAAGGTGCGGTTCATCCAGCGGATGTGCCTGGCGCTGCGCAGCAGGCGCAGCACGCGCGCCGCCAGCAGCGTGTAGATGCCCATCGCCACCAGGTCGGTGAATGCCAGCGTGCCGGCCAGCGCCGCGTACTGCGGCGTCAGCGGCAAGGCGGTGTCGACGAACTGAGGCACCACCGCCAGCAGGAACACCGTGCCCTTGGGGTTCATGGTGTTGATCAGGAAGCCGCGCATCACCAGCTCGCGGATCGTGGCCTGCTTGGGATCGCCGGCATCGACCGCGACGGGCGCGGCGTCGGTGCGGATCTGGCGCACACCCAGGTAGATCAGGTAAGCCACGCCCAGGTACTTGACCACGTTGAAGGCCATTTCGGAAGTGGCCAGCACCGCGCCCAGGCCGACCGCGACCACCACGAACTGGAACAGGATGCCCAGGATCAGGCCGGCCGTGTTCCAGTAGCCGCGGGCGAACCCGTACTTCAGTCCGGAGGACATCGCCGAGATGGCCCCCGCGCCAGGCGAGAACGAAATGGCCCAGGAGGCCAGGAAGAACGTCAACCAGGTGGAAAGAGGCATGATGGCGCGGGTCCGTGGGTCGCAGTAACAGGTATGCCGCTGATATTACTTGGAGAGCAGCGCCGCGCGCGGGGCGCCGGCCGGGCGCCCGTTGCCGCCGTTGCCGGCGGGACGCGCGTTGCCGTCGGGACGGCGGTGGTTCTGCGCCGGACGCGCATCGCTGCGGCCGGCATGGGCCGGGCGCTCGGCCGGCTTGCCGTCGCGCGCGCCCTGGCCGCCGCGGTTGTCGCCGCCGGCACGGGCCGGCGCCGGGGCGCGGCCGCCATTGGCGCTACGCGGCGCGGCGTTGGCCGGGCGCGAGCGGGGCGCGCCGGCATTGCCGCCACGGCCGCCGTTACGGCCGCCGCCACGCGGCTGGCGCGCATCTTCGTCGCGTTCCTGGCGTTCGAAGGCCGCGGCGCTGGTGGCGGGCGGGGTCCAGTCCAGCACCGGCTTGCGCTCGATGGTCTTCTTGATCAGGCGCTCGATGTCCTTGAGCAGCTTGATTTCGCTGTTGTCGACCAGCGAGACGGCGGCGCCGGTGGCGCCGGCGCGGCCGGTGCGGCCGATGCGGTGCACGTAGTCTTCCGGCACGTTGGGCAGTTCGAAGTTCACCACCTGGGGCAGTTGGTCGATGTCCAGGCCGCGGGCGGCGATGTCGGTGGCCACCAGCACCGTCACGGTGCCGTCCTTGAAGCCGGCCAGCGCGCGGGTGCGGGCCGACTGGCTCTTGTTGCCGTGGATGGCGGCGGCGGTCAGGCCGTCCTTGACCAGTTTTTCGGCCAGGCGGTTGGCGCCGTGCTTGGTGCGGGTGAACACCAGCACCTGGTGCCAGCCGCTTTCACGGATGATGTGGCTGATCAGGTCGCGCTTGTGGTGCTGTTCGACCAGGTGCACGGTCTGGGTGACCAGTTCGGTGGCGGTGTTGCGTGGGGTGACCGAGACTTCGCCCGGGTTGTTCAGCACGCCGCGCGCTAGCGCGCGGATCTCGTCCGAGAAGGTGGCCGAGAACAGCAGGTTCTGGCGTTGCTTGGGCAACAGGGCCAGGATCTTGCGGATGTCGCGGATGAAGCCCATGTCGAGCATGCGGTCGGCTTCGTCCAGCACCAGGATCTCGACGCCGGACAGGTCGACGGTCTTCTGACCGCAGTGGTCCAGCAGGCGGCCGGGGGTGGCCACCAGGATGTCCAGCGGCTTGCGCAGCGCGGAGATCTGCGGGTTGATGTTGACGCCGCCGAACATCACCATGGACGTCAGCGCGGTGTGCTTGCCGTAGGTCTGCACCGATTCGGCGACCTGCGCGGTCAGTTCGCGCGTGGGGGTCAGGATCAGGCAGCGCGGGCGGCCGGCCTTGCGGGCCTCCGGCTTGCGCTGCATCAGCAGGTGCAGGATGGGCAGGGTGAAGCCGGCGGTCTTGCCGGTGCCGGTCTGGGCGGCGGCCAGCAGGTCGCCACCTTTCAGCACCTGCGGAATCGCCTGGGCCTGGATGGGGGTGGGTGCGGTGTAGCCGGTATCGGCAATGGCGCGCAACAGGGAATCGGCCAGCCCGAGGTCGGCGAAAGAGGAAGAGGTAGTCAAAACAACTCCAGCGGCAGCCCGTCGCTCAAGTTGAGAGACTCCAATCCAGGCGGACGAATAAGGAGAAAAGGGAAGCGCCCCAGGGGGCGAAGCTTGGCGGCGAAGTGCCTAGCGGACGCGTGCAGATTGGCAAAGCACGCGCAGCCATTGTAGCCGATGCGCAGCCTGGGCAGGCGGCGCGGTCGCAACAGTATCGCCGGGTAACATTTTGCACGAAATATGAACGAAATCAGTGTAATCCCTAGGCAGTCCTCCCTATAATCCCACGGCTTACCTCCATCAAAAGAATTAAGGGTTGCTATGAAAAAGGCGGCAATAGCGGGTGTGGTCGTTGCACTGGGCGCAATCTGGACCGGCACGGCCTGGTACACCGGCCAGAAGGCCGAGGCGTTCGTCAAGCAGTCGATCGAAGACGGCAACGCCGAACTGAGCAAGTTCGGCGAAAAATGGGGCATGACGCCGGTGATCGAACTGATGTCGTTCGAACGCGGCGTGTTTTCCTCGACCGAGCGCTACCGCGTGAAGTTCACGCTGCCCGCCAAGGGAAGCCAGCCCGCCGAGGAACACGAGATCCAGTTCGTCGAGCATCTGTCGCACGGTCCCTTCCCGTTCAGCAACCTGGCTTCCGGCAAGCTGGCGCCGGCCATGGTCGCGAGCCGCTTCCAGATCGAGGAAACCCCGGCGGTCAAGGGCTGGTTCGCCGCCACCAAGGGCGCCACGCCACTGTCTGGCGCCTATAGCGTCAGCTATGGCAAGCATGTCTCCGGCACGTTCAACCTGGCCCCCGCCGAAGCCACCAGCAACCAGACCAAGCTGACTTTCTCCGGCATGACCGGCGATGTCGACTTCGATACCAACACCAAGCATGCGATCCTGGCGCTCAAGAGCGACAGCCTGGCGCTGGCCGGCCCGGCTGGCGAGAGCGATATCGTGGGCATGGCGGTCAAAGGCATCACGCTCGACAGCGACCTGGCGCCGGGCAAGAACGACATTGCCATGGGCAGCCAGAAGCTGGTCTTCAAGGAATGGGCCATCACGTCCAAGACCAAGCCGCCGGTCTTGTTCAAGGACACCAGCATCGGCGTGGACCTGGCCGAGGCCGATACCGGCGTGAACGCCAAGATGGTGCTGGACTTCGGCATGATCAACGTCCAGCAGAAGGACATGGCGGGCCTGCAGCTGGCGATTGGCCTGAAGAACATGGACCCCAAGGCGCTCAAGGCGCTGAATGAGGTCTATGAAGCCTCCTCGCGCCGCATGATGCAAGCCGACGGCAATGAGCCCAAGCCCGAGTTCACGCCCGAAGAGCAGCAGATCCTGAAGACCAACGTCGAGCTGCTGCTGGCCGGCAAGCCCAGCCTGTCGGTGTCGCCGTTGCAGGTGCGCACGGCCAACGGTACCTCGACCTTCAACCTGGATGTGGACCTGGCC
>LXNH01000198.1_pt1 | contig 14450 bp, 12 predicted proteins | sample 809111 | NCBI WGS metagenome assembly LXNH01 (sample SAMN04870528, study PRJNA318959) | seawater metagenome | biome: 00002010; material: water; isolation source: marine seawater | place: Greece: Milos, Mediterranean Sea | collected 2013-05-29 | depth 5-7 m
GAAAACAGCCCCTTCCGCATCCTCATGCAGAAGATGCAGGCCGCCGCCTACCAATGGCACAGCTACGGCAAGAACACCATCGGCGCCCGTTCCGACGTCGAAAACGTCGACATCGGCCAGTTGCGCGCCTTCTACCACGAGTACTACCAGCCCGACAACGCGGTGCTGATCGTGGCCGGCAAGTTCGATCCGCAGGCCACCCTGGCTGACATCGAAGCCACCCTGGGTAAGCTGCCCAAGCCGGACCGCAAGCTGCCGCCTGAATACACCATCGAGCCGGCCCAGGACGGCGAGCGCAGCGTCACCCTGCGCCGCGCCGGCGGCACGCCGCTGGTCGCGGCGATGTACCACATCCCCGCCGCCGGCAGCCCCGACTTCGTGCCTTTCGACCTGGCCACCACCATCCTGGCCGATACGCCGTCGGGCCGCCTCTATCACGCGCTGGTGCCAACCAAGCTGGCCTCGGGCGTGTTCGGTTTCACCATGGAGAACCTGGACCCGGGCCTGGCGATGTTCGCGGCGCAACTGACGCCGGGCAAGAACCAGGACGCCGCCATGAAGGCCCTGACCAACACGCTGGAAAGCCTGGGCAAGAAGCCCTTCACCCAGCAGGAGCTTGACCGGGCCCGCAGCAAGTGGCTGACCTCCTGGGAGCAGACCTACAGCGATCCCGAACAGGTCGGCGTGGCGCTGTCCGAGGCCATCGCCGCCGGCGACTGGCGCCTGTTCTTCCTGCAGCGCGACCGCGCTCGCAAGGCCACGCTGGCCGAAGTGCAGCAGGCCGCCACCACCTACCTGATCCAGAGCAACCGCATCGAAGGCCGCTACATCCCCACCGACAAGCCGGTGCGCACGCCGCAGATGCAGCGCGCCGATCTCACCGAGGTCTTCAAGGACTACAAGGGAGACCCCGATTTCAAGGCCGCCTCCGCCTTCGACCCTTCGCCGCAGAACATCGACCGCCTGACTCAGCGCAAGACGCTCGACCTGCCCAATGGCCCGGTACAACTGGCCCTGCTGCCCAAGGCCACCCGGGGTAACCGCGTGCAGGCGCAGATGCTGATCCAGTTCGGCAACGAAAAAGACCTGCTCGGCCAGCGCGTCAACGCCAGCGCCGTGGCCGACCTGCTGATGCGCGGCACCGCCAAGCTGTCGCGTCAGGACATCCAGGACCGCCTGGACCAGTTGCAGGCCGAATTGGGCTTCAGCGGCGGCGGCACTACGCTCAAGATCGCCATGTCCACCAAGCGCGAGAACCTGCCCGAGCTGACCCGCCTGGCGCTGGACATCGTGCGCAACGCCAACTTCCCCAAGGAACAGATCGAGGAATACCAACGCCAACTCGAAACCTCGATCCAGAACGCCATGACCGAACCGCAGGCCCTGGCCGCGCGCGCCCTGGCTCGCCAGGACAATCCGTGGCCGGCCAACGATCTGCGCTATGTGCCGACGTTCGAGGAGTCGCTGGCCGGCATCCGCGCCTTGAACCGCGAGGCGCTGGCCAAGTTCCACGCCAAGTTCTACGGCGCGGGCAAGATCGAATACACCGCGGTGGGAGATTTCGAGCCCGGCGCGGTGGAAAAGGCCATTGCGGATGGCCTGGCCGGCTGGAAGCGCGCCCCCGCCTATACCCGCGTCGCCAACCCCTACCGCGACATCCCGGCCAAGCAGTTCGACATCGAGACGCCCGACAAGGCCAATGCGTTCTACATCTCGCGCATGCCGCTGAAGCTGCAGGACACGGATGCCGACTATCCGGCGCTGTACCTGGCCAACTATCTGTTCGGCGCCTCGGAGACCTCGCGCCTGTGGAACCGCGTACGTGAAACCGAAGGCCTGTCCTACAACGTGCGCAGCTCGTTGTCGGTCTCGTCGTTCGAACCCAGCGCCAGCTGGACCATGTACGCCATCTACGCGCCGCAGAACCGCGAACGCCTGGAAAAGGCCATCGGCGAAGAACTCGCCCGCGTGCTCAAGGACGGTTTCAGCGATAAGGAAATCTCGGATGGCATCACCGCGTTGCTGAACTACCGCAACCTGGCGCGCGCCCAGGACGACGTGCTGGCAGGCACGTGGCTCGACTATCTGCAGCGCGGCCGCAGCTTCGAATGGTCGGCCGAGATGGACCGGAAGATCAGCGCGCTCACGCCCGCGGCAGTCAACGCGGCGCTGCGCAAGTACCTGCGGCCCGACGGCTTCAGTACCGCCGTCGCCGGTGACTTCAAGAAAAAAGCGCCCTGACGCGCCGCGTCCTCCCGCTGTTCCGACCCCTGCTGCGGCAGGGGTTTTTTTCGCCTGCCGCGCATGCCGGCGACAAAAAAAGGGGCCGACCATCACCAAGACCATGCCATAAACGGGGAAATTTCTTATCCAAATTTTTATTGCATGCTTATTTGGAAAGATGTTTTCAGGATATAAGGGTTTATCCCAGGTGAAATGCCGCGCACAATTCATTCATCGGGAACAAACAACGAACCACGACGGCAAGCCGCCAGATGCGGCCCCGCCCCACAACATATTGGAGGTCATTATGAAAACCCTGACGACTACCCTGCTGATTTCCCTAGCCCTGGCGGGAGCCGGCGCCCAGGCCGCCGGTGTCGAACAAGCCAAGTCGAGCGCCCAAGTGGCGACCGAACTGCAACAGGCCAAGATCAACGGTCAATACACCTTCGGCGAACTGGACTACCCGCCCGCCCTGCCCCAGACCACCAGCCTGAGCTCGCAGGACGTGCAAGCCCAGCTGCAACAGGCCAAGGCCAGCGGCGAATACACCTTCGGCGAACTGGACTACCCGCCCGTCGCCGCGGCTCCGGCCAGCGCCAAGTCGCGCGCTGAAGTCCAGCAGGAACTGGCCCAGGCCAAGGCCAACGGCCAATACACCTTCGGCGAACTCGAGTATCCCCCGATCACCCGGTGAGCTGCTTGCTGTAGCCCGGCCGGCCTCGGGCGGCATCGTGGCCCGAGGTCGGTTTTTTCGGCCACAGCGGCAAAACAGGCGCGTGGATAAGGCCGCACCACGCGGTTGTTGTAGCAGTACCCGCAGTAGCAGTATGAAGTGGCAGTACCTGTAGTAGCAGTACGAAGTCTGAAGTAGCAGTACCTGCAGTGAAACCGCGGCGCAAGCCGCGGTTTTTTTTTGCCCGGCGCAGGAACGCCCAAGGACAACGGCCCAGCACCCGGAAGTCTCCGGATGCTGGGCCGTGATGCGCCTCGCGGGGTGGCGATCAGCTCATGCGATTCAGCTGAAGAACTCCTTGACGCGATCGGTCCACGACTTGCTTTGCGGCGAGTGGCGGTCGCCCCCGTCGTTCAGCGAGGCCTCGAACTGGCGCAGGATGTGCTTCTGGTCGTCGCTCAGGCGCACCGGCGTCTCGACCACCACATGGCAGTACAGGTCGCCCGGGTAGCTGCCGCGCACGCCGCGGATGCCCTTGCCGCGCAGGCGGAAGGTCTTGCCCGACTGCGTGCCCTCGGGAATCGAGATCTCGGCCTTGCCGCCCAGCGTCGGCACCTGCAGCTCGCCGCCCAGCGCCGCCGTGGTGAACGGGATGGTCAGCTCGCAGTGCAGGTCATCGCCATCGCGCTGGAAGATCTTGTGCTGCTTGATGTGGATTTCCACATACAGATCGCCCGGCGGACCGCCATTGATGCCCGGTTCGCCGTTGCCGCTGGAGCGGATGCGCATGCCGTCATCGATGCCGGCCGGAATCTTGACCTGCAGGGTCTTGTTGCGGCGGATGCGGCCGACGCCATCGCAGGCCGTGCAGGGATCGGTGATTTCCTTGCCATTGCCATGGCAGGTCGGGCAGGTCTGCTGGACGCTGAAGAAGCCCTGCTGCATGCGCACCGCGCCGGAACCGCCGCAGGTGCGGCAGGTCTTGGGCGAGGTGCCGGGTTTGGCGCCGGACCCGTGGCAGGTGTCGCAGTGTTCCCAGCTGGGGACGCGGATCTCGGTGTCGAAGCCGGCGGCCGCCTGCTCCAGCGTGATTTCCAGCGCATATTTGAGATCGGCGCCGCGGTACACCTGCGGGCCGCCGCCCCCGCGACGGCCACCGCCGCCGCCGAATATCTCGCCAAAAATGTCGCCGAACGCATCGGCGAAACCGCCGCCCATGCCACCGCCCATGCCGGCGGCGTTGGGGTCGACGCCCGCGTGGCCGTAGCGGTCGTATGCGGCGCGCTTCTGTTCATCGCCCAGGACCTCGTAGGCTTCCTTGGCTTCCTTGAACTTCTCTTCGGCTTCTTTGCTGTCCGGATTGCGGTCCGGATGGTATTTCATGGCCAGCTTTCGATAGGCCTTCTTGAGTTCGTCATCCGAAGCGTTTTTCGCCACGCCCAGGATGTCGTAATAGTCGCGTTTTGCCATGATCGGTGGGCCCGGGAAGGAGCCTTCTTTTCAGTGCTACAGAATGAGTTCGCCCGGTAGGCGGATTTCTCCGGCTACCGGGCGGCAGAGGCAGGTCAGCGCCCGGCCATTATTGGTCGCGCTTGACTTCCTTGAAGTCGGCGTCGACGACGTTGTCGTCCACCGGCTTCGCGTTGTCGGCAGCCTGCTGCTGGCCGGCGGCTTGCTGCGCCTGCATGTCGGCGTACATCTTTTCGCCGAGTTTCTGCGAAGCGGTCGACAAGGCTTCGACCTTGGCGTCGATGGCCGCCTTGTCGCCGTCCTTCAGCGTGTCCTCGAGCTCCTTGATGGCCGCTTCGATGCCTTCCTTCTCGGACGCCTCGAGCTTGTCGCCGTATTCGGTCAGCGACTTGCGGGTGGCGTGCACCAGCGCATCGGCCTGGTTACGGGCCTGGGCCAGCTCGGCAACGCGGTGATCTTCCTCGGCGTTGGCCTCGGCATCCTTGACCATGCGCTGGATCTCGTCTTCCGACAGACCCGAGTTGGCCTTGATGGTGATCTTGTTTTCCTTGCCGGTGCCCTTGTCCTTGGCCGACACGTGCAGGATGCCGTTGGCGTCGATGTCGAACGTGACTTCGATCTGCGGCATGCCACGCGGCGACGGCGGGATCCCTTCGAGGTTGAACTCGCCCAGGGCCTTGTTGCCCGCGGCGATTTCACGCTCACCCTGGAAGACCTTGATCGTCACGGCCGGCTGGTTGTCGTCGGCGGTCGAGAAGGTCTGCGAGAACCGGGTCGGAATGGTCGTGTTCTTCTGGATCATCTTGGTCATCACGCCGCCCAGGGTTTCGATACCCAGGGACAGGGGGGTGACGTCCAGCAGCAGCACGTCCTTGCGGTCGCCCGACAGCACGGAACCCTGGATGGCGGCGCCCGCGGCGACGGCTTCGTCGGGGTTCACATCCTTGCGCGGCTCCTTGCCGAAGAATTCCTTCACCTTTTCCTGGACCTTGGGCATGCGGGTCATGCCGCCGACCAGGATCACGTCGTCGATGTCGGAAACCTTCACGCCGGCGTCCTTGATGGCCACGCGGCAGGGCTCGATGGTGCGCTCGATCAGTTCCTCGACCAGCGCTTCCAGCTTGGCGCGCGTGATCTTCAGGTTCAGGTGCTTCGGACCCGAGGCATCAGCCGTGATGTACGGCAGGTTGATCTCGGTCTGCTGGCTCGAGGACAGCTCGATCTTGGCCTTTTCGGCGGCTTCCTTCAGGCGCTGCAAGGCCAGCACGTCCTTGGACAGGTCGACGCCCTGTTCCTTCTTGAACTCGCCGATGATGTAGTCGATGATGCGCTGGTCGAAGTCTTCGCCGCCCAGGAAGGTGTCGCCGTTGGTCGACAGCACTTCGAACTGCTTTTCGCCATCGACGTCGGCGATTTCGATGATGGACACGTCGAACGTGCCGCCGCCCAGGTCATAGACGGCGATCTTGCGGTCGCCCTTTTCGGTCTTGTCCAGGCCGAAGGCCAACGCGGCCGCGGTCGGCTCGTTGATGATGCGCTTGACTTCGAGGCCGGCGATGCGGCCGGCGTCCTTGGTGGCCTGGCGCTGGCTGTCGTTGAAGTAGGCCGGCACCGTGATGACGGCTTCGGTCACTTCCTCGCCCAGGTAGTCCTCGGCGGTTTTCTTCATCTTGCGCAGCACGTCGGCCGACACTTGGGGAGGCGCCATCTTCTTGCCGCGCACTTCCACCCAGGCGTCACCGTTGTCGGCCTTAACGATGGCATAGGGCATCAGGTTGATGTCCTTCTGCACCGCCTTTTCCTCGAACTTGCGGCCGATCAGGCGCTTCACCGCGTACAGGGTGTTCTTGGGGTTGGTCACCGCCTGGCGCTTGGCGGGCGCGCCCACCAGCGTTTCACCGTCGTCCATGTAGGCGACGATCGAGGGGGTGGTCCGGGCGCCTTCGGCGTTTTCAATGATCTTGACCTGACCGCCGTCCATGACAGCCACGCAGCTGTTGGTCGTGCCCAGGTCGATGCCAATAATTTTGCTCATGGTCGGGTTACCTTGGATAAATCTGTGAAATTAGAGAGAAATTTCCTGTCCCCACATAACTGGGGCTGCCTACAGGGTTTTTCAAGACACCTGGCTGGAATTTTCCGCCGGCGCTTCCTGCAGGCGCCGGACCGCCGCCGTGAACTGGGGCAATCCGGGCCAACCGGTAATGCGTCCGAGCCGCTTTCCGGCTCGGTAGAACACAAAAGTGGGGACGCCATGCAGGGAAAAGCGGCGGCCCAAGGGCTCATCGGCGTACACGTCGGCCTCGAACCAGCCAATACCCAGGTCCAGCAGGGATTCCTGATGCAGCAACGCCGCCTGCTTGAAGAGATTGCAGTTATAGCAATCCTGGCCCCACAGGAATACGCAGCGCAGGTCCGTCCCCGGCGCCTCGACCACGGCGGCATCGAAGCCCGCGGTGTCGACATGCCGCATGCCGAACACCGCGAAAACCTGGGCCGGGTCGAACCTGGGGTCGGTCATGGCGCGCCGTCCGTTCAGCCTTGGCCGGCGGACACCACCACCAGGGCCGGGCGCAGGGTGCGGTCGGCGATGGCGTAGCCCTTCTGCAGCAGCTGGATCACCGTATTGGCGGGCTGCTCCGACGGGACCGAGGAAATCGCCTGGTGCAGGTGCGGATCGAACTTGTCACCCTGGGCCGGCGCGATTTCCTTGAGCAGGTTGCGCTCGAAGGCCGCCGCCAGCTGCTTGAGCGTGACTTCGACGCCCTCGCGCAGGGTTTCGACGGTCTGGTCGGCCTGGGCCAGCGCGGCCTCCAGGCTGTCCTTGACCGGCACCAGGCTTTCGGCGAACGACTCGATACCGAACTTGCGCGCCTTGGAGACTTCTTCCTGGGCGCGGCGGCGCACGTTCTCGGCGTCGGCGCGAATGCGCAGAAGCTGGTCCTGTTGCTCGTTGACGGTAGCCTGGGCCGCGTCCAGCTGGGCCCGCAATTCGTTCAACTCGGCCTGTGCCGCGTCCTGGGCCGCGGGGGCCGCATCGGCGTCTTCGCCGAATCCGGGCGTCTGATCTACAGGCTCGTTGGGTGCCGTCATGGGGAATCCTCCAAAAAGAATGGCTTTCGCAACCATGAATGGGGGCCAATACCCCTATTTCAAGCCCGGGAAAGCAAATATTCCCCGTCGCGGGCCACCGTTGCGGCGGGACCAAACCTACGGCCAAAAGCGCTCAACCTCCAGGAAATTCCCCTCGACCTCCGGGACCCGGGCGCAAAACGGCGCCCGTTCCGATCATCGACAGGTCACTTCTTGCCCGGCTGGGCCGGGGCCGGCGCGTCGCTGGCGGGAAAGGAGTCCTTCAGGGCCCGGTCGACCTCGGGATCATCTTCGGGTTCAGGATTGATCGCGATGGGGTCGCTGGCTGGAAAGGTCTCGGCCAGCGCCTCGTCCAGCTCGTGCTCGACCTGATCCTCGTCCACCGGGGTACTGACGTTCCCCTTTTTCACAATCTTGTCCGTCTTGGGATCATGCTGCATGCGCCCTCTCCTTCAAGTCCGTGGATGTGTGGGCCACCCCTGCAAGTGTCGTTCCACCAGGCTGGCCAACCCCGCGATCCAGGCCGGATCGTCATTCAGCGCCGGGATGTAACGGAACTGCCGGCCGCCCGCGCCGAGAAAGGCGTCGCGGCACTCCAGGCTGATCTCTTCCAGGGTTTCCAGACAGTCTGCCACAAATCCCGGACACACCACATCCACCTCGGTAACGCCCGAGGCGGCCAGCGCCTTGAGGGTCGGCTCGGTGTAGGGCTCAAGCCAGCGGGCGGTACCGAAACGACTCTGGAAGGTCACTTCGATCTGCTCGCGCGGCAACGACAGGCGTTGCGACAGCAGCCGCGCAGTCTCCATGCAATCGCGGTAATACGGGTCGCCCAGTTCGATGGAATAGCGCGGCAGGCCGTGGAAACTCATCACCAATCGCTGCGGCTTGCCATGTTCACGCCAATAGGCCTCGATACGGGCGGCCAGCGGATCGAGGTAGGCCGGTTCCTCATGGAAACGCTTGGTGAAGCGCATTTCCGGCTGGTCGCGCAGCCGGCCGGCGTGATGCGTCACGGCATCGACCACGGTGGCGGTGGTGCTGGCGGCATATTGCGGATACAGCGGCACGGTCAGGATGCGTTCGCACCCCTGCGCCCGCAGGCGCGAGATGGCATCAGGAATCGACGGGTTGCCGTAGCGCATACCCAACTCCACCACCGCCTCGACCCCGGCGGCAACCAGCGTGGCCCGCACGCCCTCGGCCTGGCGCTGGCTGTAGACCATCAGCGGCGAGCCGCCTTCGAGCCAGATGCCGGCATAGCGCGGCGCCAACTTCTTGGGGCGCAGGGTCAACACCAGGCCGTGCAGGATCGGCTTCCAGAGATAGCGCGGGATCTCGATCACACGCGGGTCCGAGAGGAATTCGCCGAGGTACTTGCGGATATCGCGCTTGGTCGGGGTATCCGGGGTACCCAGGTTCACCAGCAGCACGCCGACCTTGGCCGCCGCGCGCGGCGGCGGGTCTTCGTTGAAGGGGTCGTCCTGCTCGGTTTCGGGCAGGTAGCGTTCAGGCCAGAGATACTTGAACAGGCGAAGAAACACAAAAACTCCCCTTCCTCCGCCAGGAGGATGTCGGTTCGAATGGAACTACTGGTTGTGACTGAGGGCGTTGGACAGCAGCCGTGCCGTGATGTCCACGATAGGAATGACGCGCTCGTAGGCCATGCGGGTCGGACCGATCACGCCAAGCGTGCCGACCACCTTGCCGTCCACGCCATAGGGCGCGGTGATCACCGAGACTTCTTCCATCGGCACCAGCTGGGAATCGCCGCCGATATAGATCTGCACGCCCTGGGCGCGGCTGGACACGTCGAGCAACTGCAGCAGATCGGTCTTCTTTTCGAACAGCGAGAACATCTTGCGCAGCCGGTCCATGTCGGAGGCGATGTCGGTGACGTCGAGCAGCTTGCGCTCGCCCGAAATGACCACGGCGTCGCCGTCCTCGGCCGCCTCGGCGCTGGCCTCGACCGCCGCCTGCATCAGGCGCGAGATGTCCTCGCGCAACTGGGCCAGTTCGGTGGACAGGGTGCGCCGCACCGCGTCGAAGGACTTGCCGGCGAAATGCACGTTGAAGAAGTTGCCGGCCTCCAGCAGCTCGGCCTCGGCATAGTCGCGCTGCACGAACAGGATGCGGTTCTGCACGTCGCCGTCGGGGGTGACGATGATCAGCAACACCCGCTTGTCGGACAGGCGGATGAATTCGATCTGGCGAAACACCTGGGCGCGCTTGGGCGTCAGCACCACGCCGGCGAACTGCGTCAGGTTCGACAGCAGCGCCGCCGCCGCATTGACCGCGCGGGTGGGCTCGGCCGCCGCCAGCATGTCGCCCATGTTATGCGGTTCGAGCTGATAGGACTGCACCGCCAGCAGGGAATCGACGAACATGCGATAGCCGCGCGGCGTCGGAATACGCCCCGCCGAAGTGTGCGGACTGTGGATCAGCCCCAATTCCTCCAGGTCCGCCATGACATTGCGGATAGTGGCGGGCGACAGATCGAAGACTTTCGATAGCGTCCGCGAGCCGACTGGTTGCCCATCGGCGATGTAGCGTTCTATCAACGCCTTCAGTAAAGCGCGTGCGCGGTCATCCATACCCCGTATTTTAGGGAATCTTTTCCAATTAAGGCGATTTTTGTCCCGCAAGCCGATATGCGGCCCCATATAATCGGCCAACGGGCCCGATTCCGGGCCGATTCCGTTTTTTGATTCGCCTCGCCACCATGCACTTTCCTATCGTCGCGCTGATCGGCAGATACCAGGACGCCGGCCTGGCCACTCCGTTGAGGGCGCTTGCGCACGCGCTCACGCAGGCCGGGCGGCAGGTGCTGGTCGACGCCGACACGGCCCGCAATACCGGCCTCACGGAATATCCGGTCGCTACCTACGAGCAGATCGGCAAGGATGCCTCGCTGGCGGTGGTCATGGGCGGTGACGGCACGGTGCTGGGCGCCGCCCGCCATCTCGCCCCCTACGGCGTGCCGGTGGTCGGCATCAACCACGGCCATCTGGGCTTCATTACCGACATCCCGGTGCAGGACGCGCACGGCGCCCTGACGCGCGTACTGGAAGGCAACTTCCAGATCGAGGAACGCATGCTGCTGGAAGGCAGCGCCTGGCGCGGCGATCAGCAGATGTACGCGGCCTCGGCGCTGAACGATGTGGTGCTCAACCGCGCCGGGCGCGGCGGCATGATCGAAGTGCGGGTCGAACTCGACGGCGCGTTCATGTACACCCAGCGCGCCGACGGCCTGATCATCGCCACCCCCACGGGCTCGACCGCCTACGCGCTGTCGGCCAACGGTCCGATCCTGCACCCCGGCATGAACGCCATGGTGCTGGTGCCGGTGGCGCCCCAGACCCTGTCCAACCGCCCCATCGTCATTCCCGACACCGGCGTGCTGAACATGACGCTCACCGCCATGGGCCGCGTCGAGGTCGGCGCCAGCGTGCATTTCGACATGCAGACCTGGTCCGACCTGCAGCCCGGCGACCGCATCGTGGTGCAACGCGCGCCGTACACCATCCGATTCGTGCACCCGGAGGGCTACAGCTTCTTTTCCACCCTGCGCCGCAAGCTGCATTGGAACCTGATGCCGCAGGCCACCGACAACGTAGAGTAGTAAGCGCCCCGCCATGCTGCGCACCCTGCACATCCGCGACTTCGTCATCGTCGAGCAGACCGAAATCCATTTCGGCCCCGGCTTCACCGTCTTCTCCGGCGAGACCGGGGCGGGTAAATCCATCCTCATCGACGCGCTCGCCCTGGCGCTGGGCGAACGCGGCGACGTCAGCGTGCTGCGCGAAGGCGCCGCGCGCGCCGACATCACCGCCGTCTTCGACACCCCGCCGGCCCTGCGCGCCTGGCTGGCCGAACGCGAATTCGACGCCGACGAAGAACTGGCGCTGCGCCGCGTGATCGACGCGCAGGGCCGCAGCCGCGCCTACATCAACGGCACGCCCGCCACCGTCACGCAATTGCGCGAACTCGGCGACAGCCTGGTCGACATCCATGGCCAGCACGCGCACCAGAGCCTGATGCGGCCCGAGGCCCAGCGTGACCTGCTGGATGCCCACGGCGGCCACGGCGAACTGCGTCAGGCGGTGGCGCACGCCTGGAAGCAATGGCGCGGGTTGGCGCGCCAGCTGGAACTGGCCGAAAAGGACGCCGCCGGCCTGGCCGCCGAGCGTGAGCGGCTGCAATGGCAGGTCGACGAACTCGATCGCCTTGGCCTCGCGCCGGATGAATGGGATGCGCTGCAATCTGAACACACCCGCCTGTCGCACTCGCAGTCGCTGCTGGATGGCGCCACGCAGATCCTGGACGCCCTTGACGGCGAGGGAGATTCGGCCCATCACCGCCTGACCGCCGCCAACCATCGCCTCCAGCAGATGCTGCGGCACGACCCCGGCCTGCAGGATATCCACGACGAACTCGAATCCGCGCGCATCGCCATCAGCGAAGCCGTATCCGACCTGAACAACTACGTCAGCCGCGTCGATCTCGATCCGCAGCGGCTGGCCGACGTCGAGGCGCGCCTGAGCGCGGTATTCGAAACCGCCCGCAAGTTCCGCGCCGAACCCGAGGCCCTGTGCGAATTGCGCGACGGCCTGCACGCCGAACTGTCGGCCCTGCAGGCGGCCGCCGATATCGACGCGTTGCGCGCCCAGGCGCAGACGGCGCAGGCGCAATACGAAGCCGTCGCCGCCAAGCTCACGACGGCGCGCCGCAAGGTCGCCAAGGATCTCGGCAAGCAAGTCACGCTGGCGATGCAGACGCTGGCCATGCAGGGCGGCAAGTTCGAACCCACACTGGCGGCGGCCGCGCCATCGGCCCATGGCACCGAGCAGGTGGAATTCCTGGTGGCCGGCCACGCCGGCACCACGCCACGACCGCTGGCCAAGGTCGCCTCGGGCGGCGAGCTGTCGCGCATCTCGCTGGCGCTGTCAGTCATCGCCAGCCGCGCGGCGCGCGTGCCCACCCTGATCTTCGATGAGGTCGACAGCGGCGTTGGCGGCGCCGTGGCCGAAGCCGTCGGCAAACTGCTGCGCGAACTGGGCGAACGCCACCAGGTGCTGTGCGTCACCCACCTGCCGCAGGTCGCGGCCTGCGGCAACAACCAGTTCCTGGTCAGCAAGACCGAATCGCGCGGCACCACGCGCTCGCGCATCGAGGAGCTGGACGACAGCGCCCGGGTCGAGGAAATCGCCCGCATGCTGGGCGGTATCAAGCTCACCGCCACCACTCGCGAACACGCGCGGGAGATGCTGGAAAGCGTCGGCCGCGCGCCCGCCTGAGGCGGGGCGCAGGCGTCATCCGTTCCCCCCACCGCCCTTGCCGGGCGCGATCTCCTGCACCGGGATTGCGTCCGGGAATAAAAAAAGCCCCTTCTTGAAGAAGGGGCTTTTGCCTTCACCGGACCGCGGCGAGCGCTGCCACGGTCCGGCGCGACGGCCGCTCAGCGGCCTTTCAGGCAGCTGCCGCAGATGCCGTACAGCACCATGGCGTGGCTTTCCAGCGCGAAACCGTTGTCCTTGGCGATCTTCTGCTGCCGCTTTTCGATATCCGGATCGGAGAATTCGACCACCTTGCCGCAATTGGTGCAGATCAGGTGATCATGGTGGTCGCCGTCGTTCAGCTCGAACACGGCCTTGCCGCTGTCGAACTGGCTACGGGCGAGGATGCCGGCCTGCTCGAACTGGGTCAGGACGCGATAGACGGTGGCCAGGCCGATTTCGACGTTTTCGCCGATCAGGGCACGATAGACGTCTTCGGCGCTGAGGTGGCGCTGGTCCGACTTACGGAAGATATCAAGAATTTTCAGGCGCGGGAAAGTCGCCTTCAAACCCATGTTTTTCAGTTCGCTTTGGTCGCTCATGGTGTAATCGCTCTCCGTCCGCGTGGGCATGGGCAAGGATACTCGGTCACCGCGAGCCGGCTCCCCCAGAATTCCTGCCGCCCCGCAGAACTATCCTTATGAAACCTTTATGATAACGGTTTTGTCTGCTTCCAAATAATAGGGGCGCGTAGTGTCCATGATTGCACGAATTCCTTCCCGCTCGCTCAAGACCGGTTTGGCCATCGCCGCCCTGGCCGTCGCCCTCGCCGGCTGCACGGGGGACAAGTGGGGCTTCCCCTACAAGGCCGGTGTCCAGCAAGGCAACTGGATCACCCAGGAGCAGGTCGCCCTGCTGCAGCCGGGCATGACGCGCGAACAGGTCCGCTTCGCCCTGGGCAGCCCCACCCTGACGAGCGTGCTGCACGCCAATCGCTGGGACTACCCCTACTACTACAAGCCCGGCTACGGTAAAGCCCAGGAACGCAAGTTCACGGTCTGGTTCGAGAACGACCGGCTGACCCGCTGGGAAGGCGATAAGCAGCCCGACCTGCAGCCCTATCAGTTGAACACTCCCAGCGCCGCCGCCGACGAAAAGGCCGACAAGCGCCTGAGCGAAGACGAAGCCCGGCTCAAGCAGGAAGAAGATCAGAAAAAGCGCGACGCCGCCGCCCCCACCAGCCCGATGAACCAGTACCCCGGCCAGCCCGGCAACGCGCCCGAGCCGCTGCGCTAACCCCAAGGACTTTCTTCATGCGTATCGCTATCGCCGGCGCCGGCGGCCGTATGGGCCAGATGCTGATCGACGCCGTCCTCAACGCCGACGGCCTGCAACTGACGGTTGCCCTCGGCCGCAAAGGTTCAGCCTCGCTGGGCCAGGACGCGGGGGCTCCGCTGGGCCAGCAGACCGGCGTCGCCATCACCGACGACCTGGCCGCGCTGACCAACGCCGACTGCCTGATCGACTTCACCCGCCCCGAGGGTACGCTGGAACACCTGCATGCCTGCGCCCGGCTGGGCGTGAAGGCCGTCATCGGCACCACCGGCTTCGATGACAACGGCCGCGCCGCCATCGAGGTGGCCGCGCAGAAAACCGCCATCGTGTTCGCTCCCAACATGAGCGTGGGCGTGAATGCCACCCTCAAGCTGCTG
>LXNH01000199.1_pt1 | contig 14447 bp, 12 predicted proteins | sample 809111 | NCBI WGS metagenome assembly LXNH01 (sample SAMN04870528, study PRJNA318959) | seawater metagenome | biome: 00002010; material: water; isolation source: marine seawater | place: Greece: Milos, Mediterranean Sea | collected 2013-05-29 | depth 5-7 m
AGGTCAACCGTGCCCGGAAGCTTTTTTAATTTTTCACCGAAATAACGAGTCACTTGAAAGCCGTGCCGAGCGGGCAGGGCGCCTGCGGCATTAGCACTCGTGCTGATAATTGGGCGATCAATTACTTTCGACAGTGCAACCAAAGCGGGTGCCGCCGTCACACGTATTGCAACTTCCTTGCTATCGCCGGTAACCCAGAGTGGAAAATAACCATTATTCGGCACAACCCAGGTAATAGGTGCCGGCCAGCTATCGAGACACTGCTGCCTCGCCAGAGCTGGTAAGTTCTGCAACAGCGGTTCAAAATGACGCGAAGTCCAAGAAACGACGATGAGGCCTTTCTCTAGCCCCCGTCGTTTCATTGCGCAGAGAGCCTCGACCGCATCAAGACTCCAAGGATCACAGGACAGCCCCCAAACAGCCTCGGCAGGTGCCGCCACAACATCACCTAAGGACAGTGCTTCAGCGACCCGCCTTGTCTGAAAATCGGTAGCTAGGCAGTTCACCCGCTAACTGGCGCTTGACTTAGCCGTTTAGCTGAGCCTGAAGCGCAGCATCTTTGGCTTCAACTGCAGATGCATTGTCTGCGCGCTCTGCCTGTAACTTGGCAAACAACTCATCGTCCGCGGTCGCCAAAATCTGTGCTGCCAAGTACGCCGCATTTTTCGCACCAGCCTTGCCGATAGCAACGGTAGCGACCGGAATGCCGGCTGGCATTTGTACGGTCGAGAGCAGGGCGTCTAAACCATCCATTGAGGCATTCATCGGCAAGCCAATAACAGGTCGCAGGGTGGTTGCAGAGACTGCACCAGCGAGGTGAGCCGCCATGCCCGCGGCACAGATAAATGCTCCACAACCTCTTGCTTCAGCATCCTTAACATAAGCCTTGGTGCCCTCTGGCGTACGGTGTGCCGACGTAATTTTAGCTTCGAATCGGATATCAAACTTTTTCAGGATATCGAACGCCGCTTCTACGACAGGCAAATCAGAATCAGACCCCATTAAAATAGCGACAAATGCTTTAGACATGGTGCTTAGCTCCCAGGAACATCGGTGATGGATTAAGGAAGCGTGTAAGTCTATCGAGATCCCCGATCTACGTCACGTATTACACCCCTCGACAGCAAAGTAAGTGCCGTTTTGATTTTGAATCAACCCTTTGAGCTCGAGCTGCAGAAGATCCCTGGCAATTTCCTGACGAGATCCGGGAGTCAATAGCATTAAAGCGTCTAGGCTGTGCTCGCCGTCACCTAGGGCACGCAACAAGGTTAGCTCTTGAGAAGAGAAGCCTGAAGAAGCTCCTGAGACAGGCCCTGATAGAGCCCCGTGCACCGGCGGCGGCGATAGCCTCACAGCAGTGGAGAACTGAGACTCCAAAATCACATCGCTCGGACAGGTGGCAATCGATGCTCCCTCTCTGAGTAAACGTAAGCAACCCTGTCCCTGCTTATGCCAAGGTGACCACGGTACGACGAAAACATCTCTACCCTGATCGTTGGCGGCCGTCGCAGTGATAAGACTGCCACTGGGATCTGACGCCTCGACAACAACCGTCGCTGCCGCAAGCCCAGAAATCGTGCGATTTCGACGAGGAAAGTGTGATCGGTGGGGCACGGAACCTGGAAAAAACTGCGTAAGAACCACTCCGCTCATTGCTACGGCCTGCGCAAGCTCTCTGTGCTGACCTGGATAAATGCGATCAAGGCCGGTGGCAACAACCGCGATGGTTACGGCGCCCGCATCGATACAACCGCGATGCGATTCGGCGTCTATTCCCAAAGCAAGCCCGCTGACGATGCTAAAACCGGCTTCCGACAACTCACGACTAAACCATCGGGCCGTCCGCGCCCCATCTATTGAGGGACGTCTGCTACCGACCATAGCTATCGAGGGCCTCATCAAATAACTGGCGTCACCTACGCCAAACAAAATCGGGGGAGCATCGTGGCAATCGGCCAGTAAAGGCGGGTAGTCATCATCGATCAACCTGAGTAACCAAGGAGAGTGACGCTTAGCGAACGCTGTCTCGATTGGCTTGGGCTCTACCTCACGGAGTGTCGCCTGTAGGGTGGGGAGCCAGGACTGATACGTAGCGTCATTGCTTGCACCCAAGACCGATTCAGGGTCTGGAAATTTGGTCAGGAGCTGCCGCCGTGACTCCAAACCCTGAGTCGCCAGAAACCTCGCGTACGTTACCCAGCGAGCATCTAGCAGGGGATCTATACCCAGAAACACAGCCATTGTTCATCCTTGAACTCGGCAGTCGCCATCCGTGGCGACGCGAAAAAACTAAGTTAAGGGTTACCGAGCTTGTCGCCCACTGAAAGCGGGCGGTTGGCGCTCAGAACTAAGCCAAAACTAGCGCGCTCATAGACCGCAAAAACCATCAACAGGCCTGCCCGGGTATCGGGCAGCTCAAGCCACTTTCTTGCTTTTTCATCACGGACTCGCTGACCTCGCTGTAACACAGAGAGAAGATCGCCGGCCTCAACGCCATCCATCGACCCAACATTGGTCGCCACGATATCCAAACTGCCAATTTGCGAGACACCGCCATCCACCGCCAGGATCGCGCCACCGACTGAGTTGGCGGGTGCTTTAGGTCGAAAAAAAGCGTCTACACGACCCTCACTCACGGGAAACAAAATATCGCCTGACCTCATCTCAGAGCCGGCTCGCGTCACCGACATTCGGTTAGCAGCGCCCGCTTGAATCACACCGTCCGGGGAGACTCGACCCACTAAATACAGAAGAATACCCAACGACTCTCGAGTTTCCGGATCCTTTAGCTCTCCGGCTGGCCGAAACACTTCAAAGGCCTCACTGCTAACATCGAGGTCACCACCAACGAAGACAGTGTCTCCGATACCAGAAATCAATCGGCCACCGTCGCCCGATAGAATTCGCGGCGCGTTTTCAACAACCGATGGGGCCTCAAAGCGATGACGCTTGATAAATGGATCTATTTTGTCTCTAGGAATTTGCGGGATTGCTGATCCTAATCCCTCGCTGCGCATAGCTGGTGATAGGCGGACAACGTCAGAGCTAGTCGGTCGGTTCAGGTAAACACCGGGCCGTCCATTCTCCCAGCGCAGATACAAGATATCGCCAGGAAAGATGAGATTGGGATCCCTTACCGATGGGTTAACGCGCCACAATTCAGGCCAACGCCAAGGTTCATTGAGAAAAACCGACGAGATATCCCACAGCGTATCGCCTTTTCGCACCACATAGGTCTCAGGCGCATCAGCAGCCAACCCCGGCAGAGCATCATCGGAGCTTGCGGGCAGCGTCATCGCTAAAGTTGTGACAGCAAATAGGACTCGAGCCATTCGAATGCTGAATCGCGCCACTGTTTACCCCCCTGTGGATTGTGTTAAGACAGGCCGCCTGCGTGAATACACTTCAAAATTGGCGGACGGGCGTCTGTCGGTATAATAGTAGTGTGCGCCCGGCTGACACTGCTGACAAGAGTCGATACAGGGCAATACCAATCACTTGCGGATAGCTGCCGAACAAAAAGACACCATCGCTATGGCCATCAGACAAATACTTGAATTCCCCGACCCTCGCCTGCGCACCCGGGCTGCGCCGGTCGATATTGTGGACTCGCGAATTACCAAACTGATCGATGACATGTTTGAAACCATGTATGAGGCAAATGGCATCGGTCTGGCCGCGACCCAAGTAGATGTGCACGAGCAGGTGATTGTTATCGATCTTTCCAACAACAAAGAGAGCCCTCGGGTCTTCATCAATCCCAAAGTCGAAGTTATCGATCCCGACTTGGATGGTTTTGAGGAGGGCTGTCTTTCGGTACCCGGCTTCAGTGAATCGGTGGAGCGACCCAAAATAGTCAAAGTAAACGCCATCGATCGCGACGGTAATGAATTTACTGAAACGCTCGACGGGTTGCTAGCGGTTTGCTTACAACACGAGATGGACCACCTCGCAGGCAAACTTTTCGTCGACTATTTGAGTCCAGCAAAACGGCAACGCATTAGACAACGGCTTGAAAAAGAGCAGCGACGTCGAGCCTGATAGGTGGCGAATCCTTTGCGCATAGTGTTCGCTGGCACCCCGCCGTTCGCCGCCACCCATTTACGGTCGCTGGTAGATCGGGGCTACAACGTTGTGGGCGTCATGACGCAACCCGATAGGCCCGCGGGTCGAGGCAAACGGCTGCAAGCATCAGCAGTTAAAAACGTCGCTACAGCCAACCAAATACCGGTTATGCAACCCGCATCACTGAAAGATGACAAGGCGGTAGAGGCTCTCAGCGCATTCAGCCCCGACCTCGTCGTCGTCGTGGCCTACGGCTTGATATTGCCCGAGCGAGTACTGAAGCTACCGCGATTTGGTTGCATTAATGTCCACGCCTCACTGTTGCCTGCATGGCGGGGAGCCGCTCCGATTCACCGAGCAATTGCCTCGGGTGATGCGGAGACGGGCGTGACCATTATGCAAATGGATGCAGGTCTTGATACCGGCGACATGCTGTTAACGAAAAACATTGCGATCAGAGACGACCACACAACCGGATCCCTAACCGATGAGCTAGCGGTGTTAGGCAGCGATGCGCTACACACTGTGTTAGTGGCGCTAGAGCAGCATCAAGCGGACGCTGTTCAACAACCGGATTTTGGGATCAGTTACGCTCATAAAATCGACAAAGCAGAAGCTGAAATTGATTGGTCAGAGTCTGCCAAGGTAATTTGCCGAAGAATCGCCGCCTTCAACCCAGCGCCTGTTTGTTTTAGCTTCCTCAAAGAGCAGCGGGTAAAGCTCTGGCTCGCGGAAGTGGACCAAGGATCAAGTGACTCGGGCAATACCGCATCGATAAGCGGCGAGATTGTCGAAACAAGCAAACACGGCATAGTGATTCATTGTGGAGGTGAGTCACGGCTGGTCGTGCACTCGTTACAACTGCCTGGAAAAAGCCCGGTTTCCGCAGCTGATGCCCTGAATGGTAATGCGGATCTGCTGGCGGTCGGCAATCGTTTCGGATCAAACGTCGACTAATGCCACGTGAAGTAAGAGCCTCCGCTGCTCAACTGCTAGCCAAGGTAACCGCCGGTGCCTCGTTGAATACCCACTACGAGCAAGCGGCTGACCAGCTTGAGACAAATCAACGCGCTTTTTTCAGAGAGCTCATCTATGGATCGCTTCGCTGGTGGCCTTTTTATCGGGGGATTTATCGACAATTAGTCAGCAAACCGATGAAAGCCAAAGATAGCGATGTCGAAGCCTTACTAATTCTTGGGCTTTATGAACTTGATCACGGCGATACTCCTGACTACGCATCGGTCTCGGCAGCAGTCAATGCAGTCAACACATTAAAGAAGAAGTGGGCTAAAGGTCTGGTCAATGGCTGTTTACGACGCTACCAGCGGGAGGGAGCTCGGCTTCAAGCTTCACTGACTGATGCCGAGCGTGCCGCACAACCCGAGTGGCTTTACGACAAAATCTGTGCCGATTGGCCAGCGCATAGCGAGATGATCGCCGAGGCGTCACGCCAAAAACCACCGATGAGCCTTAGAGTGAATCTAAAGCAATCTTCGCTCGATGAATATCGAGAAAAACTCGAAGCGGCAGGGATTCCCATCGGGCGGTTAGGTGCTTATGGCGTCACCCTCGGGACGGCCTGTAGCGTTGAAGAATTACCGGGGTTTTTCGAGGGCTTTTGTAGCGTTCAGGATGAATCAGCGCAATGCGCAGCGCCTTCTTTGAACAATGCGTTAATCAATGCATTGACCCATGAAGAGGGTCTGCGTGTGCTTGATGCCTGCGCAGCACCCGGTGGCAAAGCCTGTCATCTTGCCGAGCTCGGAGCTTCTGTACTGGCTACTGACATCTCACAAGAGCGGTTACAAAAAGTTATCGCCAATCGCGACCGACTGCAGCTGGCGATGGATATTGAAACGCATGACGCGAGAGATGGCGGCCATAGCGACGCTAAGTTCGATGGCATTCTGCTCGATGTACCCTGTTCCGCCACAGGCGTTATGCGTCGTAACCCCGACGTTAAACTGATTAGAACGCCCGAAGACATTGTCCAATTTTCAGCCTTGCAACAAGAATTACTCGCAGCTGTCTGGCCACGCCTTAAACCGGGCGGGCATTTGTTGTACGTTACTTGCTCGATTCTCCGCGCTGAAAATGATGATGTCGTCGGCCAGTTTTTGGCTAACGCGTCAGACGTTACCCTCGAGACACTGCCATCGGTGCCGGGCCAGGCAACATCCTGCGGGGTGCAGCTGATACCAGATCGCGACGGTGGCGACGGGCTTTACTATTCGCTTCTCAGAAAAACCTAAAGGATCTGACGCGAGCCTGTAATAGGGATACACTTAAGCAACGACTCGGTTTGACGCGCTGCGTTTTAAGGAATGTCAACGTCGTGAAAATCATTATCTTGGGTGCTGGGCAGGTCGGTGGCACATTGACCGAGCATCTCGCCGACGAAAAAAACGACGTCACTGTCGTGGACAATGCCGAGCCCGCTTTGCGGCGCCTTCAAGAGCGGCTGGACATCCGAACCTTAGTTGGCGATGCCGCCAAACCAACTACTCTCGCCAATGCTGGCGCCGCGGATGCCGACATGCTGATCGCGGTCACCGACAGTGATGAGGTCAACATGTTGGCCTGCAGCATTGCCCATACGCTCTATGGAACAAAAACCAAGATTTGTCGGGTCAGAGATGTCGACTACTTAAACGAGGAAGCAACACTGTTCCAGTCGGGTGCGATTCCAGTCGACGTGGTTATCAGCCCCGAACATCTTGTCACCGACGCATTGCATCAACTGATTCTGAATCCTGGCTCATTACAGGTGCTCGATTTTGCTCAAGGAAAAATTCGCCTGGTGGCGGTGAGAGCCGTCGAAGGTGGACCGATTGTGGGTCGCGAACTACAGGAAATCCGGCAGCACATGCCGGCGGTTGATACGCGCGTCGCTGCCATCTTTAGGCGTTCAGAGAGCGCGATTATCCCCGAGGCAAATACCGTTGTTGAGCCTGATGACGAAGCTTTCTTTATCGCCGCGAGGGACAATATCAGGGCGGTAACTTCTGAACTTCGAGAGCTTGATAGGCCTTACAAGCGAGTTATGATAGCAGGGGGAGGCAAAATAGGCGCGTCGCTTGCTCTAAGACTCGAGCGTGATTATCAAGTCAAAGTGCTCGAGCTCAACTATGATCGTTGCCGAGAGCTCTCCGAACTTTTGGAAGAGAGCATTGTGCTCAATGGCAGCGCCAACGACACACAGCTTCTACTTCGCGAAAACATTGCTAACACCGACGTGTTTTGCGCACTCACCAATAATGGCGAGTCGAATATCATGATGTCGATGCTGGCTAAACGCTTAGGTGCGAAAAAAGTCATTACGCTGATTACCAACCCCGCCTACGCCGAATTGGTGGGACAGGAGATCGATATCGCGATCTCACCCCAACAAATCACCATTAGCAGCCTGCTCACCCATGTCCGTAAAGGTGACATCAGCACAGTGCATTCACTGCGGCGGGGCGCGGCGGAAGCGCTAGAAATTACCGCCCATGGCGATCCTAAAACCTCGAAGGTTGTCGGCCGGAGGCTCGATGAGCTTGACCTCCCACCGGGAGCGACAGTGGGTGCACTGCTGCGAGGTGAGGAGGTTTTGATCGCCCACAGGCACATCGTCGTAGAAGAGGACGACCACGTGATTCTGTTCGTAACCGACCCGTCAAAAATAAGCATGGTAGAGAAGCTCTTCGCGCCCGGGACTAACCTCCTCTAATGAACATCGGGTTGTGTATCCGCGTCGTTGGGCTGCTATTGATGCTGTTCAGCCTCGGCACCTTGCCGTCACTGTTCATGGGCCTCAGTGCAGACGATGGAACCGCCGCTGTGTTTGGGCAAGCGTTTTTGGCAACCGCAGTCTCGGGAGTCGTTCTTTGGCTTAGCACCCGCCAAACCAATACCGAACTACAAATTCGCGATGGCTTTTTGATCACCGCAGCGTTCTGGATTGTATTAGGTGGCTATGGGTCTCTGCCTTTTATATTTTCCGACGCGATTTCAGTGTCGGTGACCGATGCGATTTTCGAGTCGGTATCTGGGCTCACGACCACCGGTGCCACCGTATTGGTTGGGCTGGATGATCTTCCGCAATCGCTGCTCCTCTATCGTCAGCTACTGCAGTGGCTTGGAGGCATAGGAATCATCGTTCTCGCCGTGGCAGTGCTACCGATGCTGGGCATTGGTGGTGTGCAGCTGTATCGAGCAGAGAGCGCTGGCCCTTCGAAAGACAGCAAACTAACACCCCGAATCACCAGTACTGCCAAGGCGCTTTTCTCGATCTACTTAGGGCTCACTGCCGCCTGTGCAGTCGCCTATAAAGTTGCCGGAATGACGACTTTTGATGCGATCAGCCACAGTTTTTCCACTATCGCGATCGGCGGATTTTCCACCCACGATGCCAGCATGGGTTACTTCAACAGCGACCCAATCTTATTGATTGCATCCGTTTTTATGCTGATCAGCGCGATTAACTTCGGCCTTCACTTTATCGCGCTTCAAAAACAGGACATCACTATCTACAGACAGGACTCGGAGACAAAATTCTTCGCCTGGGTGATCATAATGGCTGTTTTGATTAGCTGCATCACACTGGGGTTCAGCGGTCAGTTTTCAACCGATTATTCACTGGTGCACGGCGTGTTTCAGACGATCTCGATCGCGACAACCACGGGGTTTACCAGTAAGGATTTCAGTTTGTGGCCCTCGTTTCTGCCCATCTTTCTATTGATGCTCAGCGTGATGGGTGCTTGTGTAGGCTCCACCGGGGGCGGCATGAAGGCGATGCGCATACTGCTTATTTTTCGCCAGGGGATGCGTGAGCTTCGTCAGTTACTTCACCCCAACGCTGTCATCCCGTTAAAGCTCGACCATCGGCGCGTTCGGCCCGAGGTGGTCAGTGCCGTGTGGAGCTTCTTCGCGGTCTACATGTTTTCCTTCATAGTGCTGGTGCTGGCAATGCTCACTACCGGGCTTGATTTCCTATCGGCCGTTAGCGCTGTCATGGCATCCCTCAATAACCTGGGTCCAGGGCTTGGCGAGGTGGCATCGAACTACGCCGGAGTGACTGACGCTGGCAAGCTGATTCTCTGTATCGCCATGCTACTAGGGCGACTTGAGATCTTTACCCTTCTTATCCTGTTTACTGCGACCTTTTGGCGCCCCTGATTACCGTATCCCTCGCGACTCTTTAATCACATCGTAAGCAGCAGAAATCTTCTGGGATCTTTCAGTTGCCAACTGGATCATCTCCTCGGGCACACCACGCGCCGATAATTTGTCGGGATGATTCTCGCTCATCAATTTGCGATAAGCGCGCTTCAGATCACTGTCGCTAACACTCGAGCTAACACCCAAAGCCTGGTACGCCTCGGCTAGTTGATTTCTGGGTTTTGGAGGTGAGTAACTCTTACCGCCACCGGCATTCTGACCAAATTGGCTTTGCGCAGTGACCATGGAAATCAAACGATCTAATAGCGAGTCCGGCACGCCCAGGCTTCTTGCGATAACACTGAGGGCTTCTCGTTCACGGCTGTCTAAATGGCCGTCGGCCAGCGCCATGCCGATCAGAAAAAGCAACAGGGTTTGTGTGGTTGCAGGTCTGAGCAATACCACCCGTCGAAACAACTGGAGTTGCCGGGCCACATCAAAGTCAGCCGCAGCACCCTGTTTGAAACGCGAGATCGCAGCCTCTCGCTGGCTAGGTGATAACCGAAGTTGCACGAATAACGATTCGGCCTGCGCTACCTCGGCCTCTGACACCCGGCCATCTGCTTTTGCGACATAACCGAGCAACACAAACGTGGTTTCAAAAAACTCCTGCTGTAACTCACGCAAGCCATCAGGGCCACTCAGCCGGACTGCTCGCCACAAACCGACATCGAACAAGTGACCAACGAAGAACCCGACCAGGGCACCAGCAACACCGAGAGTGATATAGCCAAAAAAAACGCCAAGTATCTTGCCTGCCACGATTGAATTCATATCACACTGCCTGCTTAAGCCTAGCCTTTCGTACCCAGATAATGGTTCGCGAGTGACCTCGGGGTAGTCCTGAACCGCTTATAGGTCCACTGATACTGCGTTGTATCAGTGCGAAGTAGTAGCTCGATATCACTGTTCATCGCCGTCAATGCCGATTCGAGATCATCGCTGTATACCGCATCAGACACCGGACGAAACTGGATTTCAAATCCCCTCTCTGTGCGCCAAGCGACGCCCATCACCGCGCATGCACCCGAACGCTGAATAAGGTTAACAGCCAGACTCGCCGTACTACAATCGACGCCCATAAAGGGTACATTCATAGCACCGACGTCTCGGTCCGGCACTTGGTCAGGCAAAATGCCAGTAATACCACCCGCTTTACAGTGACGGACTAACTTCGCGATACCTCTCCCTGTGGTAGGCACATACTCGCCGCCCGCTCGCTGACGAGCAGCCAGAACCAAATCACCGACAGCGGGAAGTTTCGGCGGCTCGAACAGACACATCAAATCACCCAGCGAGGTGAGGTGATGCGACAGTACTTCCCAGTTCCCCAAATGAGGAGCCAAGACAACAAGCCCTCCACCGCTGGCCAGCCCTTGGTCGACATGCTCACCACCGTTCACCGAAATTAATGAGCGAACATAGGTATGAGATCGCCGCCATACATGCCCCATCTCAGCCGACAGCGCTCCTTGCTCAAGCAGGGTTAATCTTATGAGTCGCTCGCGCTCTTCTGCAGGTAATGAGGGGTAGGCAATCTCAAAATTTCGCCTCGCGATTCTCACGGTTCGAAGATTTAAAGCCACCATGATCGAACCTAACCCTCGACCGACCGACCGCGCCCAGTTCAGAGGCACAAAAGCGGATGCCCGCAAAACCAATTGCGCCACCGTCACCGCTACTAAATTTTTGATCGCTGCCAGCAAAAAAAATGAGTCCTCAGATACCGTTGTAACGACGATAGGAAGCGTTGCCCCTTATTATGCCAGTGCTCGGCACTGTATACTGCGCCTTACGCCAAACTAGGTAGCTCGCGTGTCATCACTAACCTTTCAAGAACTCATTCTCGGCTTACAACGATTTTGGGGTGAGAACGGCTGTGTCGTTTTACAACCTCTCGATCTGGAGGTCGGTGCTGGCACCTTCCATCCGGCGACTTTTTTGCGCGCCTTAGGCCCAGAGAACTGGAATGCAGCTTACGTGCAGCCAAGTCGCCGACCCGGAGATGGACGCTATGGAGAAAACCCCAATCGACTCCAGCACTACTACCAGTTTCAAGTAGTAATGAAGCCCTCTCCAGCAGACTTCCAGGATCGCTACCTCGACAGTTTGCGAAGTCTTGGTTTAGACCCTCTCGAGCACGACGTGAGATTCGTGGAAGACAACTGGGAATCACCGACTCTCGGCGCTTGGGGGTTGGGCTGGGAAGTCTGGTTGAATGGTATGGAAGTATCCCAGTTTACCTACTTCCAGCAAGCGGGTGGTCTCGAATGCTTCCCCGTCACTGGCGAGATTACCTACGGGATTGAACGTCTGGCCATGTACCTGCAGGGCGTGGAGTCGGTCTATGACCTTGTCTGGTCGGAAACGCCTACGGGCAGAGTGACCTATGGAGACGTTTTTCACCAAAACGAAGTAGAAATGTCGCATTTCAATTTCGAGCATGCTGACGTTTCACAGCTCCTGAACTATTTCGAATTCTGTGAGACCGAAGCAGAGAGGTTGGTATCGCTTCAATTAGCACTGCCAGCCTACGAATTTGTGATGAAGGCATCACACGCCTTTAATCTACTCGACGCTAGGCACGCTATCGGAGTAACAGAACGGCAGCGCTACATCTTGCGGGTTAGAACACTCGCGCGGATGGCCGCACACGCCTATGTCGATTCTCGGGCCAGACTGGGCTTCCCCATGGCCGATAAAGATCTCGCTAGAACAGCACTTGCACAGCGTGAAAAAAGCGAGGCTACAGCATGAGTGCGCGAACACTTTGCTTTGAGCTTGGCGTAGAAGAATTACCGGCCGGCGAACTGAAAAGTATGGCGCTTAGTCTCGAGTCTGGAATATGCACGGGCATACAGGATGCCGGGCTCAACTTCGATAACAGCAAGGTATTCTGGACACCAAGACGTCTGGCGGTGGTTGTCTCTTGTTTGCAGGAGTCAGGTGAGGCCACCACATCAGAAGTATTGGGGCCGCCTGTAGCAGCAGCGAAAGACAATGACGGCGCCTGGACTCCTGCCGCCATTGGCTTCGCCAAAAAGCAGGGGGTCGCCCCCGAAGCGCTTATCACTATATCGACCCCGAAAGGAGAGAGGTTGGGATTACAGAAGACGCTGCCCGGCAAGCTTGCCGCTGATGTTGTACCCGCGGTTATTGAAGCCGCGGTCGGGCAGATTCCTGTCTCCAAACGCATGCGCTGGGGTAGGGCGCGCCATGAGTTTTTGCGCCCTGTGCAATGGCTGATGTTGTTGTTCGGCGACGAGGTGCTGGAACTTTCCCTGTTTGATCTAAACAGTGACCGGCTCACTGTGGGTCATCGCTTCCACAGCAAGGGCACTGTGAGTCTGGAGAGCGCCGACGATTATGAAAGTGTATTAAAGGCGCATCATGTCATTCCGTCAGCCGCAGAACGCGAGGCGATTATTCGTTCCGAGGTTGCTGCGCTAGCCAAGAAAGGTGAAACAGCCATCATTGATGATGCCTTACTAGAGGAGGTCGGTGGCTTGGTTGAGTTTCCAGTGGCTTTGCGGGGAAGTTTTGATGCGGATTTTCTGTCTGTGCCACGTGAAGCCCTCATATCCTCAATGCGCGAGCATCAGAAATATTTTCATTTGGAAAAGGCTGATGGCAGCCTCGTGCCGAGCTTTATCACCGTTTCCAATATTGTTAGCAGTCGCCCCGATACAGTGATCGAGGGGAATGAGCGTGTCATTAGGCCTCGACTGGCCGATGCCGCATTTTTCTTTGCTACCGATAAGCAAACCCCACTTTCGAGCAAAAGTAAGCGCCTGACTGGGGTTACTTTTCAAGGGAAGCTCGGCTCACTGGCCGACAAGCAGCATCGAATCAACAACATTGCTGTCACATTGGCACCGGCACTGAATGCGGATGTCGACGCCGTTTCCCGGGCAAGTGGGCTAATAAAGTGCGACCTTGTATCGGACATGGTGCTGGAATTTCCTGAATTACAGGGAATTGCGGGAGCTCATTACGCAAGACACGACGGTGAGAGCGAGCTAGTCGCCTCGATAATCGAGGAGCACTATTGGCCAAAGTATTCCGGAGACACCTTACCCTCGACACCGGAAGCTATGACCTTAGCGCTGGCGGACAGAGTTGACACTCTGGTGGGTATTTTCGGTATCGGTGAAATACCAAGCGGATCAAAAGATCCATTTGCACTTCGCAGAGCATCTCTGGCTGTTATACGAATGGCTTTGGATTCAGCGCGCGATATACCAATAAAGACTTTACTAAGTGCTGGATTTGAGCAGTTTGGCGCCGATCAGATTGCCAATGAGACGGTCGACAATGTCACCGCTTACTTGCTCGATCGCCTGCCAGCACACTACGAGGAATCGGGCATAGGTGTAGATGTCTTGCGAGCAGTTTTAGCAACGGGCAGCAACACTTTTGGCGATATTGAGGACCGTTTGTTTGCCTTGGTCGATTTCATAGGATCGGAGCTAGCCGAGACACTGGCAGCCGCCAACAAGCGAGTCGCGAACATTTTGGCTAAATCCAATGCCGAGCTTGGGAGCATTGACGCAAGCTTATTGAGTGAGGATGCCGAAAAGCAGCTGGTTCAGGCGTTACAAAGCGTGAGTGAAGACATAGGAATAGCCTGCTCAACCGGGCAGTTTTCAAGCGCCCTGGGCCAACTCGCCAGCTTGAGGGATCCTATCGATGACTTTTTTGACAAGGTCATGGTGAATGCCGACGATCCCGCATTAAAACGTAATCGACTTGCAATTCTAAAGCAGTTGCGCGAGCAGTTTCTGATGGTCGCGGACTTAGCAGTCCTCGCAAGGTAAGGCACGCCGTGTTCAACACCTCGTTTCTCGTTGTTGCGCTGTTGATCATGGGTGCATTGGCCTGCGCCATTGGTTGGCTAATGTCCTCGCGGCGTTACAGTGCATATCGGGAACAAGTAGCTAGCAGATTAACCACTGGGGAGCTGGCGAGCGCTGAACTTGAAAACACCAAAACTCAGCTCGATGAACTCAATCGGCAATTACTTGATGCGAGACGCAGCGAGGCGGCCTTAAAGGCTACGATCACCGCCAAATCCGAGGAGCACGAAGCCCAACTCAAACTGCTCGATGAAGCAAAGAAAATGCTGAAGCTTGAGTTCGAACAGGCCGGGCAAGCACTTCTCAAGCAAGGCGAAACAAACC
>LXNH01000200.1_pt1 | contig 14423 bp, 9 predicted proteins | sample 809111 | NCBI WGS metagenome assembly LXNH01 (sample SAMN04870528, study PRJNA318959) | seawater metagenome | biome: 00002010; material: water; isolation source: marine seawater | place: Greece: Milos, Mediterranean Sea | collected 2013-05-29 | depth 5-7 m
TTTGTGCACTTCAAGCCGCGATGGAAGGCTATGAAGTCATTACTATGGATGAAGCAGCGCCAATTGGTGACATCTTCATTTCGGCAACAGGTAATAAAGATGTGATTACCGTTGACCATATGCGGGATATGAAAGACCGCGCGATTGTCGGTAATATTGGTCACTTTGACAGTGAGATTCAGGTTGAAGCACTCAGAAATCAAAAATGGCATAATGTGAAGCCTCAAGTAGATGAGGTTGAATTTGCCGACGGTAAGAGGATTATTCTGTTGGCTGAAGGTCGCCTGCTCAATCTGGGTTGTGCCACAGGTCACCCAAGCTTTGTGATGAGTGCGTCTTTTACCAACCAGGTGCTGGCGCAAATTGAACTATGGCAGAACCATACTAACTATGAGCGTAAAGTTTATGTTTTGCCGAAGCATCTTGATGAAAAGGTTGCAACACTGCACCTAGCCAAGTTGGGTGCGAAGCTGACAAAACTTTCAGACGAACAAGCCAGCTATATTGGGGTGGCACAGCAAGGCCCGTTCAAGCCAGAACATTACAGATATTAAAAATTTTCAGATTAAAGAGCCATCAAGTCTTTAGCAGACAAGTTTTCATCTGACAGTTTTTCTGGATCAAAAACATCGCCTTCTGCTGCGCGATGCACCAGTTTCTTGGCGACCATAAACTCGCCAGGTCGGTTTACTGCATCCACGGCGGTGAGTTGGTTACCTTTAAAGTAGAAAACGGCGAATGAACGGCTGTTTAAGTCGCCGCGTGTCACCACACTGTCATGGTCGCCTGACATACCTACAATCTGAAGCTTGACATCATATTGGTCAGACCAAAACCAAGGAATTTGGTGATAGGCGACGGGTGCGCCCAGAATATCGCTTGCCGCCGCTTTACCTTGTTCAATGGCGTTTTGCACTGACTCGAGGCGCAGGCGACGACCCAGCAAATCATTTGGATGCTGGGTGCAATCCCCGGCTGCATAAATATCCGGATGGGATGTGCGTGCCGTGTCATTCACAACAATACCGTTATCCACATCGAGGCCGGCGGTTTCCGCCAATTCAATATTGGGCACAATACCTATACCCACAACAACACAATCTGCCTCCAGAATTCGCCCATCTGACAACTCAACCCCTGAGACCGCATCATCAACTCCTTGGAGGCCTGCAACGCCAGTACCTGTGAGGATAGTCACGCCTTCTTCGGCATGGACGCGTTGATAAAAAGCTGACATGACCGGGTCAGTTACCCGCGCAAGTACTCTGTCTGCGGCTTCAATGACTGTGGTTTCCAAGCCCATTTTACAGGCAACAGCCGCTGTCTCGAGGCCAATATAGCCACCACCTATAATGATGAGCTTTTTTCCTGGTGTGAAAGCGGGCTTCATTGCGTCTATGTCGGCAATGGTACGAACGTCAAAAATATTCGCCATTTCGGCACCGGGAAGGGGTAATTGGCGTGGGCGTGAACCGGTGCAGATAATCAGTTTTGAGAAAGCAAGCTCGCTTTGGTCATCTAATGTCACGGTTTTTTTGTCAGTAGAAATGGCGGTGGCGCGACAGCCAAGTTTTAGTGTTACATTTTCATTGTCATAATATTCCTGTCCTCTGAAAAAAAGCCGTTCGGCTTCCATTTCGCCGGACAGATATTTTTTTGAAAGCGGCGGGCGTTGATATGGTAATTCCTGCTCATCACCGATAAGTGTGATGGCGTCTTCATATCCGCCTTGCCGAAGACTAACAACAGCCTGTGCGGCTGCTTGACCGGCACCAATAATAACAATGTGATTCATAAGTCATTTCCTGATTTTGCTGCAGGATAAAAACATTTGGAAAACTTTCAACCCTTGCGACAATAATTTTCACCCTATACAACCACATTTATGGAAAATGGGAATGCGACAATTTCCGTAACTCTGGATTTGCCCGATGTTTCGGCTGTCAGGCGTTTTGCAGGATGGATAGCCCCCCGGCTAAAAAAAGGTGACTGGTTATTATTGTCCGGTGATTTGGGCGCGGGCAAAACTGAGCTTGCCCGTTGCATTATTCGCCAAATTTTTGGTGAGAGCACAGATGTCCCTAGCCCTACTTTCACTCTTATTCAGCATTACGAGTCACGCGACATTAAATTATTGCATACTGATCTTTACCGTCTTGAAAGCTCTGAAGAAATCCTCGAATTGGGGCTGCTGGATGAAACAGAAAGCATCGTTCTGGTCGAATGGCCTGAAAAGCTTGGTACATATGTGGCGACACAGGCTGTTATGGTTCATCTGGAAGATATTGGCTCAACTCGCCAATGTTCACTCAGTGTGAACTCGGATAATGCAGACTTTTTTCAAGGCCTTGACGATTTTATTGATCGTGAAAAGGTGCTTGCTGATTTTCTTGAAAAAAACGGCTACGGTCAGGCTGTGCGAACGACGCTGGCTGGCGACGCATCAAGGCGCCGCTATGAAAGACTTGAGCTGGACAATAAGCGCTTTATCCTGATGGACTGGCAAGCCCTCCCAAATGATAATGATGCCTATAAAGCGAAAGTTTTCCTCTCAAATAGCGTCACGGATTTTCGACATATATGCGCGTATTTAATTCGTTGTGGATTGTCAGCTCCTGAAATTTTCGCGCAGGACGACGCGCAAGGTTTACTTGTTCTCGAGGATTTCGGCACACATAATTTCACCCACTCCATAGACGCAAAAGACCCACATTTACCTATTTTTTATCATGAAACCATCATGGCACTTGCAGCACTTTATCATCATGCCGATACTGAAAATCCTGAGCAAGCCAGGCAATTTGACGCGAAGGTCAGTCCGCCCGTACGTTATGACAAGGCGGTTATTTTAACTGAAATTCAACAATTCATTGACTGGTATATGCCGTCACAAGGGAAGTCCTTGCCTGATACCGCTCTGACAAAATGGGAAGAGATTTGGGCCTCGCTGGTGCGTAAGCTTGAGGCTATGAAGATACACGATGTGATGATGCTCAGAGATGTGCATTCGCCCAATTTGCATTGGCTCGGTAATCGCCAATCTATTAGACGGGTCGGGTTTATTGATATTCAGGACGGTATTGCCGGTCACCCTGCTTATGATGTTGTGTCATTACTTCAGGATGCGCGTCGCGATCTACCGGAAGACTATGAGGGACGGTTCAAGTCTCTCTATGTGGCTGAAACAGGTTTGGATGCTTCAGATTTTGACACTGCATATAATATTTTTGGGGTACAGCGGAATCTTAGAATTTTGGGTATTTTTGTGAGGCTTTCGAAAATGCAGGGTAAATCAAGCTATCTGCAACATATCCCAAGAGTAAATGGCTATATCAAAGATGGCTTGGCGCATGAGGCGCTGGCAGATTTGCGTGAATGGTTTGAGACTTATGTCCCTGAGGTACTGGAAGCATGACCTCTTCAAAGTCTAAACCCACCCACGCTATGGTGCTTGCCGCCGGATTGGGGCGGCGAATGCAGGCCTCCGAGAATGATCCGCCCAAACCTTTGACCAAAATCGGGGGGGTCACTTTGTTAGACCGTATGCTGACATATCTTGCGGATTTCGGGGTAACGCATGTTGTAATTAATCTGCATCACAAATCTGAGATGATTGAAGCTCATTTAAGAGATTTGGATTATCCCTTTGAGATTATTTTTTCCGATGAACGTGCCTGTTTGATGGAGACAGGTGGTGGCGTTTATCAAGCTCTGCCATTGCTTGGCAACAAGCCTTTTTTTGTATGTAACGCTGATATACTTTGGATTGAAAATATCACAAACGACAAGATGACTGCGCTCAAAAAGCTGGCAAGCACTTTTGAACCTGAGAAGATGGACTCATGCTTGTTACTGGCCTCAAGAGATAATTGCTCCGGCTATGATGGCGCAGGGGATTTCAACTACACCCAGCATGGCAAGATTGAAAGGCGTAGGTCGCAACCAGGTGAGCAATCAGGGGCAGAATGGATTTATGCCGGTGTTCAGATTGTGTCGCCGTCTTTACTTGATAAGACACCTGAAGCGGTCAAGTCACAGCCATTTTCTTTTAATGTTTTATGGGATGAGGCGCACGCCGCTGCGCGACTTTACGGGTGTTCTTTAGAAGGCACATGGTTGCATGTCGGCACACCGGCAGGTGTGCGGGATGCCGAATGCATTTTGCAGGAAAAATAATTTCTAAACATATCCGCGCCCCGCGATAATTTGGTAAGATGAGCACATGTCATCGCGCTCACATGTTTTTAATATTCCTTCGGGTTATAGCTTTCTGGAGCAACTTGCGACGACGCTTTTGTCGGACCCCGGCCTAAGCGGGCTATTTGATGCAAAAACCCGCCTGCAAGATTACACGATTTTACTCCCGACGCGGCGTGCGGTCAGAAATTTACAAAATCTGTTACTGCAAAAGTCAGGGACAGACGCACTTTTAATGCCTGAAATCCGACCTCTGGGTGATGTTGATCCGGAGGAAATGATTTTTGCCGAAGCAGAAGCCGGTTTGACGGGTCTTTCCGGTTTATTGCCTTCTCTATTACCCGCAATCTCAGGTATTGAACGCGATATTAGTTTGATGACCCTGGTTCAAGCATGGCTTGAGACCTCCGGTCGTGCCGGAGGTCTGGCATCAGCCTCGAAACTAACCGCCGAACTGACTGTTTTGTTGGACAGTTTGCAAATAGAGGAAGTTGACACCTCTAAACTGGCGTCTCTTGTGCCAGATGAATTCAGCTATAACTGGCAGCAGACGCTGGAATTCTTGAAAATTTTGACAACAGCTTGGCCGCTTCATAAACAAGAAATCGGGCGTTGTGACCCCAGTGAAAGGCGTGGCCTCTTATTGGACAGGTTAACGACATTATGGGAGACGCATCCACCCGGCGGACCGGTTTTGGCAGCCGGGTCAACAGGGAGTATTCCTGCGACGTCTCGGCTGTTGCAGTGTATTGCACAGCTTGAAAAAGGCGCGGTTGTTTTATCCGGGCTGGATATGCACCTCCCGCCGGAAGGTTGGGCCCAGTTAAAAAATGAACACGCTCACCCTCAATCAGGTTTATTCCACCTTTGTGAGGCTATGGATTTAAAAAGGTCAGACATTCAGACTTTCCCCGGACTACGGACGCAATCTTCAACGGATATCCAATGCGCTCGTGCGGTATTTGTGAACCAAGCTTTGTGGCCGACATCGTTAACGGGGCGTTGGGTTGAATTGCTGACTGATAATAAGCCATCACAAAATCTTTTTGAAAACATGCATCTCTATGAAGCGCCGGATACACGAAGCGAAGCCGGGGTTATTGCCTTGGCTCTAAGAGAAGTGCTGGAAACCCCTGAAAAGACTGCCATGTTAATAACACCTGACCGTCAATTGGCGCGGCGCGTTTCGATTTTGCTGAGAAAATGGGGCGTTGAGATTAATGATACAGCCGGTCAGCCATTGTCTCGGACTCCGGTTGGTGTTTTTGCGGGCTTGGTCTTGCAAGCCGTCGCAACTGATTTTTCACCGGTCAATTTGCTGGCTCTTCTAAAGCATCCTTTCTGCCGTGCAGGGCAGACCGCCAAGACCTACCGGCAACTGATTTCTCGATTGGAGCTTTATGCCCTGCGCGGCTTTAAGCCGTCGGGAGGTCGAGCAAAAGGGAATGATACAAACGCTCATAATACAAATGGACTTGATTATATCCTGGCGCGACTGGAAGATCTTAAATCCGAAAAAAAACACATCCAACAAAAGAGCCAGCAAAGTGCAAATGATGAAACGCATATTGGTGATGTGATTGGTTTTGCCGATAAGCTCCAGCAAATATTCAAGCCACTGACGGATGTGCCATATCAGGCAAGCTTGAGCAATGTTGGGCGGGCGCTATTGGAGGTGATGGAAAGTCTCAGTCAGGATGACGGTTATATCTCGGTTTTATGGGATTCTGCAGACCGAGAAGAGCGTGAGCATCTTGATGCATTCATGTCCGTGATGGCGGAGTTTATCAAAGCTGAAGATTTCACTGCGCCCCAAGGTGAGTGGTCAGTTCTGCTTGATTACTGGTTATACCAGACGCCCATTCGTCCTCGGGTCAATGCACATCCCAGATTATCAATTATGGGTTTGCTTGAGGCGCGTCTTGTTGATGCGGATTTGGTTATACTCGGCAGTTTGAATGAAGGAACTTGGCCAGCCCTGCCGGAGACCGGCGCTTGGCTGTCTCGTCCAATGCGGGAAAGCCTTGGCATGGTTGCGCCGGAGCGCCGCATTGGTCAAAGTGCCCATGACTTCGTGCAAGCATTTAGCGCACCGGAAGTCCTTTTGACCCGTGCCGAAAAAATATCCGGCACCCCGCAGTTACCGTCGCGCTGGTTGAGCCGCCTTAAGGCCTTACATGCGGGCTTATATGAGGATATATGCCCATGGCCTGAAGCAAAAAGATTATCAACACTTTGGACGACCCTGGACACGCCCCCACCACCAAAGGCAGAAAAACGACCGGAACCCAAGCCACCTGCTGACGTCCGACCTGACCGCTTGTCTGTCACTCAAATTGCGACTCTCCAAATTGACCCTTATGCAATCTACGCAAAACATATATTAAAGCTCAAACCGCTCGACCCGCTTGAGGCAGATGTGACCGCAGCGATACGCGGAAGTTTTATTCATAAGGTGCTGGAACAATTTACACTTAACTATCCTGATGACATGCCGGATGATGCAGCTTCAGCTTTACGCGAAACAGCCTTGAAATTGGCCCATGAAACTGCCGAGGGGCAGGCCGTGTTGCTTTATTGGTGGCCAAGGTTTTCGGCGGTTGCGGATTGGATTGCGGACTTCGAAACAGCACGCCGCCCGAGGATAACCGGTATATTTACTGAAATTTCCGGCAGTATGACATTCGATATTGCAAACAAGCCTTTCACGCTCACTGCTAAAGCTGACAGGATTGAGCTGACCGATACGGGCCATGTGAATATTCTGGATTACAAAACCGGCGAGCCGCCCAGCAAAACTGACATTGAAAAAATGCGCGCGCCGCAAATGCCACTTGAGGCTGCTATTGCCATTGCAGGCGGGTTTGAGGGTGTTGCTAAAAACGCCCGCATTAAGGAACTGGCACACATTCAGGTACATGGCGGGTATCCGGCCGGGAAAATCAGAATTGAAGAAAACCCAGACCAACTTGCTGAAACCGCCTTGTCCGGTGTGAAGAAATTGCTTGAATATTATGCTGATGACAACACTGCTTATATTCCCGAGCTTCACCCGGATCGAGTGAATTTTAGGGATTATGCTCATCTGGCGCGTGTGCAGGAATGGATGAGCGAGGAAGATAGCTGATATGGAAAGCACGCATCAGCAAGCTGTCCTAGAGGCGACCAGCGCCGAAAATTCTGCATGGGTGTCTGCACATGCAGGATCGGGCAAGACTTATGTGCTGATAACCCGTCTGGTCACGCTGATGCTGTCCGGTACGCGACCTGAAAAACTTCTCTGCCTTACATATACGCGCACAGCAGCTGCAGAAATGAAGCAACGCCTTAATGATTTGCTTGGCGAATGGGCTGTCTTGCCGGATGCCGAGTTGAAATCTGAAATGAAACGCCGAACCGGTCTTACGCCGACACAAAAGCAAATTAATGATGTACGACAACTTTTTGCCCGCGCCATGGATACGCCCGGTGGCTTGAAGATCCAGACGATACACGCTTTTTGCGAGGCTTTGCTAAATCGCTTCCCACTTGAGGCAGGTATATCCCCGGGCTTCAAGGTGATGGATGAAAGGGCGTTTCAGGCACTTGCGGCGGAAACACAGGCAAAAATTCTGCAACAGACAGAGTCTGATGCGCTTAAAAAGGCCCTCCAACGACTGACGCGGCGCATGAATGAAACTGGTTTTAATACCTTGTGCAAAGCCATTACTGAGAAGCGACAGGATTTTGCCGCACAAAGCTCAGATAAGCGGCGTGATGGGCTGATGGATATGCTGGGTGTTACGAAACACATTCCACCGGAAAGTTTCGGCGCTACGTTTATAAAGGGTATTTCGCGCGAGACGCTGGCAGATGCAGCGAATTGCCTAAAAAAATCCGGAACCAATGACCAAAAACTTGCTGTCTTGATTGAGGCATTACTGTCTGCGCTTGATAAATTCACTGATTTTGAAATGCTTCACCCGGCGCTTGAAGATTTCTTCATGACGGATAAAGGCCCGCGCGCGAAATTTGCCACCAAAGCTGTTGCCGCAGAATTCCCGACAGAAACCGGATATTTGTTGGAGCTTCAGCATATTTATATCCGTTTGCGGGAAGACTTTCTCGCTCAGCTTAATCTACAAATTTCACTTGATATTTATATGTTGGCAGATGCTTTACTTGCAGAGATTGACTTCAAAAAAAACCGGCAAGGCTATCTTGATTATGATGATTTGATTTTTTATGCAGATAAGCTCCTCAGCAATCGCCGCGATACCGGATGGGTATTGTATAAGCTGGATGGTGGCATTGACCATATTCTGGTAGACGAGGCGCAGGATACAAGCCCACGACAATGGTCAGTTATCTCAGCTATTGCAGAAGAATTTTTTGCCGGAGAAGGCGCATCCCCCCGCCAACGCACCTTATTTGCCGTTGGTGACGAGAAACAATCCATATTCAGTTTTCAGGGTGCTGATCCAGATAAATTCGACAGCATGCGGAGCTATTACGCAGAAAAAGCCACTTATGCGCAGGCCGATTTCAAAAAGGTGGAACTCACAGCATCTTGGAGGTCGACACAGGAGGTGCTGGGCCTTGTCGATAGAGTTTGTGAAAATCAACAAGTACAGCCTCAACTAACTAAGCAAGGCGGGGAAGTTTCTCATACGAGCATGCGAGCGAGCCAAAATGAGACTGGTGGCCTGGTTACATTATGGCCTGTAGAAAAAGGCGAAGCACGGGTGATGGCAGATTTATTTGATCCCAGAGGCGCATCAGAAACTCCATCAAATAGCTCATCAGATAGTACATCAGACATAACTGGCGGCGTGGTGATGACGCCGCAGCAAAAGGTGGCGCGCAAAATTGCCCATCAGATTGCTGACTGGCGGGATGACCCTGAGAGCAATATCACACCGGGGGATATTTTGATTTTGGTACAAAATCGCGGCCCGTTTGTGCAGGATATGATACGTGCTCTAAAGAGCCAGCATCCCCCGATTGATGTTGCCGGTGCTGACCGGATGACGTTGACCGACCAATTGGCGGTTAAAGATCTTATCTGTGCAGGGCAAATAGTTCTGATGCCGCAAGATGATTTGATGCTTGCTACATTTTTGCGCTCACCATTGGGGGGAATGAGTGAGCAGGACCTTATGAAGCTCTGTTTAGGTTCAAATCTCAGTTCAGATCAGGGTCGTGGACAATCACTGATTGCGTGTTTGCGCCACATTAATAAGGACGCGGCATCTGGGGAAGACAGGGACTATCTCATGCGTGTCTCAGCTGCATTGGAGATGATTGATGCTTTGATGACCCATGCTGCCAAGCTTCCCCCTTATGAGTTCTATGCTTATTTATTGGATGCGCTTTCAGGGCGGGATAAATTACGCGCCCGATTGGGAGTGGAGGTCGATGACCCTGTAGAAGAGTTCCTAAATCAGGCACTGGAATATGAGCGACAAAACATGCCCAGCCTGCAAGGTTTTCTGCACAGAATTCAATATGATGATCTGCAAATCAAACGCGATATGGAGCAGGGGGGCGAAGCCGTTCGTATTATGACAGTGCATGGCGCCAAAGGTCTGGAAGCGCCGGTGGTTTTTCTGCCTGATACATGCCGTTCGCCAATCAAATCTGCAAGCCTTCATTCGCCAATTAGTTGTTCTGCCGGGGGTAACATTATTTGGCAACCTTCAAAAAAGCTTGTCAGCAAGGCGGGCAAAGAAACCGGCGAACAAGAACGTGCCCTTGAGAGTGCAGAACATAAGCGGCTCTTATATGTAGCGCTTACCCGCGCAAGAGACCGTCTCTATGTCACCGGATTTCTTCCTGCCAACAGGAATTTACCGGAATCATGCTGGTACAGTTTAATTGAAGAGGGAATACAGCGTGATGGGCATGCTTTGCCGGATGAGTCCGGTTGGCAAATTGGTGATGCCTCAATTGTCGGCGGAAGAATTGCATTAGATGAGGGTGAGGATGAGGGTGAGGATGGAGATGATGTTGAGCATTCTGAAACATCAAATGCTCAAGATATATCTGCAACCAATGCCCCACTTCGTTTATGGGTCCATCAACTCGCCAAAAAAGAGTCTGTTTCAAACTTACCGCTTGGCCCCTCTGATTATTTCCAACAAAGGCGCCTTCCTAATGATCTGTTACCTAAGAGGTCGGGTGAGGCGTTAACACAAGATATAACTGCACGCCAACGCGGGACAGTGATACATCTTTTGTTGGAAGGGTTGGCGGGACTTGAAGTTGCGCATTATGAGACAACGGCTAGAGAATTTTTGACGCATTACCCCGATCTGGAAGCAGAACATAATCAAATAATTGCTGAGGTGATGAAACTCTTGGCAAAACCGGATTTACAAATGCTCTTTGGCCCGCAAAGCAGAGCTGAGGTTCCGATAGGTGGGCGGTTGCTTATGCCCGGTGGCGATAATCAACTTTTTAGTGGGCGCATTGACCGGTATGTTGACTTGCCTGAGGCAATTTTAATTGCCGATTATAAAACGACACGACATCCTCCTTCAGCAGACGACCCTATTGACGCAGATATTGCCATACAATTGGAAATCTACAGAAAACTTGTAAGTGCCGCTTACCTCGGTAAAGAGGTGCGCTGTGCTATTGTTTGGACGGCAGGCCCGCAATATCGACTCGTTACGCCTGAAGAACTTGATGAAGCTTGGCAAAAATTAAAGTAAAAATTACATGTACAAATCACATAAACTTACCGACGGGTTCTTGAAATTCAGGGCTCGAAGGCTTAATTTTATAAAACATAATAAGGAGACCCTGCATGTCAGATAATGCCATCATCAACGCCGGTGACAGTGATTTTGAAGAAACAGTATTAAATGCCGACACACCCGTTTTGGTCGACTTTTGGGCCGAATGGTGCGGGCCTTGCAAACAAATCGCCCCGGCTCTGGAAGAGATTGCGGCTGAAATGGGGAATATCAAAATTGTCAAAGTCAATATTGATGAAAACCCGAAGACTCCGACAAATTACGGTGTGCGGTCCATTCCGACAATGATGATTTTCCAAGATGGTCAAACCACAGCGACAAAAGTCGGTGCTGCACCAAAGTCCGACTTGGTTAGCTGGATTGAGGAAACGGTCTAGTTATCGTTTTCTGCCAGCACATAGCCTGACAGATACAGAGACCCGCAAATTAAAATATCTCCCTGTGCTGCGGCAATCGCAGTTTCAAGGTTGTTGAAGGCTTGAGCTTTTAGCCCAACAGCTTGCGCTTGATCTGCAAGATCATTTGCAGTGTAACTGTTCGATTGTTCGGGAATGGTGATGCAATGAAGCTCTACGCTGCTTTCACTGAATGATTTGAGCCAGTTCTCGGCATGCTTGGTTGCCATTAACCCACAAATAAGGGTTACAGCTTTGTCCGTGCTTGAAAAATATTCTGATAACCAGACGGCAAGTGCCTCGGCTGCTGCCTGATTATGCCCGCCATCAAGCCAGACCTCGCCATTTGCCATATTCACCAGCTTTCCGGTGACCAACTTTTGTAGTCGCGCTGGCCAGACGGGTTCTTGAAGTCCCTTACCAATTGCAAGTTCGGGTACACCAAGATGACAGGCGGCCATCACAGCGGTTCCGGCATTAACAATTTGATGCGTCCCGACAAGCCCCGGCATGGGTAAGTCCATCAGCCCGTCCGGGTGCTGGACGACGAGCCTTCCATGTTCTGCATAAGCCAGCCAATCCTGCCCATAACACCTTAGGGGGAGGTTACACGTGGTGGCTTGTTCCATAATAACGTCACGCGCTTCCTCATCTTGTTGGGAGATGATAGCGGGAATACCGGTGACACTTGGCTTAAGAATACCGGCCTTTTCAGCCGCAATGGCGCGGATATCTGATCCCAGAAACTGTTCATGGTCCATACTGACAGGTGTAATGATAGATAATAAAGGTGCGTTGATAACATTTGTTGCGTCTAATCTTCCGCCAAGCCCAACTTCCAGCAAAAGATAATCCGCCGGGTGACGGCTAAATGCCAAAAACGCGGCGGCGGTGGTGGCTTCAAAAAATGTAATCGGTTCGCCATTATTGACCTGCTCAACCTCTGCAAGGGTTTCTGCGAGCAGGTTTTCGGTAATATCATGTCCGTTTAGACGGATACGTTCATGGAAATTAACAAGATGCGGCGATGTATAGCTATGTACCTGCGCTCCATTTGATTCCAATATCGACATAAGCATAGCCAAAGTGGAGCCTTTGCCGTTTGTTCCGGCAATATGTATGGTAGGTGGCAGGTGGTTTTGTGGGTTGCCCAAGGCATTAAGCAACCGCCACATGCGATCTAAAGACAAATCTATATATTTCGGGTGGAGCGCCAGTAAATTTGCTAGCGTCGTATCACTCTGACGCGACAGAATTATTCTCCGGCAGGAACAGCTTGTTTCTCCTGACCGCTTTGCGGGTCAATCAGAAGACGCAGTAATTTGCCAAGTGTTTCAGCAAGCCTGTGACGGTGCACAACCATATCAACCATGCCATGTTCGAGCAGGTATTCAGCGCGCTGGAAACCTTCAGGGAGTTTTTCGTTAATCGTGTCCTGAATAACGCGTGGACCGGCAAAACCAATAAGCGCTCCCGGTTCAGCAATATGAACATCACCCAACATGCCATAGGAAGCGGTCACGCCGCCTGTGGTCGGGTCAGTCAAAATAACGATATAAGGCAAGCCTCTATCGCGTAATTCTTGAATAATTACGGTTGTACGCGGCATTTGCATCAAAGACATAATGCCTTCTTGCATGCGCGCCCCACCTGCCGCTGCAACAACAATAAACGGACAATTTTTCTCAAGTGCCGTCTCTCCGCCACGGATAACAGCTTCACCGGCTGCCATGCCCAGCGACCCGCCCATAAAGGCAAAATCTTGAACAACGACAACTGTTTCAACGCCGCTAATATCCCCGACACCAATAGAAACGGCATCTCGCATGCCGGTTTTATTGCGGGCTTCTTTCAAGCGATCAATATAGCGTTTTTGGTCTTTAAATTTCAGAGGGTCTACGGGGACTTCAGGTGAGTCCACCAACTCATAGCTGGCATCAAAAAGAAGCTCGAAGCGTTCTTTGGTGGAAAGCCGCATATGATGGTCACACCCCGGACATACTTTGCCGAGATCATCCATATCACGATGAAAAATCATTTCACCGCATTCGGTGCAATTGACCCATAAATTCTCTTCTGTGTCATCCTTACCGCGGAAAACACTGTCGAATTTCGGTCTTACGAAATTTTTAATCCAGTTCATTTTCTATCCCATGTAATCTGCATGGATTTATTCGATATTCTGAATATTATCTTTCTTTTACGCTCGTTTTACGCCATCTGCAAGCTCTTGTGCCTTTTTTAGCGTTTCTGTTACTGTTTTAGCGCTTGTGAGCCCTTGTGAATCAAGCGATTCAGCAATCACATCGACCAAAGCTGAGCCAACAACAGCACCATCTGCAACTGAGGCAATAGCCTCTGCTTGTTCGGCTGTTCTGACACCAAAACCTACAGCAACAGGTAAATCGGTGTATCTTTTTATTCGTACAACAGCCTCTTCAACGACGTTTTGTTCGGGGCTGGCCGAGCCTGTAATGCCTGTAATGGAGACATAATAAACAAAGCCAGAGGTGTTGGCGAGCACCTCGGGGAGGCGGGCATCATCGGTTGTCGGCGTGGCAAGGCGAATAAAATTCAGACCGGCATTCAAAGCAGGTATACAAAGCTCTTCATCTTCTTCAGGCGGCAAATCGACAATAATCAGGCCATCAACCCCAGCTTGTTTGGCGTCATGAATAAAGGCGTCTACGCCGTAAATATAGACAGGATTATAGTAGCCCATCAGTACAATCGGGGTCTCGTCATTATCGGTACGGAATTGGCGTACCATGTCGAGCGTGCCTTTTAAGGTCATACCCGCCTTTAAAGCTCTTTGTGAGGAAGCTTGAATAGAAGGCCCGTCTGCCATTGGGTCAGTGAAAGGCATCCCAAGTTCAATAATATCTGCCCCCGCGGTAGGCAGTCCATGCATAATTTTTAGTGATGTTACCGGATCAGGGTCTCCTGCGGAAACAAAGGCCACAAAAGCTTTTGAATTACGCTCACCGAGCTGTTTGAAAGTATTATCAAGTCGTGTCTGCTGCATCAGTGTCGTCCGTCAGCCAATATCCACATTAAGATGCTCCGCGACGGAAAACACATCTTTGTCTCC
>LXNH01000201.1_pt1 | contig 14419 bp, 13 predicted proteins | sample 809111 | NCBI WGS metagenome assembly LXNH01 (sample SAMN04870528, study PRJNA318959) | seawater metagenome | biome: 00002010; material: water; isolation source: marine seawater | place: Greece: Milos, Mediterranean Sea | collected 2013-05-29 | depth 5-7 m
CCTGCATAAAGAAAGGCATGGCGGGTTGTGAGGCGACAGCCGCAAGGACGCTATCGTCGGCAATCATAGAGATGGCGAAGTTGCCCGTGAGGCACATACCGATGACGCCGACCCCTGCCACGCCGCGACTTTGTCGAACGTAGCGACAGAGAAGCCTCAGCCAGTCCACGATAGGACTAGAGCGATTTGCTGCCAGCACACTGAACTCTTTCCGTAGGCACAGCACCCGCACTAGATTGCCGCCAATGGATATTCTCCCAATTGGGCCGAACAGGTGTGGCATCACCACTTCATGCCCAGCATCAACAAGACGATCTGCAAGTGCCAGAGTCTATTGTCCTATACCTGGTAGCTCCTGAATCAGGACGACAGGGCTGCCGGAGCCTCGATGATAGATGTCATGAGACACACTGCGCCCCTCACGCGTCTCAGCAGTGAACACAGTCTTGGTGTAATCAGAGATTTGCGTCGCAGCAGGAGTCATCGTGCGCTGTACTGACTAATGTGGGTCACTTCTGTTTGGAACAGCGCAATAAAAATTTAGTCGCGAACGATAACATTCATCTTGGTATAGCCCTTCACGAAACTCGAGATGTTTCGGCTGGGCTCACCGATGACCTCCACGCGGGAGAAGCGCTTGAGCATCTCATCCCAGAGGATCTGTAACTGGAGCTCTGCCAACCGATTACCAAAGCAACGGTGAATGCCAAAGCCAAAAGAAATATGGTTACGGGCATTCTTGCGCTCAAAGTCCAAGACATCCGGATTCTCGAATTTGCGTTCGTCTCGGTTGCCCGACACATACCACATGGCGACCTTGTCACCTTTCTTAATGGTCTTGCCGTGCATCTCGACATCTTCGAGTGCCGTTCGGCGCATGTAGGCTAGCGGCGTCTGCCAGCGAATGATCTCCGCGACGGCGTTGGGAATGAGGTCCCGATTTGCCTTGACCTTGTCCCATTGCTCGGGGAATAGGTGTGAACCATAGATCGATCCCGACATAGAGTTTCGAGTAGTGTCGTTACCGCCCACGATCAGGAGCAGTAAGTTGCCAAGGTACTCGGTGGCATCCATATCCCGCGTGTTTTCACCGTTCGCGAGCATCGTGATGAGGTCATGGCCACTGCCGCCAATACGCCCGTGCCAGAGCCCCATGAAGTATTCGACGCACTCCATAAGTTCCGCTCGGCGCTGTTCTTCACTTTCGACAATACCCGTCTCGGGCCCTGCGGTAGTGACGTCGGACCATCGCGTCAATTTGCGGCGGTCTTCGACCGGGAAATCGAACAGTGTGGCGAGCATCATCGTGGTGAGCTCGATTGATACTTTGTCGACCCAATCAAACTCTTCGTTAATAGGGACACTATCGAGAGCGTACTGTGTTCGCTCGCGGATCAGCTCTGACATTTTTGACAGGCTGGGTGACGCAACAATGGGTGCTACGGTTCTTCGCTGAATATCGTGCTTGGGTTGATCCATGGCGATGAACATGGGCAGCGGGAAGTCCTCTGCCGGATTTGGCAGCACAATCGCCGGTTCAGATGAGAAACGATGGTGATCCGTGTCGATCGCCATAATGTCCTCATAGCGGGTAACGGACCAATAGGCGCCAACGGGCTCCATGTCATCGGGCCGCTCGTCAGACATCCACGCTTCTTTGCACCAATGCAGCGGATCTTCGTTACGCAATCGCTCAAAAATTGCCCACATCTCCTGCGTTGGCCAGATGAGTGGATTCGAGGGATCTAAGTCAGCTAGCGGTGTGTTATAGGCGAAGTCGTGACCTGGCAGTTGAGGTGCTTTGAAGGCTTGGTTCATGAGTGTCTCCCGGACGTTACTCGTCGTCTTGGCATGCCGTATTTTGATCTTTATGAAGGCCACACCAAACTATCAATGCTAACAATAGGCGATGAGGCGTTGCAGTCAAGTCTTTAACCATGCTGAGAGGTATCACCCAGGCGGTTGGTCATCATTAAATGGTCGCTGCTTCCAGCTCCTCGAAAATAACGTCCACGGTTAGTGTCAGCTGATCATGATCGAGGGCCTGCTGCCGACGTTCTGGTGTAGTACGAAACATATGGGGTGTCATCAGCAGGAGGCCTTTCAAATCTTCAGGTCCGAGGCTCATTTCGTAGGTGATGTGTTTCTTCGAGACCACTTTGAAGGTCTCTGGATGCTGTGATCTCTCGCTTCGCGGCTTGATGTTCGGATAGATGATTTCGCGGAGCTGGATGAGGTGTCGGTCGCCGGGAGTTACTCGAACTAATCTTCCCTGGGGAGCCAATATCCTCCGGAAGGACGAGTAGTTAGGGAACCCGAACATGTCGAAAAGTAAATCGACGCTTCCATCAGCCATGGGAATGTGTCGGTTGCTTCCCACAAACCAGGTGCCGTCACAACGCCTGGCACACTGTTGCACTGCCCACTTGGAGATATCGAAACCGACGAGCGACGTTCGGTTGCGCAAGTTGTTGGGTAGATTCTCCTGAACGTGATGAAGGTAGTAACCGTCGCCACAGCCGGCATCCACCAGGGTAATGCGGCCATCTGCAACCGTTGAGCAATAACCGAGCGTGATATCGAGGCAAGCGTCTGCTACGGGTTGATAAAAGTCAGCGTTCAAAAAAGCGGCGCGTGCATACACCATTTCCTTGGAGTCGCCGGGGTCCTTTGAACGTTTATCTTTGGGACTTAGCAAGTTGACGTAGCCCTGACGGGCCACATCGAAACGGTGACCGTTCTCACAAACAAGCGACAGCCCATCCATCATCAGAGGCCTAGCGTCTATGGGGCAGCATAGTGCTGGGTGTAGTACAAAAGTCATCAGAAGTTAACTCGCTTTACCAACGATGATCCTGAGTCAGTCGTCTCTACGTATCAAGCCGTCTGCGGTGAGACGGTGTCCAGGGCTAAGGCGTTAACTCCGTTCCAGACTTTCCAAATAGGGGGCTCACTTCCTAACGATGAGAAGTGGACTGTTCGCGTTACAACATAACTTTAAGGAGAGAAGTTTTGGACAAGATTTTGATTGATATTCCGGCTGTTCTGTCACTGACGATACAGGGCGCATTGGTACTGGGTATGTTTTTGTTAGCAACACTGCTTGACGGTATCGACATCACTCTAATATTCGGCATTTACATCGTGTTTTGGTCCCTGCAATACACCACGGCGTTTCGGTCTTATCTGAACGATCGTCAAGACGCGCGCACTGATAGTTAACCTCCACCCATGGGAAGGGGGCTCTGACCCTCTTACTTCAATCGAATGTGAGGCAAGAATAGAGTCAGCATTTAGCTGGTCGCAACAATCTTTGCTGGATGTCTGTCCCCCTTGCGTAAGCGTCAAGCGAAAAGGGGTGATGTTGCAGATAAGTGGTCACATGACCAGCCGTTGTATCAATTGCATAACGAGTGCGTTGCAATTGCACGGCGGTTGGAAGTGCTTTTGTTATTTGTATTTACAGGTACTTTAATATTATTGTGGATCTGAATAGCCGACAGCGAGGGACACATGACAAATCTCGAGAAAAAAAACGATGAGTTTTTCACTGTACTTGACGTGCTTGAGGTCGCTTTGCCTAGCGAAATTAGTTGGTCCGCTAGTGACATCGATAATGACTTACACAAAGGCGCAATATTTAGAGCATCTACTTCCACTGGTGATGACAACTCATCGGATGGTTATGTGCTGTTCTGCGACGTATCAAAAGATTCAGAAGAGCCAGAAATAGATCAACTTACAACAGACGGTGTGCCTGATGTCGAGAATAGTCTGAGAGGAGCTTTAAGTAAGCAGTTTAATATCCTCAATCCCGGCGAAACGAAGCTTTTGAAAAACGACCTGGGTCAAAACGTTTTAATGAGTGCCTACATCGTAGATGATGGCGGCACTGAGCTGGCACTTGTCTCGCTCAGAACATCCATCTCTGGTGCTAAGTGGATTAGTGTCTGCGCATGCAGCCCAGAAGCAACGGCCAGAGAGTCACTTTTGCAAGTTGCGGCTAACGCATTTCGGTTATAGAAGGCCAACTTATTGACGAGCTTGCAGGCCCGATACGATCGCGGTCATTTGATCGTCAGACAAGTCTAATTTTTTCTGTAGTGCAGCTAATTCAGCTGCTTCTTCGGTGGTAATGACGCCGTCATCCAAAACCTCGCTAACTTTTAGTGCAAGTGCAGCCTTCTTTTTTGCCATTTGATTTGAGAATCCGGCCCCAATAATTCCTGTGAGCAAAGCAATAGAGCAGACACCCATCATGGCCGTAGCAGCTCCAATCAGTTTGCCTACGGAAGTGATTGGCGAAACATCGCCGTAGCCCACGGTGGTTAACGTTACAATCGACCACCACATTGTCTCTGGAATCGAGCTAAAGACGTCCGGTTGAACTTCATTTTCTGCAACGTAAATAAGTGAGCTTGATAGGAACAGCGCGAGTATCAGGAGATACAGAGCTGCTAAAAACGCTTTTCGCTCAGAGTAAATCGCTGACATTAAGTCTTCTAGGGCAGAGGTGTAATGGCTGATTTTCAATAGCCTAGCAAGCCTTAATACTCTCAGCATACGCATATCTGCGCTAAGCCCAATTAGCTGAAGCAGGTACGGTAGTATCGCCAATAAATCGATCAACCCCGTGAAGCTAAATATGTATGCCCGTCTTTTCTTTGATCCGGTATCTCCCGTAAGATCTTGATTTTCGGGTGCCGACCAAATTCTCAATAGGTACTCGATCATGAAAATAAATACGGATACAAGTTCAAAAGCCGTTAGTTGGTTCTGCCAGCGAGCCCTCACTGACTCGATTGACTCTAATGTCACCGCAGCGACATTCAAAATGATTAGACTGAAAAGAAAGAAGTTAATTGCATAGGATAGTGTCGTCGGTTTTCTTGATCGATCGAAAATACCTGCAACGAAGTGCCTTACTGGATATTCTTCTTCTGCCTGGTATGAAACAGTCAAAATTTTTCCCTAATGTTTGTTTGGTAGAGACGTTGCGATTCTTAAGCTAAGCATGAATGAAACAATTTTTGAAATTTATAGTGTATGTTGACCTTAGTGGCATCGTTGAAGTTAATCAGTAGTAGGGACAGTGCGCTATCCCCTGCAGTGCGCCGAGTAAGGACCCAGAACTGAGAGATTGGAGCAGAACTTGTCTTCAGAAACCTTATTTGTAGGCTCAAGCGGAGTTAGCGAGGAATTGCGTACTTATCTCAGCCAGATAGGTACATCCAGCGCCCCAGTACTGATTCGTGGTGCCACGGGGGTGGGTAAAGAGGTAGTCGCTAAAGCGCTTCATGAGTTGTCGGGTAGGTCAGCGAAGGGGCGGTTTGTGGGACTTAACTGCTCAGCAATTCCCTCTGAACTTCTAGAAAGTGAACTTTTCGGACACGAAAAAGGAGCTTTCTCGGGGGCAGTCAGCGCCTACCCCGGGCGGTTCCGGCTCGCAGACGGAGGTACGCTACTGCTGGATGAGGTGGGGGATATGCCCATCGACCTACAGGCAAAACTACTGCGTGTTGTTCAAGAAGGTTTGGTCACACCAGTTGGAGGGGTGAGCGAAGTACCAGTTGATGTGAGAATTATCTCTGCGACTCATCAAGATCTGGAGCGACTCATGCAGGCTGGCTCTTTCAGAGAAGACCTGTACTATCGTTTAAATGTTTTACCCGTAACCGTTGAGTCGTTGGCAACTAGAACTGAAGAGATACCAGAGTTCATCCATCATTTTTGTGACCTGTATGCCGGGGCGGAGGGTGCCACTTCGTTCACCACAAAATCTATAGCTCTTATGCAGGCCTACGGTTGGCCGGGCAATGTGAGAGAGCTGGAGAGCATTTGCAGGCGTTTGAGCGCAATCTTCCCGGGTAAATGTGTCGACTTGTACAACGTGCCTACACAATTTCTGCCGTCTGAAATTGTAGCTCTGATGGGTAGCGAAATAGGAAATAGTGATACCACGATAAGCGGAGCTGAAACTTTGGCTGCTTCACTCAGCGATTCATTCCAGCAGGAAGGTGAGACAGCAATGGAGCTGGAGGCTTTGTTGACATTTACAAACCAAGAAGCGCCGCTTGTTGTGGATTCAGATGATAGAACACTTAAACAGCAGGTAGACGGTTTTGAGAAAGCGCTGATTTTAAAGGCACTTTCGGACAGTCAATCTAATATTTCGGGTGCTGCGCGGCTTCTTGGTGTTAAGCGCACTACATTGATTGAAAAGATGGCTCGTATGGAGATTACTAGGAGCCAATAATTAGTCGTCAAATTTTTGACAGTCGTGCGTCCTCTAGTAATCTTTGTTCCTGTGAAAAGATATAAGTAATTGTTTTAAATAATAAAAAATCTATGGGCTAGTTATTTGCATGGTTCCACTTCGATTGAATACCGTTGTGTAATTTAATGGCTGTTGCGAACGTAGAGCTAAATATTCTGGCGAGTGATCCGCAAGCTAACGATTTAGGTTCGTTAGTACAGGGCGGTGTCTCTTTGCTTGTGACGGATGACACTCGCAGTTTCGAGTTAAGAGCGTCACAAGGTTTTGTTTCTTTCCTGTATGTAGGCGCTGACTGGGGAAAAGTTAAAGAAAGCCTCCGCTCCACGCTGGGTAAATTTGCTAGCAAACCGAACGCAGTGATTTACGCAGATGATGTCGAGCTCGCCCATTTTCTGGGCTTAATGGGAGTCCCCAATATAGTGACTGCGGCGGCGCTGTGGGATCTAGTTACCAGTGGATCTTTTGCAGAGAAATTTCACGACAAAGCTATCCCCCGGTTAGCAAACAAACGCGCTTTGGACGCGGATTCCTCGCAAACCCAAAACAACACGCCGGAAAAGCGGCTTGTGTTTGGCGATCCTAAAAGTAGAGCCCTCTTGGCTTTGGTTGAGCGCGTAGCTCAAGTTGAGGTAACTACCTTGTTATCAGGCCCCTCAGGGGTTGGTAAGGAGGTAATCGCTAAAGTGCTGCATGCCTCTTCGGTAAGAAATGAGAGGCCATTTGTGGCCCTTAATTGCTCTGCAATTCCGGAGCAACTCGTAGAAAGTACTTTGTTTGGCCACATCAAGGGCTCTTTTACGGGTGCGAGTCGAGATCAAAAGGGTTTGTTTGAAGAGGCTGATGGTGGTGTTTTATTTTTAGACGAGGTGGGTGAGCTCCCTCTTGGTATACAACCAAAACTCCTAAGAGCGATACAAGAACGTAAAGTCTCGAGGGTCGGAAGCTTTAGAGAGTATCAATTTGATGTTCGGTTAATCGCGGCGACCAACCGAGACCTAAATCAGATGGTCATAAATGGCAGTTTTCGTGAAGACTTACTGTATCGATTAAACACCTTCCACCTAACGATCCCGACGTTAAGTGAACGCCCGAAGGATATAGAGCAGTTGGCCATATCGTTTGCTGAATCAGCCTTGGTTGCTGGCGTCTCAATGGGCATAGATCGCGGTGCTATAGATTTGTTAATTGATCACGATTGGCCTGGCAACGTGCGAGAATTGGAGAACGTGATCGCTCGTGCAAAGGTTCTTGCTACAAGCTCGGTAATTCTGCCAGAACATATATATCTCGACTCTATAAGTGGCTTTGGCGATGGTCGGGTGGCACAAAGTGCGATTGTGTCAAATGGACAATTTGCCCCCGATGAAGAAAGCACATTATCAAGCCACCGTGACCAGGCTGAGTTCGAATCGATTAATGAAGCTTTGCGGCATACCTCATCCAAAAAAGAAGCTGCGGAGCGGTTAGGTATTAGCCCCCGAACTCTGCGGCACAAACTACAAAAATTTAAAGAGATGGAAGACACGCGTGGTGGTTCAGGCGTTAGTTTAGCGGGAGCATAATTTATGGACAGACTAGACATGCAAGGAGCGATGGCGGTCATCAAGCGAGCGCAGAGCGCATCCGAGTTATCCGCCTCACAATCTAAGGGATTAGAGCTGTCTGGAAGTGCAGATGGTTTCTCGAATGACCTGCTTGCTGCGATCAGATCTGTTAATGAGATGCAAATGACCTCGGCGAATACCAAAGCCAATTTTGAAGTCAGCGGTGATGTGGATGTGACCGAGGTGTTGATGAAAAGTCAGAAGGCGTCGGTCGCGTTTGAGGCAACTCTGCAAGTAAGAAATAAGATTTTGAAGGCGTACCAGGACGTCATGAGCATGCCAGTCTAACGGTATTGAGCTTCTTACAGCGATTAGTGTCGGGAGAGTAAATTAATGGAAGCGGTGATTGATCAAGCAGGTGAGCAGACCAACCCGGTGGTTCAAAATCGAAGTGGCGGGGTGGGCAATTCGGAGAAAGAAGTTAATCCCTCTTCGCAAGGACTATCTGAGTCAAATGGTTCTTCTGAATTGACTGTAACCAAATCTGGAGGGTTGCCGTCTCTACAGCAATTCATGCAGCAGCCAACCGTGAAACGGTTGATGCCTGGTGTGGCACTGTTACTAGGGGTTTTATTCGTTCTTGTCTTTTGGGTCTCGATGTCTGCTACGCCATACAAGAGTGTGTCCGATGGTATGCAATCAGAAGACGTACAGCTCGCTTTTGAAGCGCTGCAGTCAAGTAACTATAAAGTGAAGATAAACGAATCTACGGGTCGCCTGGAGGTTCCCGTTGACCAATACCAGTCTGCGAGAATTTATTTAGCGTCGCAGGGACTTCCAAGAGCGGCCTCGAGTGGTGGTATGGGCAGCCTTTCTGAAAATAGTTCTATGACTACCAGTCAATTTATGGAGCAAGTCAAGTATAACGCTGCATTAGAGAACGAATTAGCACGTACCATCGCTGAAATCAGCACCATAGACGCTGTGAGAGTTCATCTTGCTGCTCCTAAGCAAAGCGTTTTCGTTAGAGATCGACAGCCCGCCAAAGCTTCAGTAGTTGTTAAACCGTATCGAGGCCGAGTTGTGGACGCCGGGCAAGTTCAGTCTATTGTTCATCTGGTTAGTTCTAGCGTCCCTTACTTGGCACTCGAGGATGTCACTGTCGTCGATAACGTTGGTAACCTACTAACCGCCAGCAATAAGGACAGTGCCGCGCCCGCACTTAGCAATGCGCGATTCGAGACTGACAGGGAGATGGAGCTATCGTCTCGTATATATGACCTTCTAACGCCTGCGCTGGGTGGTGGAAATGTGAGAACGGTTGTTAATCTCGAGATGGACTTTACGCAGCGCGAGTCGACCTTCGAGCAGTATTTTGATGCTGAAGAGGGCGCCCCCGAAATCAGATCTGAGGTAATAACGTCTGATACTCAGACAGGAATAGCCGCTTCCGGTGTCCCTGGTGGAACTACCAACGTACCACCTGATCAGGCTGAGGTGGTTCCAGAGGGAGAAGTCCCAGAAGATCCAGCGAACACCTCAACGGCAACCACTGAAAGAGAGCAGACAACGCGAAACTACGAGCTCGATAAAGAAATTCGCTTTGTAAAAGAGCAAGTTGGCCGTGTTACAGCAATGACCGCAGGAGTCATAGTGGACGAATCCGCATTGAAGGACCTTGCCACTCGACGGTATCGCTCTGTGAACGGCCTTGAGGACTCGTTCGATCAAGAAGGCTCTGAGGTAAGTTTTAACGACGAGGGCAGTGCGCCAGAAGCTAACTCGGGTGAAAGCGAAATCCCTGCTGAACTTCTCGCCACTTTAATGGAAGCAGAGCTTGATAGGTTCAGAAGTTTAGTGTTGAGCGCGCTACCATACGATGCTGCTCGGGGGGACAGTGTGACAATATCTACTGCTCCCTTCTTTGTAGATCCACCGCAGGAATATCAGCTTCCATGGCACAAGGATCCCGCGATTTTAGAGTGGGGACGTCACGGTATGACCTCACTAGGTCTTATTGCCTTTTTCCTGATAGTCGTTGCGCCCGTGCTAAGGGCTTATTTGCCCAGTAAGGACGATGACGTTGAGGCACTTTTGGCTGAGCAATTAGCTGATGGAGAGTTGAGTGCCGAGGACCGTCAGGCGTTGGAGGACGGAGAGGCTTTAGATGAAATAAAAGCGAAGCTTAAGCCCAAGAAGTCTGCGATATCGGCCGATATGCTAGACACAGCTAATAGTTACGATGACAAAGTAGCGATAGTAAGATTGTTGGTTGCTGAGGATGCGGGTCGTGTTGCGAACGTGCTGAAGAAGATGATTAAACCCGCTTAAGGGTTCGGAGGTTTGAATGGCGGAGCCATCTGAAAATAAAGAACTAGGAAATGAGCCAGCGGAGCTTCCGGATTTCGTGAAGGCGGAGCTTCAGATTATGACCTCAACCGAGAGGGCAGCTGTTCTCATGCTTCTGATGGGCGAAACTCAGGCAGCTAATATCATTAAGTACATGAGCCCTCGCGAGGTTCAGGCTCTTGGATCGTCTATGGTAGGTGTGGTTGATCTATCGCAAGAGACCGTAAGTGCGGTACTTGACGATTTCGTTTCCACAATCAAACAGCAAACCAACCTTGGTCTTGGAACAACTGATTACGTTGAATCAGTTTTGAAGCGGGCCCTTGGCGAAGATAAAGCTAGCACCGTCCTGAGCAGAATTTTGCCCAGCGGGTCCACAAAGGGGCTAGAAATTCTCCGCTGGATGGATCCACGAGCGATTGCTGACATGATCATTAACGAACACCCACAGGTGGTTGCGATAATCTTGTCGGTATTAGAATACGACGTTGCCGCGGATGTAATTAATTTCTTGCCTAAAGATAGACGCGGAGAAATTATGCAGCGGGTTGCGAAGTTAGAAACTGTGCAACCTTCGGCCATGGAAGAACTTGAACGAATCATGGCAGAGCAGTTTTCTACAAACTCATCAGCTCAGTCTTCTAGTTTTGGTGGTGTGAAAACTGCTGCGAAGATTATGAATTTCGTGAAAGTTGATCTTGAAACTGAAATCATGAAATCACTCACTGATATCGACGAGGACCTAACACTCCAAATCCAAGACAGTATGTTTACGTTTGAGAATTTGTCGATGGTTGATAATCGTGCGATTCAGGTGATGATGCGCAACATAGATTCCGACCTGCTAATGGTCGCACTCAAAGGTGCTAGTGAAGAGACTAGAGACAAGTTCTTCGACAATATGTCTCAGCGCGCGAAGGCTATGTTTATCGACGACATGGAGTCTAAGGGTCCGATGAGAATCTCAGATGTGGAGGATGCCCAGAAAAATATTATGAGGATCGCGCGGAAACTCTCAGATGCTGGCGAGCTGGTGCTTGCTGGAAGAGGTGATGATTTTGTCTGAGTCTAGCGAAAAGGTCGTATGGGAGTTGAATGAGTTATTAGCTGCGCAGCAAAGAGCGCGTAACTTTTCTCAAGCGACTCTCAATGGTGAGATCGACACTCGGTCAAATCAATTCGTGCCCCAGTCCTGGGACGTTTTGCCTGGAAGCCCTCAAATTGATGGAGACCTGACCTCTGAATCAGAGGCTGAGGAAGTGAAGGCAGATGAACATGTAACTGCCGACTACGAAGATTCGTCTGCAGAGGAAGAGCTTCAAACGCCTGAGGCATTAGCAGAGGATGCTTACAAAAAAGGGTTTGCGGAAGGTCATACGGCCGGCGTGCAGGAGGAGTTGGCGAGAAGTGAGGATTCTGATCGCGCCATGGGCTCTATTCTCTTGAAGCTCGATGCATTGCCTCCGCTTTGGTCTCAGCTCGTCGACTTATCGTTGGAAGTGGCTGAGGTTGCTTCTTTGGGCGTGCTCGCTACCGACTCGAACTATATGCGTGACTTCATTAACACCACTTTGGTCAAAAGCGACGTCGATCCAAGAGAGCTTGTCTCCATTAAGGTGTCTGAAAAGATATATATGCTTCTACAAGAACAGAACCATAATTTTGAGCATGATGGGCGCAAATTGCCGATTGAAATTGACACTAGTTTTGATGATTTAGATGTCAGAGTCGAATACGATTTCGTATCAATAGAGCGTCGCTTTTCCGAGCAGCTTTCGCAGGTTCGAGAACAATTGCTGTCTCAGGTGTCTTCCGCTCTTACTACCGAAGATGATGACTAAAAGTGCGAGCACGCGAGATAGTTGGCCCCACCTTGTTGAGCCGCGAGAGGTGCGGTGGAGTCCTGTATCCGCTGTTACAGCGAACTCTATATCTTCAATTGGGCTGAACGCCTCGTTCGGCGCGCTTTGCAAGGTAAGATCCCCTCTGGGAGCTCATGGAGACGTCATCGCCGAGGTAATTGGGCTGCAGGGTGATTGCGTGACCATGATGCCTCTGGCCCAGGTCAGCGGCGTTTCCACGGAAAGTAAAGTCACTTTGGTGAACAATGAATCCTCGGTACATGTGAGCAAATCTCTGCTTGGCCGAGTGATCGATCCCCTTGGTAGGCCTGTCGATAATGCGGGTTCACTACCGAACTCGTTAAACAGTGGTTTCGCTGGTCGCCAAATTGAACCTCTGAAGCGGAACTCAGTCTGTGAACCTCTTGATGTTGGTGTAAGAGCGATAAATGGAGTCTTAACTCTAGCGAAAGGGCAGCGCGTTGGTTTGATTGCAGGCTCAGGCGTTGGCAAAAGCACGTTACTGGGGATGATGACGCGCTACACTAAAGCTGATGTCGTGATCTTGGCTCTAGTCGGAGAGAGAGGCCGAGAAGCTTCGGAGTTTATTACCGAAGTCTTAGGTCCTGAGGGCCTTGCCAATTCTGTTGTTGTACTTGCAACCTCTGATACACCAGCGGTAGTGAGAAAGCGTGGGGCAGACACAGCGCATCTACTTGCCGAATTCTTTCGAGATCAAGGCAAGGACGTTCTACTTCTTTGTGACAGTTTGACCCGAGTGGCGCAGGCGCACAGAGAAATAGGGCTTGCTGCTGGTGAGCCTCCAACCAACAAGGGGTATCCGCCCTCCGTTTTTTCACAGCTGCCAAAATTGGTTGAACGGGGGGGTATGGGAGATGCTGATGGCTCAATCACCTCAATTTATACAGTCCTTGCAGAATTTGAGTTGGGTAACGACCCCATTGTAGAGCTGGCGAGAGCGACCCTGGATGGACAAATAATGCTGTCGAGGGGTTTGGCCGACGCGGGGGTATATCCAGCGATTGATTTGCGCGGCTCGATTTCACGGTTGGCAGATAAGGTTGTAGGCGATTCTCATTTGGAGAACGCGGTCGAGATGAGGAGACTATGGTCTTTGTACGAAGAGAACAAAGACCTCATCATGGTGGGCGCATATGTATCAGGGGTGAATAAAGACCTTGATAGAGCTATTCAATTGAGGGCCGTGCTGACCGACTACATTCAGCAAAATCAGTTTGAACCCTGTTCGCTTGAAAATGCTGAGCATGAGCTTGCCACTGTTTTGGGAGCCCGCTTTGAATGAAAACTAAGTGGGACGCCCTCATCAAAAAGTATGACGTTGCATATCAGGAAGAGTTAAAGGCCTTGCTGTGGTCAGTGAGAGAGATCGAAAAGGCATATGAAAATAAAGCGACGCTGGAGGAGCAAGAAGCCGATAGTTGGCGTAAGTTATCTGATCGCAAGCATCTCTCCTCCGGCGACTTGGCTTTTGATGGTGAATTTCGATCAAGCGTAGCAAAGTTAAAAGCAAACCTAGACTATGCTATTGAAGAATTAAAGGAAGATGAGTCAGAACTAAAGTCAAGGGTCGCTGAATGTGCTCGATTGGTAAAAAAATATGAGTTTTTGAGAGACAGGGACTTGCTCGAGTATACAAACGCTCGCGAACTTGACGAGGCCGATGACTTGGAAGATTGGGTAATGAATGCTACGCCTGAATAATTGGCACGCATGTTGCTTTAGTAACGGGGCAGTGCGAACCATTGGATAGAAGGTATGGACCCTAAAGTATTTTTTGAAACTGGTCAGACAACTGGTAAGAATGTAAGTGGCAACGCCACCGATACGTCTGGCGAAACCGCTAAACAGGCGGGAAGAGCCTTCAAAGAGGCTTTTAACGCAGCCAATGCTGCGGGCAACGTTGATCCTGAGGCGACTACTTCGTCTAGAAACGCTGATCCCAAAGTGATCACTTCGGCTGAAAGCACTGACCTTAAAGCGACTGCCACTTCGGAAAAACCTCATTACGCGGCAACCCCTAACGCGGGGAATGTGAATTCTTCGGCGCGCGAGCTGATAGCAAAGGCATCGCTCGATCATGAGATCTTGGCGTCCGCCCAGCCTGTTGGATACGGCAAATCTTTGCCGCATATCCAAGAGACCGGCAATTTTGATCCGCCCGACGACAAGCTTGGTACTGGTCTCACACTTGAATCTAAAGTGTTAGTGAATGGTACCAAACCCGAGGCCGACTCGCAGAAATGGGTTGCTGAAACAATGGAGCTTGTATCTAGAGAGGCGAAGGACGCATCGCAACCTGTAGACAGCAAAACGGACAATGAGAGTATTTTAAGAGTAAAGGGTCCACAAGGCTTGATAGAAATTGC
>LXNH01000203.1_pt1 | contig 14381 bp, 14 predicted proteins | sample 809111 | NCBI WGS metagenome assembly LXNH01 (sample SAMN04870528, study PRJNA318959) | seawater metagenome | biome: 00002010; material: water; isolation source: marine seawater | place: Greece: Milos, Mediterranean Sea | collected 2013-05-29 | depth 5-7 m
CGCCGTTCATCGAGCCATGGCCGAAGGCGAAGCCGCCGCCGGGCAGGCCGATCTGGCCCAGCATCGCCGCCAGCGCGACACTGCCCCAGTACGGCTGTTCGCCACGATGGCCGCGTTGCAGCGACCATGAGCAAGACAACAGCGTGCGGGTGGCGGCCGCGTCCCGCGCCAGCGCGCGGATGACTTCCGCCGGCACGCCGCAGATGCTCTCGGCCCAGCGCGCATCCTTGGGCTGGCCGTCGGCGCGGCCCAGCAGGTAGTCGGCGTATTGCTCGAAGCCGTTGCAGCAGCGCGCCAGAAAGTCCCGATCGTGGCGCGCCTCGGCCAGCAAGGTATGCGCCATGCCCAGCATCAGCGCGGCGTCGGTGTTGGGCCGGATCGGAATCCACTCGGCCGCCAGCGCCGCCGGCGCGTCGGCGCGCGTGGGGCTGACCACCACTGTGCGCATGCCAGCCTGCCGCGCCTGCGCGAGCCAGCCAGGCGCGCTGTGATCGCCGGCGCCGCCCGAGGCGATCTGGGTGTTGCGCAGGGCAATGCCGCCAAAGGCAATCAGCAGCCGCGTATGGCTGACCACGCTGTGCCAGTCGGTGATGCGGCCGGTCACGGGCGCATAGGTGCCGATGATGTGCGGCAGCAGGAATTGCGCCGCGCCCCAGCTGTAGTTGCCGGATTGATCGACGCAGCCGCCGCCGGCATAGAGGAAACGGTGCGTGAGCGTACGCGCATGGTGCAGGCGGCCGGCCGAGGACCAGCCGTACGATCCGCCGAAGATGGCGGTGGGGCCATGCTGCGCGCGCACCCGTTGCAGTTCGTCGTGCACCAGCGCCAGCGCCGTGTCCCAATCGACTTCGACGTAGCCGTCGACCCCGCGCAGTTCGGGTGCGCCGCGGTGCCTGAGCCAGCTGGCGCGCACGGCCGGACGGTCGATGCGCAGCGGCGAATGCACCATGTCGGGCATCGTGTGGATAAGCGGGGACGGGGCCTGGTCGTGGGCGAACGGCTCGCAACCCACGACACGGCCATCGCGCACCAGCGCGGTGTACGCGCCCCAGTGGGACAGGGACGGATAACGGGAGATCGCTTCGGTCATGCGGGCGGCGCCGTGAAAATCGTATTGTTATGGAAATCCTCATAACTTAACCGCATTGCTTTAGAAATTCTTTGTCTTTCGGGCGCCCTGGAAGTGTGGAAAATAGAATAATTTTCGGGGCCGCTCTTCCTATACTGCGTAAGCAACAAGGGGAATGGTCAGGTGCAGGCGCCGACCGCGCGCCACCCTGGCTTTGATCGGGCAGTCCATACGCAAGTGGAGTAGGTCATGAGCAAAATGAAAATCCAGGGGTCTTTCGTCGCCATCGTCACGCCGTTCAATCGTGATGGCAGCGTCGATTTCAGCGCCTTCCGCAGCCTGTTGAAGTTCCAGGAAGACAACGGCACCGCCGCCGTGCTGATCATGGGCTCCACCGGTGAAGTTTCGATGCTGTCGCCCGAAGAACGGCGCCAGGTGATCGTCGAGACGGCCAAGATGAAGACCGGCAAGATGAAGCTGTTCTACGGCTGCACCGGCAACAACACCGACGCCACCATCGATTACCTGAAGTTCGCGCGCGCCAACGGCGCCGATGGCGCCATCCTGGCCGCGCCCGCCTACATTTGCGCCTCCGAGGCCGACACCGAAGCCTATTTCCTCGAGGTGGCCGATGCCACCGATCTGCCGCTGGGTATCTACAACAACCCGCCGCGGGTCAAGAGCGACCTGCACTGGGACCAGTTGCTGCGCATCTTCAAGCACCCCAACTACGTCGTGCACAAGGAATCGACCACCCGCGTCGGCCAGGTGGCGCAGGTGCTGCGCGGCCGTCCCGACGTGTCGGTGATGTGCTGCGATTCGCCCAACCTGGGCCTGGTGGTGCCCACCATGAGCCTGGGCGGCCACGGCACTGCCAACATGACCGGCAACATCGCGCCGGCCGAGATGGCCGGCATTTCGCGCCCCTGGGACACGCCGGACGTTTCGGTCAGCTTCCGCGAGGGCTATTTGGGCCTGCTGCCGATGCTGCACTACTCGTACTCCGCCATCAATCCGGTGGCGATCAAATCGCTGATGAAGGCGGTGGGCCTGCCGGTCGGTGACCTGCGGCGTCCGCTGCGCGGCCTGGAGGGCGATGCCCTGGCCAAGGGCCTGCGCATCGTGCGCGAACTGGGCCTGGACACCAAGTACGGCTTCAGCTCGGCGCAGCTCAAGGCGGCCTGATTCCCCTGTGCCGGCGGCGCGAGCCGCCGGGTTCATTTGACGATTCACGACATGGCGGCCGCGCGCAACGCGGCCGATGGCGTGGTCGGCTCCTGCGCGTCCGGAACGGCCGCGCCATCGCCAAGAGAGACCCATCATGTTCCGATCCCTGTCCCGCCCCGCGCCGCTCAAGCGTCTGCTCAATGCCGCCCTGTTGGCGGTGGGCCTCGCATGCGGCGCCCATGCACTGGCCGAAGACACCTATCCGCAGCGCCCCATCACCCTGGTGGTGCCGCATCCGCCCGGCGGCTCCGTCGACGGCTTGGCGCGCCTGTATGCCGAACAACTGGCCAAGGAACTGGGGCAGTCCGTGGTGGTGGAAAACCGCGCGGGGGCCTCGGGCATGATCGGCGCGGCGTATGTCGCGCGTGCCGCCCCGGACGGCTACACGCTGTACCTGAACGCGTCGATCCACGCGATCAATCCGCTGCTGTACAAGAAGACCATCAAGTTCGATTCGGTCAAGGATTTCACGCCCATCAGCGAACTGGCGCAGGGCGCGCTGATCTTCAGCGTCAACCCCAAGGTAGCGGCCAACAACGTGCAGGAACTTGTCAAACTGCTCAAGGCAGAGCCACAGAAGTACTCGTTCGCCACCACCGGCTTCGGCTCGGCGGGCCATCTGGCCGCCGCGTCGTTCCTGCACGACAACGGCCTGGAGCAGATCCCCATTGTGCTGTATCGCGGTGGCGGTCCGGCGCTGTCCGACTTGATCGGCGGACAAGTGCAAGGCCTGTTCGATCCGATGTTGTCGTCGCTGCCGATGGTGCGCGCCGGCAAGCTCAAGGCGCTGGCGCTGACCGGCGCCGAACGCAGTCCCCTGCTGCCCGACCTGGCCACCATGAAGGAGCAGGGGCAGAAGAATTTCGCGTTCTATTCCTGGTACGGGGTGTGGGGCCCGGCCAAGCTGCCGGCGCCGGTGCTGCGCAGGCTGGAGGCGGCTTCCGCCAAGGTGATGGCCAGCCCGAAGCTCGTCGAGCAGTTGAACGGGCTGGGCTTCGAGCCGTCGGTGAAGGATTCGGCGGCCTTCGCCAGGTTCATCGACGCGGAGATGAAACGCTATCAGATCATCATCGACCAGGCCAAGATCCACATCGCCCAATAGCACAAGCCGGGCCGCGGCGCGCTTCCCGGCGGCGGCCTGCGTTTCACGGCGCGGCCATCGCCTCCGTGGTCCGGCGCGGCGTGAAGGTCGCGGCCAGGGCCAGCAGCAGCAACAGGCCCGCGGCGATCGTGTACGGCAGCCACGGGCGCACGCCATACAGCAGCGTGCACACCAGCGGCGCCACCACCATCGCCATGCCCTGTACCGCGATCACCGAGCCGGCGGCAATGCCTTGCTCGTCGGCCGTGACGGCATTGGCCGCCATGGTCTGGATCGACGGGAACACCAGCCCCATGCCGGCGGCCATGACGGCATAGCAAGCCACCAGGCCCGCGGTGCCGCCCAGGACCGGCACCAGCGCGAAGCCGATCGCCGACAGCAAGGCGCCGCCCGCCAGGCAACGCCCCGCGTTCATGCGGCGCGCCTTGGACAGCCCCACCTGCACCAGGATCAGCATGACGCCGACGGTGGTCATGGCGAACCCCGCCGTGCGCGCCGCCGGGCCGGGCGCCAGGCCCAGCGCGTCCATGGCGTAGAAGCCGACGATCATCTGCGCGGTAATGACGGCGCTCATGGCCAGCAGCATCGCGGCCAGCGGCAGCCGCAGGCGCCGGTCGCTCAGCTTCAGCGGCGGCGTGGCGCGCGGTTCGTGCGAGGCGTCGGACGGCAGCTTCGCGGCCAGCCACAGCGTGCCCAGCAGCGGCAGCGCCGCGGCGATATAGAGCGGCAGGGTCAGGCTGTCCGCGACCAGCAGGCCGCCGATGGCGGGGCCCAGCACCATGCCCAGGCCGTTGGCCGCGCCCAGCCTGGCCATCATGGCGCCGCGCTGTTCCGGCGCGGTGATGTCGGCGATGCGCGCGGCGCTGACGGTGGGCATGGCGGCGTAGAAGGCGCCGAGCAGCGCGCGTAGCGCCATCAGCGCGGCCAGCGCCAGCCACACCGGCGGCGGTTCGCGCAACATCAGATCCAGGCCCACAGCCAGCAGCAGGTAGCTGACGATGTAGCCGGCGGCGGCGCGCAGCAGCACCGCGCGGCGGCCGATGCGGTCGCTGCGGCCGCCCCAGTAGCGCGCCATCAGCATCCACAGCAAGCCGGCCACGGTGACCACCAGGCCGCCATGCCATTCGGCCAGCCGCAGGCCGCGCACCACCGGGCCGATCACGGGCATGAAGGCCATGATTGCAGTCAGGCACAGCGTATTGAAGACGAACAGGGCGGTGGCCTCGTTCGGCCGATGGGCGGGGTCTGGCAAATGGGACATGAAAAGGAAAGATGAGGATGAAAATTGTTATCATCCCGGCCGAGCGGCGGTTGCGCTAGCGAATCCGCGCCGGAAATTGCGGAATTGGAACAAAATGGCCTCTCAGCCTCGTCTTGCCCCTGACCGCGGCGCGCCCCTGACCGCGCAGGACCTGCTGCGCCTGCTGCCGCCCGATTGGCTCAGGATCCGCACCCAGCACGAGTTGCCGGGCGGGATCTCGATCGGCTGCCTCGATGGCCGGCCCGAGTCCGACTGGGTCGCCAGCGGCGCGGCCGAATCCAGCGTCGGTATCGCGATCGTGCTCGAGGGGCAGTTCGGCGTGGGTTTCGAGGGCGGCGCGGCCCTGCGCATTCGGCCCGGCAGTGTGATCCTGCACGGCACGGCCGAGCCGGTGCCGGGCTGGGACGAATTCAAAGGGCGGCACACCATCCGCGCGGTCGACATCCGCTTTTTCAACGAGGCCGTGCGCGCCCTGTGGCGGCGCACCTTGCGGCAGGTGCCGGCCTCCGTTTTCGCCGCCGACGGCAGCGTGCCGGCGCGCGATGCGCAGCTGGCGATGTTGCCGCTGTGGCCGGGCCTGGCCCGCGTGGCCAGCGAGATCCTGGCCTGGAACCAGGACCGCGGCGAGATCGCCGACCTTTATCTGCAAGGCAAGGCCCAGGAAGCCCTGGCCTTGACCCTGGCGCACCTGGCCGGACGCGGCGCGGCCGACCTGCCGCCGCCGGCGGACCGCGAGCGGCTGGCGGAGGCGCACCGCCGCATCCAGCGCGACTACGCCGATTGCGGCAGCGTGCGCCAACTGGCGCGGGCGGTGGGCCTGAGCGAAAAGCGCCTGCAAGCCGGCTTCATGTCGCTGTACGGCCAGTCGGTGCATGGCTGCCTGCTGCAAGCCAGGATGGACGCCGCCGCCGGCCTGTTGCGGCGCGGCTGCTCGGTCACCGAAACCGCCTACCGCATCGGCTTTTCCAGCCTCAGCCATTTCATCAAGGCCTTCAAGGCGCATCGCGGCGCCACGCCCAAGGCGTGGCTGCGCGGCGCGGCGCAATAGCGCGGCCAGGGCCGCCACGCCACGGCGCGGCCAGTCTGTGGGGGGTAGCCGCAATACCGGTATCGCGGCTGGCCTTGCTGCGCGGGACCAGGCTGGCAACAATTCCGGTTCCGCATAGTCCCGCCCGATCGCCACAAGGCCCTTGTTCCATGACCGCACCCATTTCCACCGACGCCGACGCGGCCGCTCCGGCCCATAACATCCACTGGCGCCGCAATCTGGCGGTCTGTTTCGCCGGCTCGTTCAGCACCATCGTGGCGATGACGCTGCTGCTGCCGTTTCTGCCGCTGTATGTGGAAGAGTTGGGCGTGCAGGGCCATGCGGCCATCGTGCAATGGTCGGGCGTGGCCTACGGCGCCACCTTCTTCGCCGCGGCGCTGGTCGCGCCGTTGTGGGGCCGGCTGGGCGACCGCTATGGGCGCAAGCTGATGCTGGTGCGCGCCTCGTTCGGCATGGCGATCTGCATGTCGCTGACCGGCATGGTGCAGAGTGTGTGGCAACTGGTGCTGCTGCGGCTGCTGGTCGGGCTGGCCGGCGGTTATGCATCGGGCTCGACCATCCTGGTGGCGATGCAGGCGCCCAAGGCGCGCTCGGGTTGGGCGCTGGGCGTGCTGTCGGCCGGCATCATGGCAGGCAATCTGGTGGGGCCGCTGATCGGCGGCGCGCTGCCGCCGCTGATCGGCATCCGCGCGACCTTCCTGCTGGCGGGCGGCGTGATTTTCCTGGCGTTCCTGGCCACCGTGTTCCTGATCAAGGAAATGCCGCGCGCGGCGCGGCCCGCGCGCCAGGAAGGCAAGCGGCAGGGCGGCTGGGCGCAGATTCCCGACAAGCGGCCGGTGGCCGCGATGCTGGCGACCGGCATGCTGCTGATGTTCGCCACCATGTCGATCGAGCCCATCATCACCGTGTACGTGGGGCAATTGGTGGACGATCCGGCCCGCGTCACGCTGGTGTCCGGCGTGGTGATGTCGGCGGCGGCGCTGGGCGCGATCCTGTCGGCGTCGCGCCTGGGCCGCCTGGCCGACCGTGTCGGCCATTGGACCGTGATCATCGGCGCGCTGGCGGTGGCCGCGCTGCTGCTGGTTCCGCAAGCCTTCGTCAGCGCCGGCTGGCAACTGGTGGCGTTGCGTTTCCTGATGGGCCTGGCGTTGGGCGGACTGCTGCCGTGCGTGACCAGCGTGATCCGCCACAATGTGCCGGACGGCGTCGGCGGCAACGTGCTGGGCATGTCGATTTCCGCGCAGTACGTGGGCCAGGTGGCGGGGCCGCTGCTGGGGGGATTCGTCGGCGGCCATTTCGGCATGCCGGCCGTGTTCCTGGGCACCGCGGTCTTGCTGGCGCTGGGGGCGTTGGCCAATGGCGTGCTGCGCGCGCGCCACCAGCGGCTCGTGGCCGGCGCGTGACGCGCCGCCGCCTCAGAAACCGGCCGAGCGCGCGTCCATGACGTGGTCGATCAGGCCCCACTCCACCGCCTCCTCGGCCGTCATGTAGCGGTCGCGATCGAGGCTGCGCTCAACGTCCTCGTAGCTGCGGCCGCAATGCGCCGCATACAGGCGGATGATGCGCTGCTTGGTGCGCTGCATTTCCTCGGCGTGGATCAGCATGTCCGAGGCCTGCCCCTGGAATCCGCCCAGCGGCTGGTGCACATGCAGGCTGGCATTGGCCAGCGCGGCGCGCTGGCCGGGTTCGCCGGCCATCAGCAGGAACGAGCCCATCGAGCGCGCCGTGCCCATGCACAGCGTGTGCACCGGCGACTTGATGAATTGCATGGTGTCGTACATGGCCAGTCCGCTGGTGATGACACCGCCGGGCGAGTTGATGTACAGGTGGATCGGCTTGCCCGGGTTCTCGGCTTCCAGGAACAGCAGTTGCGCGCATACCAGCGCCGATACCGCGTCGTTGACCTCGCCGCTCAGGAAGATGATGCGTTCGCGCAGCAGGCGCGAATAGATATCGAACGAACGTTCCCCGCGGCCGGATTGTTCCACCACCATCGGGACGAGCTGCATCGTTTCGCTCATGAGCGAACTCCTGTCTTGCGTGAAAAGGAAGGGGCGGCGTCAGGCGGCGAGCTTGAAGCCGGCCCAGGCATCATTGGCGGCCTGCGGCAGCGGCTGCGTCAGGCGCGCATCGCCGGGCGTATGGGTGATGGTGAGCCGCGTGCCGCCGTCGGCGGTGGGGCTGAGCTGGAAGGTGACGACGCTGGCCAGGCAGGGCGGCAGCGTTTCGCGCATGCGATAGCACACCTCGACGCCGGGCGTGGCGGCCAGTGGCTCGGGGTCGGCCAGCGCGCTGTCCGGCAGCCACTGGTCGCGCAGGGCGGGGATGCTGAGCGCGCGCCAGACTTTCTCGGGCGGCGCGTCCAGTTCGTAATCGAGCACCAGGGCCGGGTCCTGCGGGGTGTTGTCCGTGGGGGTCATTGGTCCATGTCCTTGAGCAGCGTCTTCAGGGCGTCAACGCGCGCCGGCCAGTAGGCGCGGTACTTGGAGAGCCAGCCGGCGAGCAGCGCCAGCCCATCCGGATCGACTTCGTAATTGACGTAGCGTCCCTGGCGTTCCTCGCGCACCAGGCGTGCCTGGCGCAGCACCGCCAGGTGCTGCGAGACCGCGGGTTGGCTGATGTCCAGGCCCGCCCGCAAGGCGCTGGCGTTCATGGCGCCCAGCGCCAGCTTGTCGAAGATGGCGCGGCGCGTCGGGTCGGCCAGCGCCTTGAAGAGGTCGTTTTCGATCATGACGACACATTAGCAAGGACTTATGTGTTGTGCAAGCCTTGTCCCGGCGGAAGGGGCCGCGCCTCAATGAATGGTGCGGGCCGCCTTGCGCGCATGCTTGACCTCGTACATGCGGGCGTCGGCCTGCCGTACCGCTTCTTGCGCCGACAGGCCGCGCGGATCCAGCGCCACCACACCAACGCTGGCGCCTTCGTAGGGCAGGAGGCCGTCGCCGAGCGGGTAGCGGCCGGCGGTGGCCGCGGCGACACGGTCTTCCAGCGAGCGGGCGGCTTCCTCGGCATCGCCGCGCTCGGCCTCGTGCCCCGGTGCCGCGTCGCCGCGCGCCAGCGCCGGGCCCGGCCCGATCAGCACGAATTCATCGCCGCCCAGCCGGCCCACCATGTCGGAGGCGCGCACGGCCATCGCCAGGCGCCGCCCGACTTCCTGCAGGAACACGTCGCCCTGCTGATGGCCATGGGTATCGTTGATGCCCTTGAAGCCGTCCAGGTCGACCACGCCCACCAGCACGCTGCCGCCGTCGCGCAGGGCGCGGCCGCGCAAGCGCTCCAGTTCTTCGTACAGGGCGCGGCGGTTGGGCAGGCCGGTCAGCGGGTCGGTCAGGGCGAAGGCCAGCAGCTTGGCGTTGGCGTCGCGCAACTGCGCCACCAACAGCTCGCGTTCGAGGAAGCTGGCGATCACGTTACAGAATAGTCGCAGGATCGACTCGGTCTGCGGCGCGACCGGCTGCCGGCTGGCGCTGGCGCCGCACAGGGTGCCCAGCAATTGGCCATCGTCGGTGCGGATCGGGGCGCTGACGTAGGTCCGGATACCCAGCTGGCGGGCGGCGTCGGCATCGGGCCAGCAAGCGCTGACGTCGCTGGTCGTCATGCGGCCCTCGTCCAGCGCGCGCTTGCACAGCGTGTCCGGCCACGGCACCGACAGGCCCTCCGGAATCTGCAGCGCGCCGGTATTGCGCGCATAGCGCACGTGCTGCAGCTGACCGTGCGGATCGATCGACGTCAGATAAGTGGACTCCAGGCCGGTCACGGCGCCGAGCATGTCCAGGAGCGGGCGCGTGAGTTGCTCGACCGATCGGGCGGCCTGCAGCGATGTCGACAGTTCGGCGAGTATGGGGTCCAACGAAAGCTCCCAGGCAGGCGTTGGCATGGCGATGCCGGTTGCGGGCCTTTCCGGGATGTCCTGGCATCCCGGGCCCCGAGGGGGGACGGAATTGTTCCCCATTATGCCTTGCCGGCATGACAACGCCACATCCCTTGGGCGGGCGCGGTCCGTGGTCGTGCCCAGGCCCTAAAGTCCCTTGCCGTATTGCCGTAAGCCAGGGTGGCGTGGACGCCACCGTGCGCCGCGTACCTGGATACCCGTGCCCTCCGGCATGGGCAGCTGCAGTAAGAAGACAAGCATGAAAATCACCTCGTTGCGCAACCGGATCCTGTTGATCACCTGTTTCACCGTTATCGGCGCGCTGGTGCTCTCGGGCATCGGCATCTACCACATTGTGCGCGACAACATGATGGCAACCATCTCCGCCGACCTTGACGCCATCGCTTCCGGCAACGCCAGCGCTATTGACCGTTGGTCGGCCGACAAGGCCCAGGCGGTTGCCGCGACCGCGGCGGTGGTCGAGAAAGGCGATCCGCGCGGCCTGACCCGGCTCATGGGCGAAACCAACGGCTTTCCCATCACCAGCATTGGCTGGAGCGACAAGAGCTTTTTCTCGACCGCGCAAACTCCCGCCGGCTACGACCCCACCGCGCGCCCCTGGTACAAGAGCGCGGTGGCGGCCGGCAAGCTGACCGTGACCAAGCCCTATGGCGATTCGGGCACCGGCAAGCCGTACGTGGCCTTCACCGCGCCGATCGTGCGCGACGGCCAGACCACCGGCGTGGTCAGCGGCGCGGTGGCGCTGGACGGCATCAAGGACATCATCAAGGCCATCCGCCCCACGCCTTCCAGCACCGCGTTCGTGTTGGCCAGCGACGGCCAGGTGATCTCGCACGTCGACGACAAGCTGGCGCTCAAACCGTCGACCGAGGTGGCCGCCGGCCTCACGCCGGCGGTGCTGGCCGACATGGCGCGCGATGGCGCCGCGCCGGTTGCGCTGACGCTGGGCGGCGTGCCCAAGCTGCTCAAGGCGCGCCGCGTGCCGGGCACCGACTGGTTCCTGGTGATCGCGCTGGACCAGGCCGAGGCCACCGCCGGCCTGTCGCAGGTGTTCAACGCCACGCTGGTTTCGATGGTGGTGCTGACGCTGGTCGCGGTGTTGCTGGCCAGCGTGGTCACCTCGCGCGCGTTCAAGCGCCTGTCGGCGGTGCGCGACGCCATGGACACCATCGGTTCGGGCAACGGCGACATGACGCAGCGGCTGGCGGTAGTGGGCCACGATGAAGTGGCGCAGATTTCGTCGTCGTTCAATGCGTTTGTCGACAAGATCAGCCATGTCATGCTGGACGTGCGCAGCGGCGTGCATTCCATGACCTCGGCCACGCGCGAGATCGAAATGGGCAACCGCGACCTGTCGCAGCGCACCGAGATCTCGGCCGGCTCGCTGCAGGAAACCTCGTCGGCGCTGACCGAGCTGACTTCCAGCGTGCGCCAGACCGAGGAAGCCGCCGAGCACGCCACCCGCCTGGCCACCGAAGCCAGCCAGGCGGCCGAGCGCGGCGGCCAGGTGGTGACCGATGCCGTGAGCACCATGGGCGCGATCGCGCAGTCGTCCGAGCGCATCACCGAAATCATCAGCGTCATCGACGGCATCGCCTTCCAGACCAACATCCTGGCGCTGAACGCGGCGGTGGAAGCGGCACGCGCCGGCGAGCAGGGCCGCGGCTTCGCCGTGGTGGCCGGCGAGGTGCGCACGCTGGCGCAGCGCAGCGCCGCCTCGGCACAGGAAATCCGTACGCTGATCCAGGCGTCGGTGCAGAACGTGCGCAGCGGCGCCGAACGGGTGCAGGCCGCGGGTTCGACGATGCAGGAAATCGTCGAAGGCGTATCGCGCGTGCAGAAGCTCGTCAGCGAAATCCACGGGGCCATGGCCGAGCAGAGCGTGGGCATCAGCCAGATCGACCGCAGCGTCTCCGAGATGGACCAGGCCACGCAGCAGAATGCCGCCCTGGTGGAGCAGTCGGCCGCGGCCTCGGCCATGCTGAGCGACCAGGCCGGCGTGCTGGCGGGTACGGTGGCGCTGTTCAAACTGCGGGAAGACGCGCTGGCGGTTGCCCCGGCCAGGGTCGCGCTGGCAGCCTGAGCGGGAAGGGGGCGTCAGCCCCCCAGCGCGGCCAGGTTGAGCGCGTGGCTGTGGCCGATCCATACCGCGCAGTCGCGGTGGTCACGCAGCGATTCGCCGGTATTGGGATGCAGGAACACGTCCAGCGCGCCATGGTTCAGCGTCAGCCAGGTGAGCACGCGCGGCAGCGCGGCGGGCGCGAAGGCGAGCTGGTAGCTCCATTGCGGATGCGGGCCGACCGGACGTTCGTGAAAGCGGCCCATCTGGAGGCTGTCGCCGAACGCGGCGATGATCCGGTCGCGCAGCGCCCAGGCCGCATCGCGGCTGTCGGCGTTGAAATAGACGTGGGCGTGCCAGCTGTCGACGCTGGCGGGGTCCAGGATCATGGCGGTCAACCTCCGGCGCGCTTGGCGCGATAGCCGAGTTTTTCGAGCGCGGCCAGGATGCGGTCGCAGTGATCGCCCTGCACTTCGATGACGCCGTCCTTGACGGTGCCGCCGGAGCCGCAGGCGGTGCGCAACTGCTTACCCAGCGCGGCCAGCGCGTCGTCGTCCAGCGGCAGCCCCTTGACCACGGTCACGGCCTTGCCGCCGCGCCCCTTGGTTTCGCGCGAGACGCGCGTGGCGCCGGCGGGCGGCATGGGCCGTGCCGCCACCTTGCATTGGCAAGCGGCGAGCGGTTGGCGGCATTGCGGGCACATCTGGCCACCGTCGGTGGAATAGACGAGCCCGCCTCGGGAGCTGCTTTTCATGGGGATTGCGGGGTGTTGCGGTTCAGGCAGCCATTATGCCGCAGCGGCTGCCGCGCCTGTTGCCGGTGCTTGTTCATTCGTCGAAACCGCGCGGCCCCAGCGCCTCGACCAGGTAGTCGATGAACGACTTGATGCGCGACGAGATCGCGGTGTTGCGGTAGTACACCGCATTGACCGGCTGGCGCACGTCCAGCGTCTGGCGCGGGAACAACTGGCGCAGGGCGCCGGACTGGCGGTCGGCGCGCGTCATGAAGTCCGACAGGCAGACGATGCCGGCGTCATTCAGCGCCAGTTGCCGCAGGGTCTCGCCGTTGAACGCGCGCAGCGCCGGCTGGATGTGCAGCGGCTGGCCATCGGCGTCCGCCAGCGGCCATTCGTTCAGCGATTCCAGCTGCGAGAATCCCAGCAGGGTGTGTGCGCTCAGGTCGGCCACGCGCCGCGGCGTGCCGTGCGCCGCCAGGTAGCCGGGGCTGGCCAGCACCCGCACGCGGCTGCGGCCGATCGGCACGGCATGCAGCGACGAGTCCTTCAGGTTGCCGATGCGCAGCGCCAGATCGGTGCGGCGCTCCAGCAGGTCGATGTTGCCTTCGTTGCTGTTCAACTCCAGTTCGACCTTGGGATAGCGCTGGCGGTAGCCCGGCACCAGCGGCACGATCACATGCAGCATGAAGGGCGAGGCGGCGTCGACCCGCAGGCGTCCGGCTGGCTGGTTGCGGCGCGCGCGCATCTGTTCCTCGGTCTCTTCGACCGCGGCGATGATCTTGCGGGCCTGCTCCAGGTAGGCGCTGCCTTCCTCGGTCAGTTCCAGCCGCCGGGTGGTGCGGCGCATCAGCGTGGTCTGCAGCTTTTCCTCCAGCCGCGTCATGGTGCGGCTGGTGGCGGAAATGGTCTGCTGCAGCGCATCGGCGGCGGCGGTGATCGAGCCGCAGTCCACGATGGCGATGAACACCTGCATTTCGTCGAGGGTTGTCTTCATCTTTGACGTCATATCAAAAGTATTTCGCCAATATAGGGCTTATTCCGCAAGTATTGCGCGGGCACACTGAGCGCATTCCAACACTTTCCGCGAGTTTTACATGAGCATTCCGTCTTTTGGCGTCGGCACGTTCCGCCTGCAGGGCCAGGTCGTCATCGATTCCGTGCGCAACGCGCTGGCGGTCGGCTACCGCGCCGTCGACACCGCGCAGATCTATGAAAACGAGGCCGAGGTCGGCCAGGCCATCGAGGCCAGCGGCGTCGCCCGCGGCGAGCTGTTCCTGACCACCAAGATCTGGGTGCCGAACTACGGCCGCGCCAGACTCGCGCCGAGCCTGAAGGGCAGCCTGGCCAAGTTGCGCACCGACTACGTCGACCTGACCCTGATCCACTGGCCCGCGCCCGGCAACGGCGTTGCCATCGCCGAGATGATGGCCGGTTTGATGGACGCGCGCGAACAGGGCCTGACGCGCCGGATCGGCATTTCCAATTTCCCCATCGCCGAAACCCGCGAGGCCATCGCCGCCGTTGGCAAGGATGCGATCGCTACCAATCAGATCGAGTTGAGCCCGTATCTGCAGAACGCGAAGCTGGTGGACTTCCTGAATGAGCAGGGCATTCCCGTCACCTCCTACATGACGCTGGGCTACGGCAAGGTGCTCAAGGACCCGGTGATCGGCCAGATCGCGCAGCGCCATGCCGCCACGCCGGCGCAGGTGGCCCTGGCCTGGGCGCTGCAGCGCGGCTTCGCCGTGATTCCGTCGTCGACCAGGCGCGAGAACCTGGCGAGCAACCTGCTGGCCCGCGACCTGCGCCTGACCGAGGCCGACATGGCGCAGATCGCCGCGCTCGAACGCAATGGCCGCGAGGTCGACCCGGCGGGCCTGGCGGCGGCCTGGGACTGAGACAGGGGCTCGGCGTCAGCGGCGCCCGGCCCTGGGGCCGAAACCGGGCCGGCGCGGCTTGAACGGGGCTGGCTGTCCACGGCGTGGGC
>LXNH01000204.1_pt1 | contig 14331 bp, 16 predicted proteins | sample 809111 | NCBI WGS metagenome assembly LXNH01 (sample SAMN04870528, study PRJNA318959) | seawater metagenome | biome: 00002010; material: water; isolation source: marine seawater | place: Greece: Milos, Mediterranean Sea | collected 2013-05-29 | depth 5-7 m
GCAAGGCAATATCGTCAACAACTTCGGCGACAACGGCGAGGTCGAAAGCGGTCCCAATGCCTGGATGCTCCAGGCCACGCTGGGCCGATCGTACGACTTGAAGGAAAAGGGCGATTGGCTGGCTTTCGTCGGCTACAAGTACATCCAGCCCGATGCGCTGCCCGACGCTTTCAACGATTCGTCGTTTCACCAGGGTGGCACTAATGCGCGCGGCTACTACATCGGTGGTGGCTACGCCTTCGACAAGAACGTGTACGGCGTGTTGCGCTGGATGAGCACGCGCGAGATCTACGGCGCGCCGCTTTCCATCGACACCATGCAGTTCGAGATCAACGCCAGGTTCTGAGGCCATGGACATGCATACCTTACGGAACGACGTACGGCCATCCCGCGCGACCGGGCAATGCCGGCGGCTGGCCGCCGCCGTCGCCCTGTGCGCCGCGGGGCTGGGCATGGCGGTGCCGGCGCGAGCCGACACCATGGAAGAGCGGCTGCGTGCCCAGTTGCGCAGCACCACCCAGCAATTGCAGCAGTTACAAAGCGAGCAGGCACAGGTCAACGCCGCCAAGGTGGCGGCCGAGGCTCAGCGCGATGCCGCCCAGAAAGAGCTGGAAGCCGTGCGAGGCCAGTTGGCGCGTGCCACGGGGCAGATCGAGAAGCTGGCCGGGCAGCAGGACGCGGTCATGGCCAGCGCGCAGGCGCAGGTGGCCGCCAGCCAGACGCAATTGGGCAAGTTCCAGGGCGCCTACGACGAACTGCTGGCCTTGTCGCGCAGCAAGGAAGCGGAACGCCAGGTTTTGGCCCGCACTCTGGCGCAGCGCGACACCGAGGCCAAGGCCTGCGTCGCCAAGAACCGCGAGATGTATGAGGCCGGCAAGCAGATCCTGAACGCTTACGAGCGCATTGGCGCGGGCGGTATTTTCGCCATGAAGCAGCCATTCGCCGGCAGCGCGCGCGTCAAGTTCGAGGAACAGGCGCAGGCCTATGGCGACCAACTGTACGACGCGCAGGTCGGCGCCGCGGCGCCGGCCCGCCCCTGAGCGGGGCCGGGCGCTGTCTTATCCCTTTCATGCGGGACGATTGTAATGAACAACTTTGCTTCTTTTACCTGGGAATGACTGTGATGACCGACTCCAGCCTGATTCTGGAAATCAACGTGGAACGCCTGCAGGAGTTGCTGCAGGCGGCCGGCTACCGCGTCACCGTGTCCGAGCAGAACGGCATGGTGCAACTGCTGAGCGCCAGCCAGGGCGTGGGCTTCGCCGCGCGCATGGGCAACCCGGCCATCGAGCCGGGCAGCTACCTGGACTACACGCTGAGCTGCGCGTTGCGCGTGCAGGGTGACCTGCCTCCTGGGTTGGCCGAACGCTGGAACGTGGAAAAGCGCTTTGCCCGCTTGACGCTGCAGGGCGTGTTCCTGGTGCTGGAACTGGACGTGATCCTGGCCGGCGGCGTGTCCGGGAACTATCTGCGCGCCACGGTGGAACTATGGGATCGCCTGCTACAGGAATTCCTGCTGTTCCTGCGTGCCAACGCCAGCATCGAAGCCGGCGCCGAAACCGGCGCCGCAGCCGCCGCCGAGGTGGCCAACTGAGCCATGCGTCTGGCGCGATGCCGCTCGGGCGTTGCCAGCCCCAGTCTGCCGCGGCGGCGCATGGCGCTTTCAAGCAAGCGAGGTTCCGATCATGAACATGCTTTCCAATCAACCGGCGCGGCTGCGCGTGACGATGGCGGTGCTGCTGGTCGCGGTACTGGCCGGCGCCGTGGCGCTGATGCGCGACAGCCCCGCTCAGAGCGGCGAACCGCCTCCCACGGCCGCCAAGGCGGCGCCGGCCAAGGAAGCCGCACCGGCTCCGCTCCAGGCCGACACCCTGCCTGCCGCGGCCAAGGGGCCCGCCGTGGCCACGCTGGGCGCGGTGCAGGTGGACCGCGACGAACTGGTGCGCCAACTCGAATCGTTGCCGCCCGAGGCCCGCGCCCAGCTCAAGGGCAACCGGGGCGCACTGGACCAATGGCTGCGCGCCCGCCTGGCGGAAAAAGCGCTGGTCGAACAAGCCCGCGCCCAGGGCTGGCAGGAACGTCCCGAACTCAAGCGCGCCTTCCAGGCGGCGCAGGAGCGTATCGTGCTGCAGACCTACCTGGATTCGGTCACCCGCGCGCCCGACGACTATCCGGCCGAAGCCGACCTGCGGTCCGCCTACGAGCGCGCCAAGCCGCAACTGGCGCAGCCCGCGCTGTACCGCGTCAGTCAGATTTTCCTGCCGGCAGCGTTGGATGACAGCGACGCCGTGGCCGCCGCGCGCAAGCAGGCCCAGGATCTGGTCAAGCGCGCCCAGGCGCCCAAGGCGGATTTCGCCGCGTTGGCCCAGCGCTATTCGCAGGACGGCTCCAGCCGTGCCCAGGGTGGCGACATTGGTTATTTGCCGCTGGCGCAGTTGATGCCGGAAATGCGGCCGGCGGTCGAGCAACTGAAGGCGGGCGAGGTGTCGGCGCCGCTACAGTCGGCCGCCGGCTTCCACATTCTCAAGCTGGTGGACCTGCGCGCCGCCAGCGTGACGCCGTACGAGCGGGTCAAGGACGAGTTGCGAGCCGCGTTGCGGACCCAGCGCCAGGAACTGGCGGCGCGGGCTTACCTGGAGGGGTTGTTGAATGCGGGAACCGTCAGCATTGATGGCGCGGCCCTCAATGCCGCCTTTGACCAGACCGCGGCGGCCACGGTGGCCCAGCCCGCCGTCGCCGCCCGGGCTCCGTGAACCCGGCGGTATCGCGGCGGCGCTGGAGGCGCGGCTCAGCCAGGCTCTGGGCCAGTCCGGGCCGCCCGCCAGCCTGCAGTGCGCGGCCGCGCTGTTGCAATCGCTGCGCGTCGCGTTTGCCGGCGAGTTGCTGCACTGGCTGGCGCTGGTGCCGCAGGTCGAACCCGGCCGGCCGCGTGACCCGTTGCGCGACCACAGCCTCGATCTTGCCGACCTGCGCGTGCTGTACCGGGCGTTGCGGGTGGCGTGGCTGGCCGAGCTGGTGTTCGGCGGCGTGGAAGGCGCGCGGCGCTGGCTGTGCAGCCCCAAGCGTCGGCTGCATGGCCGTGTGCCGCTGCTGCTGTGCCAGTATGGCCGCTACGCCGTGCTGATCGAACAGTGGTTGATCGATATCGACGAAGGAAACGGCCCATGATCGCGCTCTGGCGCTTGAGCAACAGTCAGGACCTGATGCCGCGCGCCCGTCCCGCGGGCCGCTGGCATGGCGCCGGCGCGGCGGTGGTAATGCTGGACGCCACGCCCGCCGCAGCGGTGTTCGCACGCCTGGCGCAGGCCGAGGTGGCGCATCCGCGCGCCTTGCCGCGCCACTACTTCCTGCTGGAGGTGACGGCGCCGGCCGCGGCCGTGGCCGCGCCCCGGCCTCCGGCGGGCTGGCAGAGCGATCCGCAGGCGGCGCGCGCTTTTGGCAATGCCTGGCTGGCGCGTGGCGAGACGCTGCTGCTGCGGGTGCCATCATTGGCCGGGGGCTTCCAGTACCTGCTGAATGCCGACCATCCGCAGCGCGCGCAGTGCCAGATCGTGTCATCGCTGGCCTATCCGTTCGCGCCGCATCTGGCGGGTATCGATGGCGCCGTACTGGAAGGCGCCGGCTGGCTGGCGTCGACGCGCGATTGAGGCGGCGCCCGGAGCGGGCAGCGGCGGAAGAGTGGGCATAGAATAAGGCCGAATCCGTCTTTGTCCGCAGGAGCCTGCCGCATGACCGCCCATCCCGCTGCCCCGACCCCCGGCGCAGCGTTGCCCGCCGTGACCGCGCGGGTCGACGTCGTTTCCATCCAATCCCAGGTTGTCTACGGCTGCGTTGGCAACAACGCCGCGATGCCGGTGTTCCGCCAGGCCGGGCTGCGCGCCATCGCGCTGCCCACGGTGATTCTGAGCAATACCCCGCACTATCCGACGCTGCATGGCGGCGCGATGCCGCCGGACTGGTTCCAGGGGCTGCTGCGCGGCCTGGACGAGCGCGGCGTGACCGCGGTGGCGCGCGCCGTGGTCTGCGGCTACCTGGGTCAGCCCGCCCAGGCCGACCTGCTGGCGGACTGGCTGAGCGGGCTGCGCGCCACGCGGCCCGAGGTGCGCGTGCATATCGATCCGGTCATGGGCGACCGCAACGACGGCCTGTACGTGGACGCCGGGCTGGTGGCGCAGTACCGTCGCAGGCTGGTGCCACAGGCCCACGGTATGACGCCCAACCATTTCGAGCTGGAGCAGATGGTGGGCCGGCCGCTGGCCTCGATCGACGAGGTGGCGGCGGCCGCGCGCGAGCTGATGGCCGAAGGGCCGGAATGGATCGTGGTCACCAGCGCCGCGCCGCAGGCGGCGGCGCCTGGCACCCTGCAGTTGGCGGTGGTGACGGCCGCCGACTGCGTGGTGCTGCGCCACCCCGAGGTCGCCATCCCGGCGTCGGTGCATGGCACGGGCGACGTGTTCATGGCGGCGATCACGGCGCGGCTGCTGGCCGGCGACCCCCTGGAGGACGCGGCGCGCGATGCCGCTGCCGCGGTGACCGGCGCCTTGGCGCGCACCCGCGACCTGGGCTGGGAAGAACTGGCGGTGGAAGGCTGACGCCGGCGGGCCGGTGCGCCAATCCGGAACGCGTCAGTACATCTTGTACGGCAGGAATTTGCCGCTCATCACGATCTGCACCCGGTCGCCCTTGGGGTCGGACTCGCGCGCCAGATCCATCTTGAAGTCGATGGCGCTCATGATGCCATCGCCGAATTCCTCGTGGATCAGCGCCTTGAAGGTGCTGCCGTAGACATTGACCAGTTCATAGAAGCGGTAGATCAGCGGATCGGTCGGCACCGTGGTGGGCAGCGAGCCCTTGTACGGCACCACCTGCAACTGGGTCACGGCGTCGGCGGGCAGGTCCAGCAGGCGGGCGGCAGCCTGGGCCTGGGTTTCGGTCATGGTCATCTGGCCCAACAGCGCGGCCGTGGTCCACTCCTTGCTCTGGCCCACGGCCTCGGCGATGGCGGCCCAGGAGAGTTTCTTTTCGAGGCGGCGGGTGACAATCAGTTCGGTGACTTCGGCGCGGGACATCATGGGGATTCACTCCTTGTGGGAAGCCTTGTCGACCAGGAAGTCGACGAGATGGTTGCGGATTTCGTAGTAGCGCGGCTCGTGGTGCAGGCTGGCGCGGGTCCGGCCGCGCGGCAGGTCCACGTCGACGGACTCGGCGATGCGGGCGTGGGGGCCCGCGCTCATCAGCAGGATGCGGTCGGACAGCAGGATGGCTTCGTCCACGTCGTGCGTGATCATGAATACCGTCTGGCGCGTTTCCTGCACAATGGCGCGCAGTTCGTCCTGGATGGTGCCGCGGGTCAGCGCGTCGAGCGCGCCGAAGGGCTCATCCAGCAATAGCATGCGCGGCTGAATGGCGAAGGCCCGGGCGATACCCACGCGCTGTTTCATGCCGCCCGACAGTTCGCAGGGCTTCTTGTCGGCGGCATGGGCCAGGCCGACCATGTCCAGGTAGCGCAGGCTGTGTTCGCGCGCCTGGGTCCGGGAGTATTGCGGCCAGCGCGAACGCACGCCGAATTCGACGTTCTGCAATGCGCTCAACCAGGGCAGCAGGGCGTGCGCCTGGAACACCACGCCGCGCGACAGGGACGGCCCGGCGATTTCGCGGCCGTCCATGATGACCACGCCCTCGCTGGCCTCGTCGATGCCCGCCAGGATATTGAGGATGGTGGTTTTGCCGCAGCCCGAGTGGCCGATGACGCAGACGAATTGCCCTTGCGCGATATCGAAGCCGATGTGCTCGAACACCGGCGCGCTTGCCTGGCCGTTGCGTCCGGGATAGCGCTTGGCCAGCGCCTGCACTTGCAGAAAGGGGGGGCTCATGGTGTTCACTCCCGATAGCTGACCAGCCGTGTGGCGCGCGCCAGCAGGGTGTCCAGCAGCATGCCGATCAGGCCGATGAACAGGATGGCGCAGATGATGTTGGCGATGGAAAGGTTGTTCCACTCGTTCCAGACGAAATAGCCGATGCCGGTGCCGCCGATCAGCATTTCCGCGGCCACGATCACCAGCCAGGCGATACCGACCGAGATGCGCATGCCGGTCATGATGGTGGGCGCGGCCGCCGGCAGGATGACCCGCAGCGCGGTTCGCAGGCGCGAGACCTCCAGCGTGCGCGCCACATTCAGCCAATCCTGCCGTACGCTGGCCACGCCGAAGGCCGTGTTCGCCAGCATCGGCCAGAGCGAGCAGATGAAAATCACGAAGATGGCCGAGGTATTGGCATCCTTGATGGTATAGAGCGCCAGCGGCATCCAGGCCAGCGGCGAGATCGGCTTGAGCACCTGGATGAACGGATCGACGGCGCGGTGGACCATGCGGGACATGCCGACCAGGAAGCCCAGCGGAATCGCCACCAGCGCCGCCAGCAGGAAGCCGGTCAGCACCCGCGCCACCGAATACGCCAATTGCACGCCGATGCCCTTGTCGTTCGGGCCGCGATCGTAGAACGGATCGCGCAGGTGCTGCCACAGCTTGGCGCCGACCTCGGCGGGACCGGGGAAAGGCGTCGCCGAACCGCTGGCGGCGGCGCTGCCGACCAGCGCCGCGTAGGCCGGATCGACCGTCACGGTGCCTTCGGCGGGGCGGGTGGCGACGTGCCAGATCAGCAGGAACGTCAGGAACAGCGCGACGGAAAGGCCGGTGGCGCGCCAGGGTTGCTGCGCCTGCATCAAGCCCTCCGGATCTTGAAGCTGGCCAGGTAGGCCTCGGGCTGGCTGGCGTCGAACGGCTTGCCCATCACGTTGAAGGTCTTGGCGCTTTCGGCGGGCGGCGTCAAGCCGGCCTCGCGCATCAGGCGCAGCGCGTCGGTCGCCAGGAAAACTTCGTTGGCGACCTTCTGGTAGTCCACCTCGCCCTTTATCTGGCCCCAGCGCTTCATCTGCGTCAGGATCCACACCGCGAACGAGCCCCAGGGCATCGGATCGAAGTCGATGCGCTCGGGGTCCGACAGCACGTTGCCCAGGCCGTCGGCATAGGTGCCGGTGAGCACCTGTTCGACCACTGTGACCGGCTGGTTCAGATAGTTGGGCGTGGCGATGGCGCTGGCGATTTCCTTGCGATGGGCCGGGGCGCGGGCGTAGGCGGTGGCTTCGATAATGGCCTTGAGCAGCGCCTGGTAGGTATTGGGCTGGCTGGTGACGAACTCACGGCTGGCGGAAAAGGCGCAACACGGATGGCCATCCCAGATCGCCTTGGACAGCGTGTGGATGAAGCCCACGCCGTCATATACCGCGCGCTGGTTGACCGGGTCGGGCGCGAGAAATCCGTCGATATTGTCCGCGCGCAGGTTGGCCACCATCTCCGGCGGGGGCACCGACCGGATCTGCACATCGGTGTCGGGATCGATGCCGTGCTCGGCCAGGTAATAGCGTAGCAGGTAGTTGTGCATGGAATAGTCGAACGGCACGGCGAACTTGAAGCCTTTCCAGTCCTTCGGGTCGCGCCGGTTCTTGTGCTTCATGGCCAGCGTGATGGCCTGGCCGTTGATGTTCTCGACGGCCGGCATGGTCCAGGGCTGCGGGCGGCTGGCGCCTGCCCCCAGCGAGATGGCCAGCGGCATCGGCGACAGCATGTGGGCGGCGTCGTATTCGCCGGACATGGCTTTGTCGCGGATCAGCGCCCAGCCTGCCGTCTTCACCACCTCCACATCCAGGCCCTGCTTGCCGTAGAAGCCCATGGGATGCGCCATGATGATGGGCGTGGCGCAGGTGATGGGAATGAAACCCACCTTCAGCTTGCGTTTTTCGAGCGGGCCGGTGGACTGCGCGAAGGCCTCCTTGGCGGCAGCCAGCGGGAACAGCGCGGCGACCGCCGCCATGGCGGTGCCGCTGCCCACCGCGCGCAGAAAGCGGCGCCGCAGCGCATCCTGGGGGAACAGGGCGCGCATGACGGCGTTTTCCACTGCGTTGTCGGCCGCGTGCGCCAGGGTGGCGTCAGGGGCCGCCGTCCGCGCGGCGCGCTCGTGCTCGGCGCGGGACGCGTGGCGACCGCAGCCGCAGGCCAGGCGGCTGCCGGGGTCGAACGGATTGCTGAACAGGGACATGGGAGCCTCCGGTTTGGGAATGCCCCCATCTTGGCGCCGGCCGTGCCTGCGCGCTATCGCCGGTTCGACGATATGCGTGTAGTGCGCCAACTACACAGTGCGTGGCCTGCGCCAGGGTGGTGCGTGATGGCTCAGCGGGCACCCAGCTGGTGCGTGTTGGCGTAGGCCACCAGTTCGACCAGCGTGCGCACGCCGAGTTTCTCGAAGACCCGTGCGCGGTAGGTGGAAATGGTGTTCACCGACAGCGCCAGTTGCTCGCCGATGGCCGATACCGATTTGCCGGCCACCAGCAGTTGCAGCACCTGGAATTCGCGGTTGGACAGCAGTTCATGCGGCGGGCGGGTGCTGTCCTGGCGCACGGTGTGCGCCAGCAGCTCGGCGACCGGGCCGGTGACATACATCCTGCCGGCGGCGGCGTTGACCAGCGCGGCGAGCAGTTCGTCCGGGTCGCAGCCCTTGTTCAGGTAGGCATGGGCGCCCGCGCGCAGGGCCCGCACCGCGAATTGCGATTCGGGATAGACCGACAGCATGACCACGCCCAGCGCCGGATGGTCGGCGCGCACTGTCTTGAGCATGTCCAGACCGTCGCGCTCGCCCAGCGCCACGTCCAGCACCATCGCGTCATAACGGTCCTGGCGCAGCGCGCGCAGGGCGGCCGGGGCGTCCGCGGCTTCGGTCACCGCGCCGATCCGCGGGTCTTCCTGCAGGATGCGGGCCAGGCCACGGCGGATGATCAGGTGGTCGTCGACGATCAGCAGGTTCAAGGGCATGACGAGGACGCTCCGGTCAAGGGCGGGTTCAGCCGCAGGCGGGCGCGCATGCCGGCGCCGGGCGCGCTGTCCAGTTCCAGCTCGCCGCCGATGGCGCGGGCCCGCTCGCGCATGCCCAGGATGCCGAAGGTCTGCCGCGTCTGCGGCAGCGCCATGCCGACGCCGTCGTCCTCCACCGCCAGCAGCAGCCCATCGTCGCCCCAGACCGCGCTGACGCTGACGCTGCGGGCCCGTGCGTGGCGCTGCACATTGGTCAGCAGTTCCTGCACGATGCGGTAGACGGCGATTTCGGCTGTCGGCGCCAGCCGTCGGCATTCGGTATCGGGGGGGCACAGGTAGCGGCACTGCAGGCCGCTGCGGGCCTGCAGGTCCTGCAGCAGGGTTTCCAGCGCCGCCCACAGGCCCAGGTGGTCCAGCACTACCGGCCGCAGGTCGTTCAGGATGCGGCGGGTGGCGTCCATCGCCACCTGCGTGACTTCCAGCATCCGGTCCAGGTGCGCCTGCAGCGGGGGTTGCGCCGCAAGTTGCCGGCGCAGCCAGTTCAGGTCCAGTTGCAGCGCGGTGAACGAGGCGCCCAGGTCGTCGTGGATGTTGCGGGCGATATGGGCCCGCTCCTGTTCGCGCAGCGTGCTCAGGTGCGAGGACAGGCGCCGCAGCGATTCATGGGCGGCGCTCAGTTCGGCCGTGCGCGCGTCCACCCGCGCTTCCAGCAGCGCCCGGGTGGCATGCAGTTCGCGCTCGATGCGTTTGCGCGCGGTGATGTCGGAGAAAGTCACTACGGCCCCCACCACTTCCTGCTCGTTGCGGATGGGGTACGACGCGTACTGGGCGTCGAAGCACGAGCCGTCGCGCCGCCACAGCACCTCGTCGTCCACCCGTTCGCCGCGGCCGTCGCGGAAAGCGTTGAAAATGCGGCAGTCGTGTACCGGCATCAAGGTGCGGTCGGCGTGCGAATGGTGGATCAGGTAGTGCATATTGCGGCCCACCACCTCGTCCGGGGTGTAGCCCAGCATGGCGGCCCCGGCGCCATTGATGAAAATGCAGCGGCCGCGCAGGTCGATGCCATAGATGCCTTCGCCGGCTGATTCCAGCAGCATTTCCAGCTGGCGGCGCCAGGCGGCGTGGTGTGACAGGTGTTTCAGATCCGCGAACATGCCTTATGGCGGGCCAGGAGGGCCCGGCTCCCCGGTATGTGGGCGTATTCCGCCCTGTTATTGTCCTGCCAGCGAAGTGTAAGGCAGGCGGTCCCATTTATTGCATTTTCCAAACACACCGTTCCGCCAGCCCGAACAAGCCGCCCGCGCCCGAGGGGTAAAATCAGCGGCTGACCACCACGCCGGGAGCAAGAGTGCAGCCTGTCATTTCAGTTCAAGGCCTATCCAAGCGATATGCCTCCGGATTCCAGGCGCTCAAGCGCGTCGACCTGGAAATCCAACGCGGTGAGATCTTCGCCTTGCTCGGCCCCAACGGCGCCGGCAAGACCACGCTCATCAGCATCATCTGCGGCATCGTCAACCCGACCGAGGGCCGCGTGCTGGCCGACGGCCATGACATTCTCACCGACTTCCGGGCCGCGCGCAGCGCGATCGGCCTGGTGCCGCAGGAAATCTCCACCGACGCTTTCGAAAGCGTGTGGAACACGGTGACGTTCAGCCGCGGCCTGTTCGGTAAGCCCGCGAACCCCGCATACATCGAGAAGGTGCTGCGCGACCTGTCGCTGTGGGACAAGAAGGACAGCCGCATCATGGCCCTGTCCGGCGGCATGAAGCGGCGCGTGATGATCGCCAAGGCGCTGTCGCACGAACCCAAGATCCTGTTCCTGGACGAACCCACCGCCGGCGTCGACGTCGAATTGCGGCGCGGCATGTGGGACATGGTGCGGCAGCTGCGCGAGAACGGCGTCACCATCATCCTGACCACCCACTACATCGAGGAAGCCCAGGAGATGGCCGACCGCGTCGGCGTGATCCGCAAGGGCGAGATCATTCTGGTCGAGGAAAAAGACGCGCTCATGACCAAGCTGGGCAAGCGCCGCCTGACGCTGACGCTGAAAGCGCCGCTGCCGGGCATCCCGACGGCGCTGGAGCCGTTCCACCTGGAAATGTCGGCCGATGGCCGCCAGCTGGTCTACACCTACGACAACCAGGGCGGCGGAGAGATCTCCGGCCTGCTGCGGCGCCTGACCGAACTGGACATCGAATTCACCGACCTCAATTCCTCGGAAAGCTCGCTCGAGGAGATCTTCGTCAGCCTGGTGCACGGACAATCATGAATTTCTACGCAATCCGCGCCATCTATCGCTTCGAAATGGCCCGCGCCTGGCGCACCCTGATGCAGAGCGTGCTGTCGCCGGTCATTTCCACTTCCCTGTACTTCGTGGTGTTCGGCTCGGCCATCGGTTCGCACATGGTGCAGATCGACGGCGTCAGCTACGGCGCCTTCATCGTGCCCGGCCTGATCATGCTGTCGCTGCTGACCCAGAGCGTGGCCAACGCCTCGTTCGGCATTTACATGCCGCGCTTCTCGGGCACCATCTATGAGATCCACTCGGCGCCCATTTCGTACCTGGAGATCGTGGCCGGCTATGTCGGGGCGGCGGCCAGCAAGTCCATCATCCTGGGGCTGATCATGCTGGCCACGGCGCGTCTGTTCGTGCCGTTCGAGATCGCGCATCCGTTCTGGATGCTGGGCTTCCTGCTGCTTACGGCCGTCACCTTCAGCCTGTTCGGCTTCATCATCGGCGTCTGGGCCGACGGCTTCGAGAAGCTGCAGATCATTCCGCTGATGATCATCACGCCGCTGACCTTCCTGGGCGGCACGTTCTATTCCATCAAGATGCTGCCGCCGTTCTGGCAGGCGGTGACGCTGTTCAATCCGGTGGTTTACCTGGTCAGCGGTTTTCGCTGGGCGTTCTATGGCGTGGCCGACGTGAACGTCACCGTCAGCGTCGCCATGACGCTGGTGTTTCTGGCCATCTGCCTGGTGGTGGTGCGCTGGATCTTCAAGACCGGCTATCGCCTGAAGACCTGAGCCGCGCCCTGGCGTGGCCGCCCGCCGGGGCGGCCAGCGCCTGGCGCCGGCGGGTGCCCGCCTGCGGGTATCCGGTTACGCCGCCGCCACCGGCGCCTGACGCGCCAGCCCGCCATGGGCGTCGAGCAGCCGCTCGCGCCACGCGGCCACCGGATCGTCGTCCGCCAGCAGTTCCAGCGCGCTGGTGCAGCGCGCCCACATGAAGAAACCGAATACCGCATAGTCCGCGTAGGCCGGCTGCGTGCCGGCCAGGTATGGCTGCCGCGCCAGCATCTGGCGCAGCGGCAGCAGCGATGCGCGCAAGGCCGCGAGCTGTTCGTCGCGCGAGGCGGGCAGGTCTTCGAGCGGGCCGAAGCGCTTTTCGCGCGTGTGGCGGAAGTAGTCCTTGTCCTTGGCGTCGATCAGCGCGTGGATTTCCGGCAGCAGCAGCCGCGCCAGCGTCGGCACCAGGGTGGTGTCGGCCCAGCTGTTGGCGAACAGGCTCAGGGCGCGGCCGGTGTCGCCGCCGAACAGCGACGGACGGTCGGGGAAGGTGTCTTCCAGGTAACAGGCGATCTGCCAGGAATCGCTGACCACGTGCTCGCCGTGCACCAGCACCGGCACCAGTTTCTGGCCCGAGAATTCGATCGCTTCCTTGTCGGTGAAGCGCCAGGGCACGGTCTTGGCGTCCAGGCCCTTGTGGGCCAGCGCCATGTGCGTTTTCCAGCAATGCGGACTGAAGCGCAGCGTCGGGTCGGCGCCGGCCAGGTCGTAGAGGATGAGATCGGATGTCAAGATGCCGCGCTCCTTGGAGGAAGAGGCCCCGGGCCTGGGGACAGCGCTCTAGGATACCTCCGATGGCGGCGCGGCCGCGAGCGCCGGCCGGCCGGGCGCTGCCATGCCGGCGCGCGCGGCGCTTACTGCGTGGCGGCGCCGGCCTGGCCCATGTTCATCAGGCGCTGCTTGACCTGCGGGTTCTGCTGCACGGCGCGGCCGATGCCGTTGAACTCCTCGACCGACAGGCCATCGGCCCGCACCAGCTTGACCATCTTGGCGTCGGCCTCCTGGATCACCTTTTGTTTGTCGGCATCGGTCTTGGCGGCGTCGACCTTGGGACGGTACTCGTTCACCACGCCCGAGACCTTCTGCGATGCCGAGGCGAAGCGCTGCAACTGCTGGTCGGTGGGCTGCGCGGCGGCCGGCGCCATCGGCGCCTGTGATTGTGCCTGGCCGGCGGGGGCGTTCTGCGCCGCCAGGACGGGCGCGGCGGACAGCGCGGCCGTCACCATGAGGGCCGATAGGATTGCGGTTTTGGAACGCTGCATGAAACCTCCTTGTTCCGGATGTGTGTCCGGCCATGATCGCAACGCTGGCGGGGAGGCTTCAAGTTTCGCAATGTGTTTTCCTGTGTCGGCGGGCCACTGTGGGGTGGCCCGGCGCGGCAGGGGGGCGCCGGGGGCGCCGCGGATACGTTTGCGCGCAATTCAGTGACGTCTGCAAACGGGGGCGTGACCATTTTTCAGGCCCGCCCCGCCCGGGGCGCGCCGCTTCAGGCCATTTCCAGCGCGATCGCGGTGGCCTCGCCGCCGCCAATGCACAGCGTCGCCACGCCGCGCTTGCCTTGCGTCGCCTTGAGCGCGCCCAGCAGCGACACCATGATGCGCGCGCCCGAAGCGCCGATCGGGTGGCCGACCGCGCAGGCGCCGCCGTGGATGTTGACCTTGTCGCGCGGGATGCCGTGTTCCTTCATGGCGGCCATGGTGACCGCGGCAAAGGCTTCGTTGATCTCGAACAGATCGACGTCGGCGGTCTTCCAGCCAGTCTTGTCGTAGAGCTTTTTGATCGCGCCGACCGGGGCGGTGGTGAACCACTCGGGTTCCTGCGCGAAGCTGGCATGGCCGACGATGCGGGCGATGGGCTTGCAGCCGAGCTTCTTGGCGGTGGACTCGCGCATCAGCACCAGCGCGGCGGCGCCGTCGGCGTTGCCCGACGAGGACGCGGCGGTGATGGTGCCGTTGGCGGCGAAGGCCGGCTTGAGCGTCGGAATCTTCTCGACGTTGAGCTTTTGCGGACGTTCGTCCTGCTCGACCACCGTGTCGCCCTTCTTGGACTTGATGGTGACGGGCACGGTTTCCCATTTCAGCACGCCGTCGCGGGCGGCCTTCTGCGCGCGCGAGACCGATTCCATGGCGAAGGTGTCCTGTTCCTCGCGGGTGAAGCCGTACTTGGCGGCGCAGTCCTCGCCGAACGTGCCCATGGCGCGGCCCACCTGGTAGGCGTCTTCCAGGCCGTCGAGCATCATGTGGTCGTACATGGTGGCGTGGCCGGCGCGATAGCCGCCGCGCGCCTTGGTCAGCAGGTAAGGCGCGTTGGTCATGGATTCCATGCCGCCGGCCACCACCACGCCGTAGGTGTCGGCGATGATGCCGTCATGGGCCAGCATGGCAGCCTGCATGCC
>LXNH01000206.1_pt1 | contig 14307 bp, 9 predicted proteins | sample 809111 | NCBI WGS metagenome assembly LXNH01 (sample SAMN04870528, study PRJNA318959) | seawater metagenome | biome: 00002010; material: water; isolation source: marine seawater | place: Greece: Milos, Mediterranean Sea | collected 2013-05-29 | depth 5-7 m
GATTCCTTCATCACGTCGCCCAGCTTGCCGGTTGTCGTCATGCGTCCCTTGCCGGGCACCATAACACCTTCAATGGTCAGCAATTCGCCGCCCACTTCCGTCCAGGCAAGCCCAGTGACGACGCCCACCTGGTCTTCGACCTCAGCCAGACCGAAGCGATATTTTTCAACACCGGCATAATCAGCAAGATTATCAGTTGTGATGTTCACGCTGGTTTCTTCGCCCTTGACGATTTTGGTTGTGGCTTTGCGCGCCAGCGACGCCAATTCGCGTTTCAGGCCGCGCACACCCGCTTCGCGCGTATAGACCCGGATCAACATACGCAAAGCATCGTCATCAATGCTGAACTCACCAACGCGCAGTCCATGTTCTTTGATGGCGTCCTGCAGCAAGTGTTGGCGGGCAATTTCAATTTTTTCGTCCTCGGTATAACCCGCAATGCGAATAACCTCCATGCGGTCAAGCAATGGGCCCGGAATATTCAGTGAGTTTGCCGTGGTGACGAACATGACATTGGACAGGTCATAATCGACCTCCAGATAATGATCGTTAAAGGCGTTGTTCTGTTCCGGGTCGAGCACTTCCAGCAGCGCCGAAGACGGATCGCCGCGATAATCGGCACCCAACTTGTCCACTTCGTCCAACAGCATGAGCGGGTTTACCGCCTTCACCTTTTTCATCGACTGCACGACCTTGCCCGGCATCGAACCGATATAGGTGCGTCTGTGTCCGCGTATTTCGCTTTCGTCGCGTACCCCGCCCAGCGACATACGCACAAAATCGCGCCCCGTCGCCGCGGCAATGGATTTGCCCAGTGACGTTTTGCCGACACCCGGAGGCCCGACAAGGCACAGAATCGGCCCGCGCAGTTTTTTCGACCGCTGCTGCACCGCAAGATATTCCAAAATACGCTCTTTGACTTTTTCCAGACCGTAATGGTCGGCATTCAGCACGTTCTCAGCGTGTGTCAGGTCTTTCTTGATGCGCGATTTTTTGCCCCACGGCACCGACAACAACCAGTCGAGATAATTGCGAACAACCGTCGCCTCGGCCGACATGGGCCCCATGGATTTCAGCTTTTTCAATTCGGCATCGGCTTTTTCGCGCGCTTCCTTGGACAGCTTGGTCTCGGCAATGCGTTCCTCAAGCTCCAAGATTTCATTGCTGCCGTCCTCGCCCTCGCCCAGTTCTTTCTGAATGGCCTTGAGTTGCTCGTTCAGATAATACTCGCGCTGGGTTTTTTCCATTTGGCGTTTAACGCGGCCACGAATTTTCTTTTCGACCTGCAAAGCCCCGACTTCGCCTTCCATATGGCCGAGAATACCTTCCAGGCGTTTGCCGACCGAGAGAATTTCCAGTAATTGCTGCTTTTCTTCCAGCGAAATATTGAGGTGCCCGGCGATGGTATCGGCGAGTTTTACCGGATCTTCGATTTGGTTGATGTTTGATTGAACTTCCGGCGGAATTTTGCGGTTCAGTTTGACATAGCCGTCAAACTGGCTCACCGCCGAGCGCATCAACGCTTTCAATTCGGTTTCATCGCCAACCTCGTCTTGCAACGCCAATGCGCTGGCCTCGAAAAACGCCTCATTATCCAGATATTCAAGAACCCGCGCGCGGCTATTGCCCTCAACCAGCACTTTGACAGTGCCGTCGGGGAGTTTGAGCATCTGCAAAACCGAACCGACCGTGCCGATCTCGTGCATACCGGACGGGTCCGGGTCGTCCTGATCACCGTCTTTTTGACTGACAAGCAACAATTCCTTGTCGTCTGCCATCACGTCTTCCAAGGCGCGAATGGATTTTTCACGACCGACAAAAAGCGGCACAATCATGCCCGGAAATACAACAATATTGCGAAGCGGCAGAACCGGAAGCACAACCGGAATGGTTTTTTCTGGTGTCGTCTCGTCAGTCATGGTCGGCTCCTTTTATGGTCTTACCCGATAAATTAACTCGCGATTCCTAACAAATCGTCACTGACTATGTGGGCATTATCCACGGAATTTTCAATGAATGCGACAATCTCGCCCAGTTCGAGCGCAAAGCCGATACGCAAAACCTTGTGAAAAAGCCTGGATCAGAAGCCTAAATCAGGAGGCTGTCGGTGCCGATGCCGCTTCGTCTTTTTTATCGGCGTAGATATAAAGCGGTGTGGCCTGGCCCTCGACAACTTCGCGGCTGATGACCACCTCGCGCACGCCTTCCATGGACGGCAACTCAAACATGGTGTCCAGCAAAATGCCTTCGATTACCGAGCGCAGTCCGCGCGCGCCGGTTTTGCGCTCAATGGCTTTGCGTGCAACCGCGAGCAACGCATCATCGTTGAAGGTCAACTGCGCGTCTTCCATGTCGAACAAGCGCTGATATTGCTTGACCAGCGCGTTTTTCGGTTGGCTCAAAATTGTCACCAGCGCATCTTCGTCCAAATCTTCCAGCGTTGCCAACACGGGCAGACGCCCGACAAATTCCGGAATGAGGCCGAATTTCAGCAGATCTTCAGGCTCAAGTTCTTTCAGCAATTCGCCTGTATTGCGCTCTTCGGGCGCATCGACGCGCGCGTTGAAGCCGATCGAGGTTTCATTGCCGCGTTGGGAAATCACACGCTCAAGCCCGGCAAATGCGCCGCCACAAATAAACAGTATATTCGTGGTGTCGACTTGCAAAAATTCCTGTTGCGGGTGTTTACGCCCACCTTGCGGGGGCACCGATGCCACCGTGCCTTCCATAATTTTCAAAAGCGCCTGCTGCACGCCCTCACCCGACACATCGCGCGTGATGGAGGGATTATCCGCCTTACGGCTGATTTTATCGACCTCATCAATATAAACGATGCCGCGTTGGGCCCGCTCGACATTGTAGTCGGCGGCCTGCAACAGCTTCAAAATGATGTTTTCAACGTCTTCGCCCACATAACCCGCTTCGGTCAACGTTGTTGCGTCGGCCATGGTGAACGGCACATCGAGGATACGCGCCAATGTCTGGGCCAGCAGCGTTTTGCCGCAGCCGGTCGGGCCGACCAGCAGAATATTGGATTTTGCCAGTTCGACATCGCCATTTTTGCCGACGTGATTCAGCCGCTTATAATGATTGTGCACCGCAACCGACAACACGCGTTTGGCGTGCGGCTGACCGATCACATAATCATCCAGCACTTCTAGAATTTCATTCGGCGTCGGAACGCCATCTTGGGTTTTTACGAGCGATGCCTTGCTCTCTTCACGGATAATGTCCATGCACAATTCAACGCATTCATCGCAGATGAATACGGTCGGGCCGGCAATAAGCTTACGCACTTCGTGCTGGCTTTTGCCGCAAAACGAGCAGTAAAGGGTACTTTTACCGTCGCCGCTTCCGCCTACTTTGCTCATGGTTCCGCCTTTCAAGCTTACGTATCAAAATTGTTATTTTAATGTGAACCGGACCGATTCGTTACCACTTCACCATGAAGCAACCGGGCCTTCAAGAAAATTAACGTGATCGAAAAAACTATTCACTTTTCGCTTCGCCCTCAGCGCGCCGCTCGGTTACCTCATCCACCAGACCGAAATCTTTCGCCTGCTCGGCTGTCATAAACGTGTCGCGTTCAAGCGCGTCTTCGATTTTACGCAATGACTGACCGGTATGCGTCACGTAAATTTTATTGAGCCGCGCGCGCATATCGAGAATTTCCTGTGCGTGGCGTTCAATGTCTGAGGCTTGGCCCTGAAAGCCGCCGGAGGGCTGATGCACCATAATACGGGCATTGGGCAAAGCGTAACGCATGCCCTTTTCGCCGGCCGCCAGCAGCAGCGAGCCCATTGACGCTGCTTGGCCGATGCACAATGTTGCAACGGGCGCGCGGATATATTGCATGGTGTCATAAATTGCCATGCCCGAAGTCACCACGCCGCCCGGCGAATTAATATACATGGAAATTTCTTTTTTCGGATTATCAGCTTCCAGAAACAACAACTGCGCCGTCACAAGACTTGCCATATAGTCTTCAACCGCGCCGGTGACAAAGATCACGCGCTCCTTCAGCAAACGCGAATAAATATCAAAGGCACGCTCGCCGCGGTTGGATTGTTCAACAACCATCGGCACGAGCGCATTCATATAAGTGTCCAGCGGATCGTGCATCGTAAACTCCATGTCTAATCCCTAAAATGGGATGCTTTGGTCAAAAGACCAAGGGCAAAAGCAAAAAACCCCTTAAAAGTTTACTTATCGTCCTTGGCAGGGGCTTTTTTGGCTGGGGCTTTTTTGGCAGCCGGTTTTTTGGCCGGGGCTTTTTTGACGGCAGCTTTTTTGGCCGGGGCCTTCTTGGCCGGGGCTTTTTTAGCCGGTTTTTCTTCAACCGCCGCACCCGGCTCGGCCATCAATGCCTCGATCGAGACGGGCGTATCTGTCACATCAGCCATTTCGCAGATGAAATCGACGACTTTCTCTTCAAATAAGGGCGCCCGGATCTGAGCCATGGCTTCGGGGTTTTTCTGGAAATATTCAAAAACTTGCTGTTCCTGCCCCGGGAATTGCTGCACGCGCTGGATCAAACCCTGATTAAGCTCTTCCTGCGTGACATCAATTTCGTTTTTGCTGCCAACTTCAGCCAGCACCAGGCCGGTGCGGACCCGGCGTTCGGCGATCTCTTGATATTCGGCGCGCAAATCATCTTCGCTTTCGTCAAGCTCGTCGATTTTCTGACCCTGCTGCTCCAACTCGTTCTGGAATTGCTGCCAAATCTGGTCAAATTCCAACGCCACCATCGACGGCGGCAATTCGAAGCTGTGGCCTTCGCTCAACTGGTCGAGCAGATCCTTTTTCAAATGACCACGCGACATTTGCGTGTAGTCATTGCCGATCTGGTCACGAATGGCGTCGCGCAGCTTTTCAAGACTTTCCATGCCCAATGAGGTGGCGAATTCCTCATTGATCTCAGCGTCTTTGGGCGCGCTGACCTCGTGCACGGTGACCTCGAAAACGCTGGGTTTGCCAGCCAGTTCCGCATTGCCATATTCTTCCGGGAACGCTACTTCCACGTCTTTCGTGTCGCCTGCTTTGGTGCCGATAAGCTGGTCTTCAAAGCCCGGGATAAATTGCCCCGAACCCAATTCCAGGTCAAACCCGTCCGCCGTGCCGCCTTCAAAGGCTTCGCCATCAATGCGCCCGATAAAGTCAATTTTGACGCGGTCGCCCGCGCGCGCCTTAGCGGTTTTGCCGCGCGGCTCGAAATCTTTGCGCGACGAAGCAAGGCGGTCGAGCGCCTCGTCGACTTTTTCTTCATCCACCTCAACCACCGGACGGGTGAGCTTAACAGTTGAGAAATCGATCAAATCAATGGCCGGAATAATGTCGAAACTAATGTCATAAACCAGATCACTCTCACCCTGCATCACCGGGTCGACCTCGCCCACCAGCTTAATCTCAGGCTGCATGGCGGGGCGCTCTTCGCGCTCGGTCAGCATTTGCTGGCTGGTTTCGTTGACGGTTTCCTGAATGACCTCGCCCATAAGCTGGGCGCCATAGGTTTTACGAATATGCGCGGCGGGCACTTTGCCCGGGCGAAACCCTTTCAACTGAACGGTGCCCTTGATGTCGTCGATGCGCGCGTCAAGTTTGGCAACCAGATCGGCAGCGGGTACTGTGATTTGCAATTCGCGTGAAAGCCCTTCGGCGCTTACTTCTTTAATATTCATTTTTTCCTCATCGCCGACATTTTCTCTGCCGGTATCGTCTTATCAACATGTGGTGCGGGCGGAGGGACTTGAACCCCCACGCCTCTCGGCACCAGAACCTAAATCTGGCGCGTCTACCAATTCCGCCACGCCCGCCTTCGCACAACTGATGCGGCTCTATAGCAGGACGCAGAACTTGTTTCCAGCCCCTTATACGCGCCAAGCGTTAACAAAAAGATTTGCCCGCGCCGGGATTTTTTTCGCTTCAATTCACTTGTGAGTCGGCTTCGTGGCCTTGCGTCACCAGCCTCAAAGCATCGCCATCGGTTTCAAACACGCTCACCGAACAATTATCAGGCCGGAAGGCAACAATTTGGTTGGCGCCTGTGGCCGCGCAATACGCGGCATTGAGCGCAATAAAATGCGAGAACACGACAATATCTTCGCCCTTGCCCAGCGTCACCAGCGCGCGCACAACATCTGACCGCCAGCCCTCGAAGTCCATGCGAGCGCTGTCCGGGTCGGCCGACAATTCATCCCAACTCCCTGCCATCACGCGCCGCAGCCACGCTGTGCGCGCCACCAAATCCTCAATCGGCGAGGGAATTTCCGCCACGCGCGCCTCGACGACCGCTTCGGTCTGCCACATGGCTTCGAGCGGCTTTGCCGTTTCGCGGCACCGCAGAAGCGGGCTGGTGTAAAGCGCGACAGGCGCGCTTAATCGCGTCGCCAAATCTTGCGCGACGGCTTCTGCTTGAACATGGCCCGTTGCGTCCAGTCCCGGGTCGGCATCGCCGTCCCAACCCGCGGCGGCTTTGCCGTGGCGTATCATGTAAATTTTACCCATGAAGAAATCCCTGATGCCCAAATGCCGGATCAGGCATCCGGCGTGAAAATATTGAACCCGTCATCATCGGGCGCCAATGTGCCCGTCATACCAATGCCGTCTTCTTGCATCAGCCGCGCAACGTGATCGCCATTGGCGGTCATATGCGCCACAAAGCGCTTGTCGGTTTCCAACATACGCCCGATCAGAATACCCTGCGGAGGCTTACCCCCGACATGCGCGACCGTATAGGTTTCAATGCGTCCCGCCCCCGTCGGCGCTTCGTCAAGGTCGAGTGTCGGCATGGCGTCGATTTTTCCTTGCAGAACCGAAACCGGCTCGCGCGCCCAGTCGCCTTCGGGTGCTTGGGTGGAATAAAGCCCCAAGGAATGTTTGGTCAAAAACCAGCCATTGCCCGTGCACATGCCGCGCTTGCCCGGATTGGCGCGCAATTTATCCATCATCGTGGCAACCGACATCAGCGTGTAGGCATTGCCCGCGCCACCGAAATAGGGCAAACCGCCGGTCACCGTGAACGGGCGCGGGTCATCTTCGGCAATGCCCATCTCCCGACACGCCACTTCCACCGCCACGGGAAAACACGAATAAAGGTCGAAATAATCAATGTCCGAAATTGTCCAGCCGGCCATGTCGAGTGCGGTTTCGGCCATGCCCTTCATGGCGGGCGAGCGATGCAATTCAGGGCGCTGCGAAAGATACCAAATATCATTGGCCTCGGCGCAGCCGTTCAGATAAACCCAGCGGCTTTCATCAATACCCATTTCGCGCGCCTTGCCAACTGACGTCATAACCACCGCCGCGGCTTGATCGATGCGGATAACCGAGTTCAGATATTTCGGATACGGATAGCCGACCAAACGGTTGTCATCGCTCACGGTAACAAGTTCCTCGGCACTGCGCCGGGTCGGGAACCAGCTTTGCGGGTGGTTGGCGGCAATTTCTGTGAACGGTGTCATCAACTGGCCGACTTTTTCCATATGCGTTGCCATATCGCGCCCCAAATGCGCGCGCAGGGCATTTTCAAATATCGGATAGCTGTTGACCGGAAAAAACAGACCGTGCTTATGCTCGATCGGCAACACACCGGGCTTTTCGACACCAATAATTTCGGCTGCTTCTTCGATTCGGTCGTTCCAATGAGCCAAATCCACCCCTTGCGCCAGCGCGCGCGTGACCGATGCAAAGCCTTCGCCCCCCACCAGCAAAGCCGTCTCGACCGCGCCATTGGCAATCCGCTCGGCAAGCTCATTGATCATCATTTGCGGCGAGTTCCCCCCGGTCGCCGCCAGCATCATATGCGACGCAGAAAGCCCCAAAAGATTTGCCACCGTGCGCGCGGGGTTGAGGTAAATGCCGAAGGGAAAATCGCGGGCTTCGGGCGAGTCCGTGATGAAGCGAATGGAGGCTACCGTGTCCACGGCTTGTGCGACATCGGCGGTGCCCGTGTCGGCAAAAGCGCTTTGCGCGGCGTCGGCCAATAGGTCGACGGGCGATTTCGCTTTCGCTGGATCACGCTCTTTTTGAACCGTCAGACCGGCGCCGACAAGAATGGGGGTGTTTGGATTGGTCATTTGCAAGCCTCCCTCAGGCGATATCATTGTGTCATATTTATCAGAAGCGCGGCCAGAAATCAGGCCCATTTCAGGTCAAGGTCACAACGGCGCCGAATACGCACACGCATGTGGCGCGAGTTTGACATCTCAAACGCTTTATTCAAGGGTTTTTGAACCAAACAGTGCGCGCCCATAGAAACCAAGGAGTTTCGCCCAAATTTTTGGCATATTGCCTATTTTTTAGGCACTGCAACCCGAGGCCGGGGCTTAAGTTTGTCTCGGAGGCGCGCAAATCCGCAGACAGCCCAAGTCGGTCTTTTGAAAAACGTGGCATAGTTCTTGCTGAGTGTTGTAAGAGCTACAGGCGAGTGAGAAAAAGGAGGGAAGATAATGAAAAAAATCGAGGCTATCATTAAACCGTTTAAGTTGGATGAAGTAAAAGACGCATTGCAGGAAGCCAATCTGCAGGGCATCACCGTGCTTGAAGCCAAAGGGTTCGGTCGGCAAAAGGGGCACACTGAGTTATATCGTGGCGCGGAGTATGTTGTTGACTTTCTGCCCAAGGTAAAACTTGAAATCATCGTCGCGGACGACATGCTTGATACGGCATTGGAGGCCATTCAGAGCGCCGCGCATACAGGGCGCATCGGCGACGGCAAAATATTCGTTTCCGATGTTGCAGAGGCCATCCGGATCCGTACCGGCGAAAAAGGCAATGAAGCCATCTAACCTTCTTATTTGACGAAAAGTGGAGAAAATTATGTCAGACGCATCCAATGTTTTAAAAATGATCAAAGACAATGAGGTCAAATATGTTGATCTGCGTTTCACCGATCCTCGGGGAAAAATGCAGCACGTAACTTTGGACATCGACCTTGTCGATGATGACTTCTTCAATGATGGCGCCATGTTTGACGGGTCTTCAATCGCTGGCTGGAAAGCGATTAACGAATCCGACATGACGCTGATGCCCGATCCGTCGTCAGCGCGGCTCGATCCGTTCTACGCGCAGCAGACGCTTTCGCTTTTCTGCAATATTTTGGAGCCCAATAGCGGCGAGTCCTATAACCGCGACCCGCGCTCAACAGCTTTGCGCGCCGAAGAATATCTGAAATCCACCGGCATTGGTGACACCATATATTTCGGCCCCGAAGCCGAGTTTTTCGTGTTTGACGATGTGCGGTTCTCAACCGATCCGTACAATACCGGCTTTTCACTGGACAGCACGGAACTGCCGGACAATTCCGGCACCGAATATGAAGCCGGCAATATGGGTCACCGTCCGCGCACCAAGGGCGGCTATTTCCCGGTCAATCCGGTAGATAGCGGCCAAGACTTGCGTAGCGAAATGCTTGCCGTGATGAAAGAAATGGGCCTTGATGTTGAAAAGCATCACCACGAAGTGGCGGCCGCCCAGCACGAATTGGGGCTGAAATTCGACACACTGACGAATATTGCCGACAATTTGCAGCTCTATAAATATGTTGTGCACAATGTGGCGCACGCCTATGGCAAAACCGCAACCTTTATGCCCAAGCCCGTCTACGGCGATAACGGCACGGGTATGCACTGCCACCAATCAATTTGGAAAGACGGCAACCCGCTCTTTGCTGGCGATAAATACGGCGATCTGTCGCAAGATTGCCTGTATTATATCGGCGGCATTATCAAGCATGCGCGCGCCATCAACGCCATGACCAACCCTTCGACAAACTCGTATAAGCGTTTGATCCCGGGCTTTGAAGCACCTGTTCTGCTGGCCTATTCTGCGCGCAACCGGTCGGCGTCATGCCGTATTCCGTTTGCAACCTCGGCACCGGGCAAGCGTATCGAAATCCGCTTCCCCGACCCGACAGCAAATCCGTATCTGGCCTTTACGGCCATGCTGATGGCAGGTCTTGACGGCATCGAAAATAAAATCGATCCGGGCGATCCGATGGATAAAGACTTGTATGAATTGCCACCGGAAGAACTCAAAGACGTGCCGCAGGTTTGCGGATCGTTGCGCGAAGCCGTCGAAGCCCTCGACGCTGACCGCGACTTCCTGAAAAAAGGCGGCGTGATGGATGATGACCAGATCGACGGCTATCTCGAACTGAAGTGGGAAGAAATTTATCGCTTCGAGCACACGCCGCACCCGGTCGAGTTCGACATGTATTACAGCGTTTAAATCCTCTTACTCAACACCAACGCGGAAGAGCGGCTCCCCTTGGGGGCCGCTCTTTTTTGTCGTGCCGGTTATGGTCTAACGCCCGAGATCTCGCAGCTAGGCATTCCAATGCGCGTTATAGGCCTCTGCCGCATTTTTTTCATTGGCCTGATAGCTGGTCAAAGCCTTGAACACGCCCATGTCCAAATTGGGGTCGCGCCCCTCGCCCATATTGATAATTTGCAGACACCACCATCCCTGTTGGCCCCAGCCGTTCAGCGTTGCAAAAAACCGCATGGGCGAATTCAGACCCAGAATTGGACGCAGGATTTTTGGGCCAATCTCGAGGCGTTTTTCGAAAATCGTCGTGGTTTCTTCGGCCCCTGAAAGCAACTTGTTCACGACATCGGCGTCGACGCAAAGCGGGCGCCCGACCCCGACAATGTCGCACGCGTCAGCCTCCAAGGCCGCATCCATGCCGGCGCGCGATCGAAACCCGCCCGTGACCATAAGCGGGCCTTTGAAAACGGCGCGGATATCCTTGGCATAATCCAGAAAATACGCCTCGCGCGCGATGGTGCTGGCGCGCACCTGCTCGGCGCGGTCGGGATTAATGGTCATATTGTCGAGGCCAACCAGTTTGGGTTGTTCGTAAGTACCGCCCGACACTTCCAGCAAATCCAGACCTTCATCATTGAGCCAGGCGGCGACTTGCACGGCGTCTTCGTGCGAAAAGCCACCTTTTTGAAAATCGGAGGAATTGAGCTTCAGGGCGACCGGGAATTTGGTGCCCACGGCCTTGCGAACAGCACGAATGGTTTCGATCAACAAACGCGCTCGGTTTTCCAGCGAGCCGCCCCAGTCATCCGTTCGGGTGTTGATATCGGGCGACAAAAACTCGGACAGCAAATAGCCGTGCGCGCCGTGCAGTTGAACGCCGGTAAACCCCGTATCCTTGGCAATTTTCGCGGTATGGGCAAAGCGCGCAATGATATCTAAAATCTCGTCATGTTCCAGCGGACGCGGTTTTCCAAAAGCCGCACCGGGCATTTTCAACTGTATGTCGGACGGGCCAACTGGTGTCGGTGCAACCGCCTCGGGCGTCTGGCGACCGGCATGGCTGATCTGCATCCATAAATGCGTGTCGTTTTTCGTGCCGGCTTCGGCATAGGCGCGCAGGCGGGCAATTTGTTCATTGCTCTGTTGGCCTTCGATCACCACATTGCCCGGGCGCTCGAGATAGCGATGGTCTATTTGCACATTGCCGGTCAGCAAAATGCCAGAACCGCCATTTGCCCAGCGTTCGTAAAGCGTAGCGTGTTTTTGCGTGGCCCGATTTTGCTCATCGGCAAGGCCTTCGGTCATGGCTGCTTTACATATCCGGTTCTTGACTTTAACGCCGCATGGCAATTTAAGCGCAGACTCAATATTAATTTTCGTTTTCACAGCCATTTTATTCTCCCAATAACGCAATGCGCGTTAGAATAACAAACGATTCGATAAGTTCAAGCGCGAGTGCACCATGCCACGACGGAAAACAGCGACAAAAACAGGCGATTTGTTTGAAGAAACAGCGCCCGTCGCGGCAGGTAAAACGACCAAGCGCGCGGCTCCGAAAGCGGCAAAAAAACCCGCATCCAAATCCACTTCCAAATCTAGCGCCAAAGCAACCAGCAAAACAAAAGGCGAAAAAACCTATACCGCCAGCGACATTGAGGTGCTCGAAGGGCTGGAGCCAGTGCGTCGCCGCCCCGGCATGTATATTGGCGGAACGGATATGCGCGCCATGCACCATTTGTTTGCAGAGGTGATCGACAATTCCATGGATGAGGCGGTCGCCGGACATGCCAGCTTTATCGAGGTCGAGGTGATGGCCGATAATACTGTCTCTGTGCGCGATAATGGCCGCGGTATCCCCGTCGACCCGCACCCCAAATTCAAGGATAAATCGGCGCTCGAAGTCATCATGACGACCCTGCATGCGGGTGGTAAATTTGGCGGTGAGGCCTATGACACGTCCGGTGGTCTGCACGGCGTCGGGGTTTCGGTGGTCAATGCGCTGTCATCGCTTCTTGTTGTGGAAGTGGCGCGCGACAAAAAATTGTTTGAGCAGCGCTTCGAGCGCGGGCTTGCCAAGGGTGGTTTGAAAACGCTGGGGGCGGCGAAAAATCGACGCGGCACTTGCGTGACTTTTACGCCCGATGCCGAGATTTTCGGCACCAAAACCATGCTCGACCCCGACCGCCTCTATGCCATGTCAAAAGCCAAAGCCTATTTGTTCGGCGGGGTTGAAATTCGCTGGCGCTGCGACCCGGCATTAATCAAAGACACTGACAAAACGCCTGCCGAAGACGTGTTGAAATTTCCCAATGGTCTGAAAGATTATCTGGAGGAACATATTGGCGGGCGCACAACCGTGACGCCCGTGCCGTTTGCGGGCAAGGTCACCAAAGACGCCGGACACGGCAGTGTCGAATGGGCGGTTAGCTGGGTCGGCGCAGGGATTGGCAATGCCGATGGCATGTCAGCAAGCTATTGCAACACTGTGCCGACGCCTGAGGGCGGCACGCATGAACAAGGCCTCAGATCTGCGCTTACCAAGGGATTGAAAGCCTATGCCGAACGGGTGAACAATAAAAAAGCCGCGTTGATTACCGCCGAAGACGTGATGGGCACAGCCGCCGCGCTGGTTTCGGTTTTCATCCGCGAACCCGAATTTCAAGGCCAAACCAAAGACAAATTGGCCACGCCCGAAGCCGCGCGCATTGTGGAGACGGCCTTGCGCGATCACTTCGAGCATTATCTCACTGCCGCCCCACAAGACGCCGACAAATTGCTGAACTGGGTGATCGACCGCGCCGAAGAACGGGTGCGCCGACGCCAGGAGCGCGAAGTAAACCGAAAATCCGCCGTACGCAAACTGCGTCTGCCGGGCAAGCTGGCCGACTGCGCGCAAGCCTCGGCGGAAGGCTCGGAAATTTTTATCGTCGAGGGCGACAGCGCGGGCGGCAGCGCAAAGCAAGCGCGCAATCGCAAAACCCAAGCCATCCTTCCCTTGCGCGGCAAGATTTTGAACGTCGCCAATGCCACGACATCCAAAATGCAACAAAGCCAACAAATCAGCGATCTGGTGCAAGCCTTGGGCTGCGGCACGGGCGCCAATTATGACGACACGCGCTTGCGTTATGAAAAAGTTATCATCATGACCGATGCCGATGTCGATGGCGCGCATATTGCCGCGCTGCTCATCACATTTTTCTTCGAGCAAATGCCGGAGCTTATCCGCAATCGGCATCTTTATCTCGCCGTGCCGCCACTCTATCGGCTGGCGCAAGGCGCAAAAACGGTCTATGCGCGCGACGACGCGCATCGCGAAGCCCTGCTTAAATCCGAATTTCGCGCCAATGCCAAGGTTGATGTCAGCCGTTTCAAAGGGCTTGGCGAAATGCTGCCCGCGCAGTTGAAAGAAACCACGATGATCCCCGGTCAACGCACGTTGATGCAGGTCACAATTCCGGAAGACGAAAATGCCGCAACCTCCAAGGCGGTAAAAAACCTGATGGGCAATAAGCCGGAATTGCGTTTTCGGTTTATTCAGGAAAATGCGGCCTTTGCCGATGACGCCTTGCTGGATATTTGACCCAAAACTCGGAGCTGCGTCAGACAAACGCCTTGCCGCGGTCGGCAAAACAACCTAGATTGCGTTCATCTGGAAGCAGGTCAGGCCGTGGTGGCCTGAATTTTGGTCGAATCCAGTAAATTTTTCGACCCTATATCGCCTCGATATACAACTTCGATATATAGCCTCACTGGGAGGCGCAGCCTCGTCAGGGCACCGGCCCCGACCAACACGGAATGAAAATGAGTTCAGAAGCAATCACCTCTTTCGAGGATCTGGGGCTGGCCCCGGAAATCATGGCCGCCATCAATCAGGTAGGCTACACCACCCCAACGCCCATTCAGGCGCAAGCGATCCCAGCGGTTATGGCGGGGCGCGATGTGCTTGGCATCGCCCAGACCGGCACGGGCAAAACGGCTGGCTTCACCTTGCCGATGATCAATCGGTTAATGAAGGGCCGCGCCAAGGCACGCATGCCGCGC
>LXNH01000207.1_pt1 | contig 14291 bp, 8 predicted proteins | sample 809111 | NCBI WGS metagenome assembly LXNH01 (sample SAMN04870528, study PRJNA318959) | seawater metagenome | biome: 00002010; material: water; isolation source: marine seawater | place: Greece: Milos, Mediterranean Sea | collected 2013-05-29 | depth 5-7 m
GAGCCAGAAGTGATGGAAGCCCGCAGCCCATGATCCCTTACCGGTATCGCCAAAGGAGTGGATATAGCTCTCACCCTGTTGGCGCCAGTTTTCGAAGCTAATCCCGAGCTTGAAAGTTCCACCGGTCATTTTGATGAAATCGGGCTCAGGTATCTGGAGCATACGGTTGATGGTAAGGATTGACGGGATTGTGGCTTCACCGACGCCAACGGTGCCAATTTCCTCTGACTCCACCAGCGTGATCTGAAGAGGACGACCAACCAAACGTGATAGCGCGGCAGCAGCCATCCAACCGGCAGTACCACCACCGGCAATCACAACGCGTTCTACGGTCAGGTTTGATGTCTGCATAAGATTAACGTTTTAGTGCGTTTAGTAGCTCGGTGCGCAATTGACGCGCCTTCGGATCATCGATTGGGCCCAACTGTCCCCACACCTCTTCCGGCATATGCGATAGATGCTCGAAGCCGTCTTGGAACACATAGAATTCAAAGAAGGATTGTAATGCTTTTCGTTGGCTATCGGGGAGTGATCGGATGCTAAGTAGCGCGTGTTTAAAGGCATCCATAGGGTTGCCGAGCACGGCTGGCGTCTCTTGCCACCAGTAGTTGATGAGGCCGTTTAAAGGCGTTAGCGATTCGACCTGGTGCCACCACATGTTTGGCAGGTAAATGGCATCGCCGGGATTTAATTCGACCGTGAGAGCATGCGGTAATGCATCAGCGAACTTTGGAAACCGTTCTAGATCAGGTGCATCGAAATCGACGAGACTGATCGGCTGACCGGCCGGCGTATTATCCCAGGGGCCTATGTATAAATTCTTTACCTGCTCAGGCGGGAACACAGTGAAACGACGCTTTCCCATGACACAACAGGCGATGTTTCTTGGAAAATCGAAGTGGGCCGATACCAAACTGCGATTGCCGATCCACAGGCTGACTAACGGATCCGGCAGCGAAGCGCTGATTTCATGCTGAGCGGCGAAGCCCGGCAGCCAAGTTTCCAGATGGGTGGATCCTACATAGAGAGCAGGTGGCGTAGGGTCGTCTCGTAAGCTTAGAAGCTTATCCATGACCTGCGCGAGCGAGGTGTCTACCTTGACGAAATTAAACCGCGCGATGCCTTCCGTATAGAAAAACCGGCCAGCATCTTTCGGCTCTCCTAAAAAGGCGCACACAGGACGTCCCGAGTAAAATGTCTTCAGGTATTCGACTGCGCTCTCATCGCTGTGTTGCGCCGCCTCTACGATGGGCCAATCACTGACTAAGCCACGGGCAACCCACGGTGTATCCGATAGTAAGTGGCCATCGGAGATCGCATTGCCGGGGTCGATAGAAACTTCTGGAAGAGGCCGCATTGAACTAGCGAGCTTAGCCCGTCTGGGTAGCCGCTTGAGCGTTCTTGAGGCCGATCATTTTCTTCATCTGTGACAGCGAGGCAACCATCATAAATGCCGGGAACAAGAAATCTTGAAGTTGTAAGTCAGTGACGGCCTCAGCACTCAACACCTGGAGTTTCTCGTCGTCCACTGTATGAAAGCCTTCTAAGGTGTGCTGCGCGCCAGAATTGAGTGTGATCTGGAAGCTGACAGGGCTAATCAGGCCGTGAAGATTGAGGGCGTTTATAAAGTGGGGGATGGCTTCATAGCCCACATGGATTGCTTCCAGCATCGTAGCCAATCGTTCTAGATAGTCACTGTTGCCGCCGAACTCGAGAAACAGCGGTTCTCCCTCATCGTGATTGACAGAGGGGTGATCCATATCGATGGCGACGACACGTGTCGGTTCAACGCCAGCACCACTTTCACCCTCGTGACCAATCATCAATGGACCGCGCTGCACGATCATGGGGATGTACTGACTAGTCCATTGGTTCTGATCAATAAATAGGTTTTCACCTTGCTCGAAACCAAACAGCGCAACCGGTTGCAGTGAATTGGCCGACGCGTCCTTGAACAGAAGTAGGGGAAAGTTACTCTGCAGAGCACGCATTTCACTCAGAAACACTGGCGCAAACATGGTGTGATCCACAGCGCTGGTGGTCTGACGGATTTTGACAGCCGCGTGATCGATGTTATTGAGCTTTTGAACGTTCGGCACGGGTTACTGCGTCCTTCCAAATGGTACTTGCTGTAGCTGACTCATCAGCGCTCGGTTATTAGGCAAGTGCTGACGATAGCGAAGCGTTAGTTGCTCAACATCTTGAAAAAGCTTCTGTGCACTCGCTTTATGTTTTGGCTCGCTTCGAAGTGTCATACCTGCTCCGTTCGGTCTGAATCCCATGCCGAACATCACGTATTGGTAACTCGCGGCAGGGAACATTTCATCGCGCCGAAGGTCGTCATGATACCACGGCACCTGATGCTGCCAGAGCGCCATTTTGTCACGCAGGGATTCGCTGATGCTCTCAGGCTCACGATTTGCCACCCAGTAGGGTTCCGTGCGCTGACTGAGCAGGTAGTGCAGTTTCAAGAAGTCGATGATTTGTTCCCAGCGATAGGTGAACTCGGAATTGAAGCGATTAGCTGTAATTCGCATCACTTCTCGATTGGCGGGAAGCCGGTCGGCCAGGGCTTGCGCGCTCAACTCGATGAGTACGAGCGCTGATGCTTCCAAGGGTTCGATGAAACCACCTGAGAGGCCTATCGCAACGCAGTTTTTGACCCAGAAACGCTCTCGATAGCCTGCTTGGAACTCCAATAGGCGCGGCGATAAATCGTCCAAGCCCTCGGCACGGCCGGTGTCTTTGAGATATTGCTCAAGAATACCGTAGGTTTCGTCTTCGGTTTGAAAGCGGGATGAAAATACATGGCCGACGCCTCGGCGATGCTGAAGTCCAATATCCCATATCCAGCCCGCCTTTTGCGCTGTCGAATTGGTGCTGGTGGCGATGGGCTCAGATTCGGAAGGATAGGGTACTTGTACCGCAATCGCTCGGTCATTAAACAGAATATGATTTTGGGGAGTGAGCGGTACGCTGAAATGTTTATCGATCAGCAAGCCTGCGAAGCCCGAACAGTCGACAAACAGATCGGCCTCGAGAACACCTAGTTGTTTGGTTTCCAGAGCCTCGATGTAACCGGTACCATCGGTACGCACACCAATGACGTCTGCAAGCTTGTGCTCTACGCCGAGTTGTCCCACCGCGTGGCTTTTGAGTAGGTCGGCAAACTTGGCAGCATCAAGGTGATAGCCATAGTTCAGCGTGTAGGCAAATTCCGGAATCTGGATCTGCTTGGGAGCCTGGTTGTTGTCACAGATCGCCGCCTGCGGTGATACCGCTGACGCAAACGACTTATCGCCTCCTAGGCCCTGTAGCCAGAATTCCGCGAGGTTGACGGTCTCAAAGCCAGCTGGCTGTGTAAAAGGGTGGTAGTAAGGTTGGTCACCCACTGCGGTCCAATTTTTAAACCATGTGCCCTGTTTGAGTGCGGCATCGCAGTGGCGCACAAACTCAGTCTCCGACAGCCCAATGCTCTGAAGTGTCGATCGCATCGAAGGCCAGGTACCCTCACCGACGCCGACTGTTGGCACGTTAGGGCTTTCAACGAGCGTTATGTTGATACCGCTTGGCCCATCCTGAAAGCGCGCCGCTAGAATAGCGGCTGTTAACCATCCGGCTGATCCGCCCCCTACTATGAGGATATGTTTGATCTGTGCTGACATAGAGCGTTGCTGCGACTCAATCTTTCTTAAAGTGTAAGACTGTGGGCTTCCTACAAAAACAAAAAAACCGCCCGAAGGCGGTTTTTTAAGCGCATCTAAACTTAGAACGTATACCGGAATCCAACATTGTAACGCGCTCCACTCTGACCCACACCGTAGACCTGATAAGGGCTACGAGCAAAGGAGCGGAAGGTGTTGTTGGTGACGTTGATACCCTCAACGAACAGCATCAAACCGTCGATGACCTCATAGGTTACGTTTGCATCCCACTGCTCGTACGCGCGTACGTAAGAGGGCTGGGTCGTGCCACCGTTAAAGTATTGGTCACGCCAGTTGTATGCCATACGCATCTGCAGCCCGTACTTGTCGTAGAACATGACGACGTTTCGAGTGTCACTAAGGCCCTGAAGCGCGAATTGACCCCCGTCGACCGAGTTTTCGTAGACAGCTGAGCCGTCGGCAAAGGTTGCGTTGGCGATTAAACCAAAGCCGGTATCACCGAAGTTGTGTTGTAGTGCTACCTCGAAACCATCGATGCTCTCAACCTGATCGCTGTTGATCAAGGTGGAGACATCCAATGGGATTGGCTCATCTCGACCCACGACACCGGTGATCACACCTTCAGCGCCTGCTGACGGGTCAACTCCTGGCTGATCCGCGAAGTTGGCGAGAATGTAGTTACGGATATCGATGTTGCCTGGATAGTAGTTAGGATCACCGCCACCGTTTTGAGCAATCAATGCCGCCGCTGCTTCACGGTATAGTGGGCCTAAGCCTGGCGATACGAGGTTATCAAACAGGATCTGGTCTTCCAGTGTGGTTGCGCCAATCCAGTTCTCGACTTCCTTGTCGAAGTAACCAACCGAGATGTAGCTTGCATCACCGTAGTAGTACTCGAGTGACAGATCGAAGTTATCGGCTTTGTATGGCTCAAGGCCGGGGTTACCGACATTAGCGACTGAGCGTCCAGCTTCTCCGTTGGTGACACGCTGATACAAAGGTACGTTCAATGTGCCTACCAGCGAACCATAGCCCGCACGAGCGATTGTCTGGCTCATGGAGGCGCGGAATACCAGGTCATCCATTAGCTCGATATCGAAGTCGATCGAGGGCAGGGTGAAGTCGTATTCGCCCTCAAGACCCGATGCTACGGTCTCGTCACCCGTGATGACGATGAACTCGTTGGCAGCGGTCCATTCGATGCGCTCGTAGCTGTTGCTCTCAGTGCTAGAAACGACCTCGGTCTCTTCGTAGCGAACACCAGCGCGGATATTGAAAGGTTTGCCGGCAATGTCACCCATGTAGCTGACTTGCAGATAAGCCGCTGTCGACTCTTCGGTGAAGTTGTCGTAGTTGTCAGGTGTGAAAGTGGGGCACAAACCGTGACCACAGTCACCGTTGTTGCCGCCATCACCGTAAACGTTAGCGTAGTACAGTGGGTTGTTCGGTGACAGGCTGTGCAGGTACTCAGCACGTGCGATCAACTCATCCATACTGGCCATAAAGAAGTTATTGTTGACTTGATCACCGCCTTGAAGCTCGGTAAAGACACCTTGCAGCGATGCGGGCACTACTAGGTCAGAAATGCTACCAAAGGCCGAGGCTGCGCCTTGACCCCAGGTGTTTCGCTGAACGTTTGAGCCTGCTGTGTAGTTTTCGGTTTCTGTCGTAGACGCACCGAAGTTTAACTTCAGGGTGTCGTTGATCTCGAAATCGCCATCAAACTGGGTTTGCTTGATGGTCATATCGGCCCAGCTATTGCCGAAAACACTACCTGAGATGTGCATATCATCGGGTGACAGTGGATCTTCCAGGCCGACAGTCAGCACAGGAATCTCGTTTCGGTAGTCAGCAGAGGTCAACTCACGGCCGTAGGCACTAATCGCAACCTGCGCTGAGCTGCCAAACGGGCTGTTTGGTGAGCGCTTGGCGCTGGAATCATGGTAATCCAGGCTCAATGACATACGATCCAGTGGATCCCAACGCAGATTGAAGCCGAATGACTCGCGCTCGTTGATCGACGCATCCAAAATGCCAGCCATCACGAAGTCGGTCTGGTTGTTTGTCTCGGTGTACACCAATGGGCTGGCTACGTTGTTAACTGTAGTCCACTCGCCTGCCTGACCAGACTTACCAAACCACGCTGACATGTTGTTGGCGCGGTGCTCAAGGTCCAGCTCAGCCATGGTGTAGTCGAGTGTCGCGGTCAGCGAGTCGATTGGACGCCACTGCAGGGTCAGCTGACCGTTGGTTCGCTTGCGATCCCACTCATCAATTGAATAGGCGATGTTCTGAGGTGCCGCTGTAATAACATCTGCCGATGGAGGATTGATGTTTTGACCGTTGTCTTGGATGACACCGGGTGTCGCTTCATCCCAGCCAGCAGGCGTGCTCGCCGAGGCTTGACCCGACTGACGCTCCTGGAAAGAGCCGGTGAGGGCAATACCCACAGTGTCATCAAGGAAAGTCTGTGAAAACAGAACGGCTACTTCAGGCGTGACGTCGTCACCGGTGAAAGAGCTCTTGTCCCGAACACCGCGAGCACTCATTGAGAAATTAGTGCCGGGTCGGTCGAGCGGTTTTGCTGTCAATACGTTGATGGTTGCGCCAATGCCGCCTGTTGGAACATCGGATTGCGCTGTTTTGTAGACCTCAACACCCGAGACACTCTCCGAGGCGATATCACCAAAGTCGAATGAACGGCCGTAACCACTGTGCGTCGGCATTTGACGACCATTCAGGGTCACGAGGTTGAAGTCCGCACCGAAGCCCCTGACGGTAACTCGTGCGCCTTCACCGCGATCTCTATCAATCGCTACACCGGTAATTCGCTGCAATGCTTCAGCGAGGTTGGTATCGGGGAAGTCACCGATATCTTCGGCCGTAATCGCATCAACAACGCCCGTGGCGTCGCGCTTGGTGTCCATCGCACGCTTAAGGCTCGAACGGATACCGGTAACAACGACTTCTTCCATGACCTGGTCATTAGCGCTCTCTGACTCTTGAGCGACTGCAGGAATGGCAGTCACAGCACCCAGTGCCATCGATACCGCGAGAGACACACGCTTTTTAGCAAACAAGTGACGATCCATGCTTGGCATAACCCCGTTATTTATTAGTTAGTAAATTTGGTTAAACGCTAACATCCCACGAGCTGTCCCGGTAGGGAATGGGGTTGAGACGAGGTGGGATATGAGTGCGGTAAAAGGGAAGGCAGGTTTGGGGCTCGTGAATACCTTGGCAATCTGGCCAAAAATCAGCAGTGATTTGTTAAAAACTGCGATGAATTGAATTGCTCAGATGTCATCGTGTCCTAGCAGTCCTGACTGCCGTGGTGTGAGCGCAGGTTGTCGCAAAAAGAGTGATTGCAGTTTGTGTTTGCGGCTACGGTGACGGTTCGGAGTAATCGTGCCCACCGAGTGGCTATCCGATGTGATGACAGCGGTATAAGCAAAGTGGTAGTACTCACCATGACTGTTGACTAATCGATAAAGGGAATGCCAACCATGCCTCTAGGTTTGAATCGCTCATACCGCAATTTTACTTTCCTAATCACCTGCGCCGCAGCGCTGTCGGCGTGCAATCAGCCCTCTGAGGAGGCTACTAGCAACGGCAGCAACCCGGCACTCGCCTGTGCCTTTGCGTTGGCTCCAAGCGACGACAGCAGTGGCTGCGTTGCCCACATCGTATCGAGCCTCTCGCTCGAGCAAAAAATAGGACAAATGATTCAGGGTGAGATTCGTGACGTTACGCCCGACGATGTCAGGAACTTCTATCTCGGCAGCGTACTGAACGGAGGCGGCGGTTTCCCGAATAGTGACAAATATTCCACTGTCTCTGATTGGGTCCAATTGGCAGATGACTATTACAACGCCTCATTGGACACGTCGGCCGGAGGCGCTGGCATCCCGATTGTTTGGGGAACTGATGCCGTCCACGGGCATAACAACGTCATGGGGGCGACGCTCTTTCCGCATAACATTGGCTTGGGTGCCACTCGCGATACCGAATTAGTCAGTCAAATCATTGGGGCAACAGCTCGAGAGGTGAAAGCAACCGGTATCGACTGGATTTTTGCGCCTACAGTCGCCGTGGCGAAGGATTTTCGCTGGGGCAGGACCTATGAGTCTTTTAGCTCTGACCCGGAAATGGCGGCGAGTTTCGTTGCTCCGGTGGTGCGGGCCATGCAGGCCGAAGGCGTCGCCTCCACAGCGAAACACTTTATTGGTGATGGAGGAACCCTCCGCGGTGATGATCGTGGCGAGACTACATTGCCGCTAGATCAGCTCGTCGATATTCATGGCCGAGGCTACATCGAAGCTGTTAATGAGGATGTCATGAGTGTTATGGCCTCTTTTAATAGTTGGTACGGCGACAAAATCCACGGTAGTAAAGCAATTCTTACTGATCTACTGCGCGATGAGATGGGTTTCGGCGGAATGGTGGTCAGCGACTGGAACGGAATTGGCGAGGTCCTAGGCTGCACGAATGACAGCTGTGCCAAGGCGGTTAACGCTGGCATTGACATGATTATGGCGCCTGAGGATTGGAAGCCTTTGTATTACAACCTGTTGGAGCAGGTTGAGTCTGGTGAGATTTCGATCGACCGAATTGACGAGGCTGTCACTCGAATTTTGGTGATGAAAATTCGAGCGGGTTTATTTGCTCGGGGCGAGCCCTCATCCTTTGCGCAGGGGTTTAGCGATCAGATTGGCAATCCAAAGCATCGAGCAATTGCGCGGGAAGCTGTGCGAAAGTCGCAAGTGCTGCTAAAAAATGAAAGCCGGTTGTTGCCGCTAAATCCCAAGGGCACTTATCTCGCAGCTGGTCCCGGTGCGGATGACATCGGCATGCAGAGTGGCGGTTGGTCAGTGAGTTGGCAGGGCACCGGGAACTCGAATCCTGACTTTCCTGGGGGTACGTCCATTCTACAGGGCCTACGGGCACAGATTGAGGCTGCAGGCGGGCGGATAACCACTGATCCATCCGCCGAGGTTGACGCCGCTATCGTAGTCTTCGGTGAGACTCCCTATGCTGAGATGCAGGGCGATATTTACTCGCTCGAGTGGTTATCGATGCGAGGCGAAAAGGCGTTGGTAAACTCGCTGGTGGCCCGCGACATTCCTGTGGTTTCGGTGTTTCTGACGGGACGCCCGATGTGGGTCAACGATTTGTTAAACGACTCCCGAGCGTTTGTCGTCAGCTGGTTGCCCGGCTCGGAAGGGGCTGGTGTTGCTGACGTCTTACTCAGTGATGCAGATGGCAGTGTGCAATTTGATTTCACAGGGCGACTCCCGATGCCTTGGCCTAACCTCGACGTGAACACGGATAATCGAGACTTGCCGGTCGACGAATTCATTTTCCCACTGGGTTTCGGGCTTTCGGTTGATGACGAGGTGCCCTGGGCGGCCCTGTCTGAAACCACCATCGGCGCCGATAACAGCCTCGATCAGGAGATTTTCAACGGCGGCCCCCGTGGGCCTTGGAAGCTCTATACCGGGGACGACAGCGATTGGGCGGTGGATGCCTCATCGAGCCGATCGAGCTCTTCTACCGGAAGCGTTGTTGTTGAGGCCATTGACCGTATCGTGCAAGAGGACGCGCGCCGCGTGACCTTTACCGGGGACGGGACCAAGGTCTCTCAGGTTTATTTCCAGTCCGAGTATCCGACTGATCTTACCAAGCTTAGCGAAGCGGGGGGCGCGCTAGTCATTGATTATCGCGTGGTCGAGCAACCTACCGAGCTGGTCGAGCTGCGCATGGATTGCAAGTACCCCTGCTCAGGCAGTAATCGATTCACCAAGGTGCTGAGCGACTCGGCGCTTGGGCAGTGGACACAGAAAGCAATCCCAGTCGCTTGTTTTGAACAGGCTGGCACCGACTTGACAGGGGTTGATACCGCGTTAGTTATAGCGACCACAGGGTCACTGACTCTTGAGATCTCTAAAATTGCGCTCTCAACAACGCCCTCGATCAAAGCAGGCGTGTCCTGTGCTGATATGATGAACGATAATTTATAGATTGCTCGTAACTCAATAAATCAATAAATCAATAACAACGAGGAACAATACTAATGACCAGTATCGACGTTGCAATTGTCGCGCTCTACGCTGTGGTCCTGTTTGGGCTCGCGCAGTGGGTCTCGCGTGATAACGGTCAGGACAAGACCACCGAGGATTACTTTCTGGCTGGTCGGACCCTGCCATGGTGGGCTATCGGCGCCTCATTGATCGCGGCAAACATTTCGGCTGAGCAGATCATCGGTCAGTCAGGGCAGGGCTTTGTCGTCGGGCTCGCGATCGCCGCTTATGAATGGCAGGCAGCGATTGTCTTATTGATTGTCGCTAAGTATTTCCTGCCGATTTTCTTAAAGCGCGAAATCTACACGATGCCGCAGTTTCTCCAGACCCGATATGGTTCGGGTGTAAAGTCTCTGATGTCTTTTTATTGGATCGTGCTTTACACCGCAGTGAACCTAACAGCCGTTCTATGGCTTGGTGGGCTGGCGATTGAGAGCCTTACGGGTGTAGACGTTTTCATCGCTATGTGCGGTCTGGCGGCGTTTGCGGTCTTGTACTCGCTTTACGGGGGGCTCAAGGCGGTTGCGCTCACGGATATCATTCAAGTCGTCATTCTCATTCTTGGTGGTTTTGCCATCACCTGGCTTGCCCTGGATGCTGTGGGGCTGGGCGAGGGCGCTATCGCTGGCTTGCAACGCTTGAGTGAGGAAGTGCCCGGTCACTTCGTGATGATTCTCGACAGTTCCAATCCTTCCTACAGTAATTTGCCTGGTATCTGGACCTTGCTGGGCGGGCTTTGGGTGCTCCACTTTTCTTACTGGGGTTTTAATCAATATATCATCCAGCGAGCATTGGGTGCCGAGAGCTTAGCCGAGGCGCAAAAAGGTCTCGCATTCGCTGCGTTTCTTAAGCTGCTTATTCCGCTGATAGTCGTGGTTCCCGGCATTGCGGCGTTGGTGTTAGCGCAAGATGGCGCTATGTCGGCCAGTGTTCTGAGTGAGACGCCAGACCGGACTTATGGAGAGCTCATGAAGCTTGCCCCCGATGGGCTGAGAGGGCTTGTTTTTGCCGCGCTTATCGCCGCCATTGTGTCTTCACTTGCATCGATGATGAATTCGATTGCAACGATCTTCACTATGGATATCTATCGCCAGTATGTTTCTACCGATCGTTCTGAATCGCACTACGTGACAGTAGGGCGCGTCGCCGCGTTCGCTGCGATGGCTATTGCGCTTGTCCTCGCGAGACCCTTTTTGGGTGGTATGGAGAGCGCCTTTCAGACAATTCAGGAATACACCGGCTTTATCGCGCCCGGCGTCGTGACCATCTTTCTGCTGGGATTCTTTTATCAGCGCGCCAATGAGGCAAGTGCTTACGTAGTACTTATCGCGTCAGTGGTGGCGAGCATTGCGCTCAAGATATTGTTCCCTGACGTACCTTTCGTGCTGCGGATCTGGATGATTTTTATCCTGATCACTGTTCTCGGCATTGTTGTCAGTCACCTGTCGGCGGCGCCCTCTGATGATCAGCCAGTTGCATTGGGCGACATCGAGTTTGGAACGACCCAGGGCTTCAACGTGGCGGCTGGCATCATCACCTTGGTGCTTGCGCTGATTTACGTGGCGTTCTGGTAGATCGATTTTGCGCAGAGGCAGCGTCATTGTTGGTGCTGGCGTAGGTGGCAACAGCCGCGTTAGATCAGAATCGATTCATGACGGAATGCCACTAAAAAAGGCCCCATCTGGGGCCTTTTTTGTTTAGAGGCGTTTAAACCTAGTTCGATTACTTCAGATTTTTCTTAGTCAGGTTTCTGAACATCCAGTCCTTCAAGCCAGTGTATGGCGGCACCATGAACTTATTCACCGAGAAGTTGGCCTGATGGAAAACGGGACGCATCTTGGAGCAGGCCATAAAGCCCTCTCTACCGTGATAGTGCCCCATACCACTGCCACCGACGCCCCCGAACGGAAGGTCGTGCTGCGATACGTGTAGCAAAGCATCATTGATACTCACGCCGCCCGACATAATGTGGGTGATATACAGATCGGACAGTTTTCGGTCTCGTGTGAACGGATACATCGCCAGTGGACGATCATCTGAATTCACGTGGTTGATGACATCTTCGGGTGAGTCGTAAGGCATGAACATCAGCAGCGGTCCAAAGGTCTCGCGTTGTCGGATGATCATCTCTGGAGACGTGTCCAGAATGAACTGGATGGGCACTTTACGGGTATGAGGGTTCGGTGCTTCACCCGTGGGGTTCACAATCGTCGCCCCGTGATGCCGTGCATCTTCTAGCGTATTGAGCATGCGATCGTAGGCACGCTGATCAATCATCGAGGTGTAGTCATCGGTATCCGTTGTGGGCACAAAGTTTCGGACCCACTGAGCGCAAAGTTCTACAAACTCATCCATTTGCGATCTGTGTACAAAAACGTAGTCAACGTTGACGCAGATTTGCCCGGCGTTAAATTGCTTGGCGAACATGATGCGCTCAGCTGCTTTCGCGAGGTCATAGTTGGGATCAATGATCGCCGGCGACTTACCGCCTAGCTCTAAGATTACGGGCGTCAGGTTTTCAGCAGCCGATGCCATGACTTTTCTACCTGTCGCACCTGACCCTGTGAAGATCATGAGATCGAAGGGCAACTTCGAGAATTCGATGCCAACTCCGCCGGTTTCTTCGATAAACAGAAGCTTGTCTTCAGGCAGATATTTTGGTGACAGAGTCTGAAGTAGACGAGTCAACGCCCGTGAATTCTCAGACATCTTTACCATAGCCCGGTTACCAGCGGAGAACGCGCAAGCGATTTGTGATACCGCAAGAAATACAGGGAAGTTCCACGGAACGATGAGCCCAACCACGCCTAATGGTTGGGGAATAACCTTATTGCTCGCGCCTGGAAACATGGTCATGTCGATATGACGCGATTGTGGTGTCATCCATTTCTTGAGATTCTTAATGGTGTCGTTGATGGTGCCGCCGGTTCCAATGAACTCCGCAAACATAGTCTCGTGCTCTGAGCGGTGTCCGTAGTCTTCCGAGATAGCCTTGGAAATAGCCTCGGTATTCTCACCGATCAAAGCTTTTAATTGACGCAGGTGGTGCTTGCGCTCCGATAAGCTTGGATTGGGGTCTGCGAAATAGGCTTTTCGTTGGGCATCCAGTTGGCTTTTCAGTGCTTCGCTAATCGCGTTGGCTTGTTCTATTGATTCCGCGATAGCGGGGTTGATCTCTGCAATCGAGTTCATGGTTGCCTCGTGTTTTTGTTGTTAATCCCCGCACATTAGCGCTCGGATCTTACGAATGCAACGCGTTATGGCACCTCGAATGCCAGAAGTGGTACCTTGCACTTTCTCGAGTGTTATCCACATAACAAACTGGTTACGCTGTACGTAGAAAAACAAGGAGAGTGCGGGTGTCTGATCGTGTCTTGCTAAGTGTCGAAAACGGTGTCTGCCATGTGCGGCTAAACCGTCCTGAAAAGATGAACGCGCTCGATCCAGCGATGTTCGAGGCGATCATCGGAGCCATCGATGAGCTCTCGGGGCGGTCCGATGTCAGAGTCGTGGTGGTCAGCGGGGAGGGGCGTGCCTTCTCTGCCGGTCTTGATCTCGCGAGTTTCGGCCTAAGCGATGATGCGCCAAATGACCTGGTGCCTCGGACTCACGGTGATGCGAACTTTGTCCAGCAACTAGGCTGGGGTTGGCGACAGCTGCCGGTGCCGGTAATCGCTGCGGTTCACGGCACTTGCTTTGGTGGCGGGATGCAAATTATGGCGGGCGCTGATGTGAAAATAATTCATCCCGAGACACGTTGTGCCGTGATGGAGATGCGTTGGGGCTTAATCCCAGATATGGCAGGCTTTCCCCTATGGCGCGGTAGTGTGCGTGATGACGTGCTCAGACGTCTGGTATACACCAACGAATTTTTCGATGGCACTGAAGCTCAGACCTTTGGTTTTGCCACCGAGGTCAACGATGAACCCCTCGCGAGGGCGATGGATTTAGCTGCCGAAATTGCCAGCAAAAACCCCGACGCCGTTGTGGCTGCAAAACGGATGTGTAATTCATTGGCAGACAGCACGGATGCAGAGCTGTTGTTGTCGGAGTCGGTTGAGCAGACCGATGTTATCTACCAGCCTAACCAGCTCGAGGCTGTGGCAGCATTTTTTGAGAAGCGAGCGGCGAATTTCAAATAGGCCTGCATAGGGTTATCACAGACCCAAAACGCGACTTGGTAATGAGTGGCGTAGCGTTGCTAGCCTAGCGCTTCTTCGAGCTTCACTTGATCGGCTACGAAGCGCCTGATTCCATCGGCGAGCTTCTCGCTCGCCATGGCACTCTCGTTGTGTTCGAAGCGAAATTCGTTTTCGGTAATTGCAGTTGCGGCAGCCTTCGAGCCCTCACTCGGCACTAATACCTGTGTCAGTGCAGCGTCATCGGCATCGAGAGCTGACATAAGATCCGGAGCAATCGTTAGCCGATCACAACCTGCTAAGGCCTCTATTTGACCGGTGTTGCGAAAGCTCGCTCCCATCACCACGGTGTTGTAGCCGTGGGCTTTGTAGTGCGCGTAGATGCGGCGCACTGATTGCACACCGGG
>LXNH01000208.1_pt1 | contig 14251 bp, 13 predicted proteins | sample 809111 | NCBI WGS metagenome assembly LXNH01 (sample SAMN04870528, study PRJNA318959) | seawater metagenome | biome: 00002010; material: water; isolation source: marine seawater | place: Greece: Milos, Mediterranean Sea | collected 2013-05-29 | depth 5-7 m
GCCGGCGAATTTCTTGAACAGCACCGCCTTGCCTTCCATCACCGGCTTGGAGGCCAGCGCGCCGATATTGCCCAGGCCCAGCACCGCGGTGCCGTTGGTGATCACGCCCACCAGGTTGCCGCGCGCGGTGTAGCGGAACACATTGGCCGGGTCCGCCACGATTTCCTCACAGGCCGCCGCCACGCCGGGCGAATAGGCCAGGGCCAGGTCGCGCTGGTTGGTGAGCTGCTTGGTCGGGGTGACCGAGATTTTGCCGGGGCGGCCGTGCTCGTGGTATTCAAGGGCGGCTTTGCGGAGGTTGGCATCCATAGGGGCGGCTACTGGCTAGAGTGAGGATCACGGAAAGGGGGCAATTCTATTCCGATGGCGGACCGGGCGAAACGTTCCCCGGCGCCGCCGGCGGCGCGCGCCCCCGGCCTGGCCACGGGCGCCGCCCATCTTACCCCCGGCTTACAAATTGTCGCCATCCGCGCGTGCCGCCAATTCGGGAAAACGCCCAGAGGGGTCGAACAGGGTCTTGATCCGCGCCTGCAGGGCCAGGGCCTGCCCGGCGGCGGCGGGCGGTTCTCCGGCATCGATTCCCGGCGCGGCCGCGGCGGTCAGCGTCACCGCCCGCACCCACCCCAGCGTCCCCCCGTGTCCCAGCAGCAGATGCGCCAGGTTCACGCTTGCCGGCGCCCGCGGCGTCAACGCGTCCAGCCGGTAGCGCGCGCGCCAGGCCGCGGCCGAACGGCAAGCGCCGGCCAGTTCACCGCCGGCCAATTGAAACAGCGCGGGCACCAGCCGCTGCACCGTGGCCGACCGCAACGGTTGCACGTCGTCGGCGCCAAAAGGCCCCAACGTTTCCTCCACCCCATCGGCCAGCAGCAGGTCGACCGCCAGCACGCCGGAATCGGCGCAGCCGCCCGCCGGCCACGCAGCGGGTGCCGCCAGCCATTGCGCCAGCGTCATGGCGCCGGGCAACCCCGCGAACTGGGGCAGGCCCGCCTGGACCAAGGCCGCCAGCGGCACGCCTGGCTGGACGCGCCAGCGCGGCGCCGGCCCGGCCAACCGCGCCATGCCCGCCAGGCTGCCAGGGTCGACCCACAGCAATGGCCCGGCGACCGGGGCGAATGGCCCCTGGGCCTCGTCCAGCGCCAGCACCACGCCATACTCGGCGCACAGGGCGCGGGCATGCGCCACATCGTCATCGCGCAGCGGCGTCAGCAGCGCGCGCGGACCCAGCCCCGGCGCCTCGCCGAGATCGCGCGCGGCGCCCTGACACATCAGCGCCAGCCGCTGCAGGAAAGTCGCCCAGGGCGTCCGGACGGGCCGCCGGCCCAGGAGAAAAGCGCGACGAGATGGCTGCATGACTACAATTCCCTATTCCGCTTCAAGTAGCCTTCGAGATTCAGATGCCCCGCCTTGCCGCCCGCACCCAAGAATTCCTGACCTTCCAGGTGGTTGAATTGTTCAAGCAGGCGCAAGCGCTGCAGGCGGCGGGCAAGGACATCATCAGCCTGGGCATCGGCGAACCGGACTTTACCGCGCCGCCCCAGGTCGTGGAAGCGCTGCAGCGCGCGGCCCAGGCCGGCCACAGCGGCTACAGCGCGCCCGCCGGCCTGATGCCGCTGCGCGAGGCCATTGCCCATTTCTACCATGACCAGTTCGGCGCCACGGTCGACCCCCGGCGCGTCATCGTCACCGCTGGCGCCTCGGGCGCGCTGACCCTGGCCTGCGCGGCCCTGGTCAATCCCGGCGCGGAAGTCCTGATGCCGGACCCCTCGTATCCCGCCAACAGCAACTTCGTGCTGGCCGCGGGCGGGCGGCCGCGCCTGATTCCCAGCTCGGCCGACCAGCGCTTTCAGCTGTCGGCACGGGACGTGGCCCGCCACTGGACCCCCGCCACCCAGGGCGTGCTGGTGGCCTCGCCCAGCAACCCCACCGGAACCTCCATCGACCACGGCGAGCTGGCTCAGTTGCTGGCCGACGTGCGGGCCCGACAGGGTTTCGCCATCGTCGATGAAATCTACCTGGGGCTGTCCTACGAAGGCCAGCCGCGTTCCGCGCTGACCCTGGATGACGACATCATCGTCATCAACAGCTTCTCGAAGTATTTCCACATGACCGGCTGGCGCCTGGGCTGGATGATCGTGCCCGAGGCCATGGTCGCGCCGGTCGAGAAAATAGCCGGCAGCCTGGCCATCTGCGCCCCCACCCTGGCGCAGCACGCCGCCCTGGCCTGCTTCACGCCTGACGCCCTGCGCACCTTCGAGCATCGCCGCGAAGCCTTCAAGCAGCGCCGCGACTACCTGTTGCCCGAATTCGACCGCCTCGGCCTGAAGGTCCCGGTCAAGCCCGATGGCGCCTTTTACATCTACGCGGACATCAGCGGCCTCGGCACCGATAGCGCCAGCTTCTCGCAACGCCTGCTGCTCGAAGCCGGCATCGCCGCCGTCCCCGGCCTGGATTTCGGCCCCGCCCACGGTGACCACACCATGCGCTTCTCCTACGCGACGGGCCTGGACCGCCTGGAAGAAGCCGTGGCCCGCATGGGCAAGCTGCTGGGCGGATAAATCAGGAAAAAGGCCGCTCCAACTGGAGCGGCCCTTATCCGTGTCACTCGGCGAAAGCCTCGATCCAAAGGCAAGTCAGTCCCGCGCCAAGGCAATCCCCGACGCCAGCGCCAGCCGCCGCCGCTCGGCCTGCACCTTGGCGCCATAGCCGTTGTCATCCGGCCCGGTCGAGCCGACATAACACGCCAGGCCGCCATCCACCGACCCGCGCCGGTTGATGCAATCCCTCAGGATCGTCGCGCCGACCATGATGTTGGCGGTCGGGTCCAGCGGATTCTTGCCCACGGCATCGAATTTATCCTGGTGCACGCTGGTCATCACCTGCATCAGGCCCTGCGCGCCCACATGGCTTTCGGCCAGGGGGTTGTAGCGCGACTCGATGGCGATCACCGCCAGCAACAGCAGCGGGTCCAGTTTCTTTTCGCGGCCGACCCGGTACACGGTGTTCAGGAGCGGGCCGGTGGCGTCATAGGCCACCTTGTATTTGCGCGAAATATAGTTGCGCAAGGCTTCGGCCTGCGCGCCGGTGGCGGCCGCGGGCTTCTGGGCCGCGGCGGGCGCGCTGCGGGCAGGCCCGAGCATGCCGGTCGCATTGCTGGACGGCGCGGTGGGTACGGCCATGGCAATCGCCGACGATGTGTCGGCGCCGAATTCGGTCCCGGTCTCGGCATCGATACCGGCCTGCATGGATGAAGGCGCGAGGGCGGTCAACAAGGCTTTGTGCACTTGCAATGCCTGGTCGCGCAAACCAGGCAGGGCGAATCCCATGCTTACCGTCACGATCACCGCGATGCCCAGATAGACGGAGCAGATGCGCAGCGATTCGGCAAGATATTGGTGCACTCCTTGGGCCATGTTCCTGAACAGGCTGGCCACTGACGCATCGGGCATGGAAACCTCCTGCGTTAAAAAAGAGGGAGTCAATGTTAACCTCTCTTTCTCCCCAAAATGTAACCAAATCGCCGGGATCTGTAGTGAAATACCGCGACCTTAGAGACTTCCTCGCCCAACTCGAACGCATGGGCGAGCTCAAACGCATTGCCGCGCCGGTCTCGACGCGCCTGGAAATGACCGAAATTTCCGACCGCGTGCTGCGCGCCGAAGGCCCCGCCCTATTGTTCGAAAAGCCCCTGCACGAGGGCCGGCCGGCCGAGATGCCGGTATTGGCCAACCTGTTCGGCACGCCGTCGCGGGTGGCGCGCGGCATGGGCGCCGACGACGTCAGCGCGCTGCGCGACATCGGCGAGCTGCTGGCCTCGCTGCGCGAGCCCGAGGCGCCCAAGGGTCTGCGCGACGCGCTGGCCAAGGTGTCGATGCTGAAGTCGGCGCTGTGGGACATGAGCCCCAAGACCGTCAAAAGCCCCGCCTGCCAGGAAATCGTCTGGGAAGGCAAGGACGTGGACCTGACGCGCCTGCCGATCCAGACCTGCTGGCCCGGCGACGTGGCGCCGCTGCTGACCTGGGGTCTGGTGATCACGCGCGGCCCCAACGCCCGCCGCCAGAACCTGGGCATCTACCGCCAGCAACTGCTGGGCCCGAACAAGCTGATCATGCGCTGGCTGTCGCACCGCGGCGGCGCGCTCGACTTCCGCGATCACGCGCTGGCCCATCCCGGCACGCCCTTCCCGGTAGCCGTGGCGCTGGGCGCCGACCCGGCCACCACCCTGGGCGCGGTCACGCCGGTGCCGGACAGCCTGTCCGAATACCAGTTCGCCGGCCTGCTGCGCGGCTCGCGCACCGAGGTGGCGCAGGCGCTGGGCAGCAACCTGTCGGTGCCGGCCTGGGCCGAGATCGTGCTGGAAGGCCACCTGCTGCCGGCGTCCGATCCGCGCGCCATCGCCCCCGTGGTGCCCGACGGCGTCAATCCGCCGCCCGACAGCGGCTACGAGATGGCGCTGGAAGGCCCGTACGGCGATCACACCGGCTACTACAACGAGCAGGACTGGTTCCCGGTGTTCACGGTCGAGCGCATCACCATGCGCCGCAACCCCATCTACCACTCCACCTACACCGGCAAGCCGCCCGACGAGCCCGCCGTGCTCGGCGTGGCGCTCAACGAAGTGTTCGTGCCGCTGCTGCGGCGCCAGCTGCCGGAAATCGTCGATTTCTACCTGCCGCCCGAGGGCTGCAGCTACCGCCTGGCGGTGGTCTCGATCCGCAAGCAGTATGCCGGCCACGCCAAACGCGTCATGTTCGGGCTGTGGAGCATCCTGCGCCAGTTCATGTACACCAAGTTCATCGTGGTCGTCGACGAGGACATCAACCCGCGCGACTGGAAGGAAGTGGTGTGGGCCATGACCACCCGCATGGATCCGGTGCGCGACACGCTGCTGGTCGAGAACACGCCCATCGACTACCTGGACTTCGCCTCGCCGGTCTCCGGCCTGGGCGGCAAGATGGGCCTGGACGCCACCAACAAGTGGCCGGGCGAGACCCAGCGCGAATGGGGCACGCCCATTGCCATGGATGCGGACGTCAAGAAGCGGGTCGATGACATGTGGGGGCAATTGGGGCTATAGCCCCGATGCGCGGCCTGTCGCCCGGACGGCATTGCGCGCCTCATGAAAAAACCCCGCCGGAATCAAGCCGGCGGGGTTTTCCTTTGACTGGGCATGAAGGGCCGGATCAGCGCCCGTCGTCGCGATCGTCGCGCGAATCGCGCCAGACCTTGAACAATTGCCAGCCCACCAGCGCGCCGCCGGCGATCTTGAGCAGCTTGGACTTGCCGCCGCCCCGCATGAACAGGGCCGACAGAGACGAACTGATGAAGGGATAGCGCCGCGCCAGGCCCAGGGCCTGCATGGCCCAACGCGAGGCGCCGCCCGACGACAGCCCGGGCAGGAAACTCTTGAACAGCGCCGCCGGTTCGAGCTTGCGCGCGGCCGACGCGATGTCCTGCGCCAGCGATTCGCGCTCGATTGCGGCGCGGGCGCGCAGCAGTTCAATGCGCACGGCGCGGTCGACAGCAGGGGATCTTCTCGTCATGATCCGTCCTCCTGGCGCCGCTGCGCGCGGTCATCGTCCTGGGCTTCGCGCACCCGTTCGAGCAATTCGGCGTCACGGCCCAGCTCTTCGAGGGTGGCGGCGAACGGCGGCGGCCCATAGACCAGGCCGTGGCGCACCCCCAGCAGCAGCGCCACCCCCACCACCAGATAGAAAGCCGCCAGCAGGCCCAGCGCCAGGTAGCGGTCTTCGGTCGGCCAGAACGCCACCGCGACCGTGATGGTGAACACCAGCACCGCCAGCGTCAGGAACAGCAAGGCGGCGAACGCCATGCCCAGCAACTTGAGCAGGCGCGCCTTCTCGCCCGCCGCTTCCAGCGCCAGCAGTTCCAGGCGCGTGCGCATCAGCCCGACCAGGCTGGACGCCACGCCAAAGACAGATTTGCGTAGACCCATGGACAAAAGGACACCGGGCGGGAGAGCCGGCCAACAGCCGGCGCCGCCCGCCCGGTGTCCTGCCTGGTCAGCGGCGGCTGATCAGCAAGCCGAGCAGCAGGCCGGTCACGCCTGCGATGCCGATGGCTTGCCAAGGATTGTCGTGCACGTAGTCGTCGGTGGCGCGCGCCGCCTTGCGACCGCGTTCGAGCACCGCGTCCTGCGCTTCATAAAGGGCTTCGCGGGTGCGCTTGAGCGAAGTCATGGCGCGTTCGCGCAATTCGGTCGCCTTGTCGCCCGTGCTGCTGGCCGCTTCGCGCAGCAGGCTTTCGGCATCGTTCAGGCTGGTCTTGACACTGTCGATGAGTTTTTCTTTTGCGACGTCTTCGGATTTTCTCGTTGCCATGTTTTGAGCTCCTGTTTGTGTCTATGACGAAATCATCATACCAGCCGCCCCGCGAGGGTCCAGGCCGGCTTGCTACCGTGTGCTACTTGATTTGCGTAATCTCAACCGCGGACCTCACGCCGCCCTGGTCGATGTCCTGCTTCATCACCAGGTTGACCGCCGGGCAGTACCAATCGGTCACAGTGGTTTTCATGCCGGGAATCGGAATGGTCAACCCCTGGAAGGTGGCCATGGTGGGATCGGAATTGCGCGTATAGGTGATGGGATGGCAGGACTGCCGGCCCAGCGCGGTATTCAGGGCGGCGGCGCGGCCCACGGTCTTGTCGCCGATGCGGACCGTGGTGCTGGGCTGGCCGCCAACCGGCGCTTCCTTGCCTATTTTCAGACGGAACGAGTTGCCCGGCAACTTCTGGCCGGCGCTCAGCTTGCCGTCGTAGGCGAACAGTCCGAGCATGCGCAGGTCGAACTGGCCTTCGGCCGGCCGCGGCGCTTCACCGGCGCTGGTGTACTTGAGGAAAGTGGCCTGGCCGCCCTTGACGGTCATCAGGTAATCGAGCCGGGACTTGCCGGGCGGCAGGCCCGCGTAGCTGAACCGGGCCACCCCCTGCACGCGGGCGCGGCAATTGTCGCCATTGCTTTTTGTAACCTCGGCGAAGGTCAGGTCGGCGCCCAGCGCGATGTTGCCCGAGCCGGTGAGCTGGACCGCCCCGCCGTCGTGCATGAACTGCGCATCGCAGACGCCGGCCTGCGCCGTGCCGGCCGCGCCCAGCGCGCCAGCCACAATCACCAGGGATGCCAATTTTCGCAACACCACAAGCCACTCCAGAAATCCAGGACAGGCCGCGCGCCATCGGCGCGAAGCTGGCTCGATACTACACCGGTTGGCAACGCCGGCGCATGACCGAACGTGTCTGGCCGCGAAGCGCCGCGGGCCGCCCCGCCTAAGCGACCGCGCGCGACGCGCCGTCGCCGCGCGCCGGCTGCGCCGGCTCCGGCACGACCGCCAATGCCGCCGGCTGGGTACGCTCCGGATTGCCATGGCGCCGGTGCAGGAAGTCGACCACCGCCGCCCGGCACGACAGATAGCCCGGGTCATTGGCCAGGCGCACCCGGTCGCGCGGCCGCGCCAGCGGCACCGGCAGGATCTCGCCGATGGTGGCGGCCGGCCCGTTGGTGAGCATGACGATACGGTCGGACAGCAGCACCGCTTCGTCCACGTCGTGCGTGACCATGATGGTGGTGGTGCCGGTCTTGGCGACGATCTTGAGCAGTTCGTCCTGCAAATGGGCTCGGGTCAGCGCGTCGAGCGCGCCGAACGGCTCGTCCATCAGCAGCACGCCCGGCTCGATCGCCAGCGCGCGGGCGATGCCCACGCGCTGCTTCATGCCGCCGGAGATCTCGCCGGGCAGCTTGTTCTGCGCCGGCAGCAGGCCCACCAGATCCAGCGCCGCGCGGGTGCGTTCGGCCAGCTGCGCGCGTTTTTCCGCCGCGCCGAAGACCCGCTCCACCGCCAGGTGCACGTTCTGGAAGCAGGTCAGCCAGGGCAACAGCGAATGGTTCTGGAACACCACCGCGCGGTCCGGGCCGGGTCCGGTGATCTCGCGCTCGGCGCACAGCAGCACGCCGCTGGTCGGGCGGGTCAGGCCGGCGATCAGGTTCAGCAGGGTCGACTTGCCGCAGCCGGAATGGCCGATCAGGGTGATGAATTCGCCCTGCGCCACGGTCAGGTCGATGTCGCGCAGCGCGACGAAGGCGCCCTTGCGGGTGGCGAAGGTCTGCCCGACGCGCTCGATGCGTACGAATTTCTTCATGGCGCTACTCCTCGGTGTAGGTAAAGCGGCGGGCCAGCGCGACCAGCAGCGTTTCCAGGATCAGGCCGACGATGCCGATCACGAAAATGGCGATGACGATGTGCTCGACTTTCAGGTTGTTCCACTCGTCCCACAGCCAGAAGCCGATGCCGGTGCCGCCGGTCAGCATCTCGGCCGCGACGATCACCAGCCAGGCGGTGCCGATCGACAGCCGCACGCCGGTCAGCATGTAGGGCAGCACGGCCGGCAGCAGCACCTTGGTGGTGACCTTCCATTCCGACAGGTTCAGCACGCGCGCCACGTTCAGGTAGTCCTGCGGCACGCGCGACACGCCGACCGCGGTGTTGATGATCATGGGCCAGATCGAACAGATGAAGATCGCCCAGATCGCGGCCGGATTGGCGGCCTTGAACAGCAGCAGTCCCAGCGGCAGCCAGGCCAGCGGCGACACCGGCCGCAACAGGCTGACGATGGGCGAGAACATCGCCCGCACCGGCGCGTAGCGGCCGATGGCAAAGCCCACCGGAATGCCCACCAGCGCCGCCAGCCCGAAGCCGATGCCGACGCGCTGCAACGACGCCAGCAGGTTCCAGCCGATGCCCTTGTCGTTGGGGCCGTTGTCGTAGAACGGATCCGAGAACAGTTCCGCCGCTGCCTGCCAGGTCACGCCCGGCGTGGGGATCTCCGGGATGCGCATGGCCACCACCTGCCAGACCAGCACGAACAGCGCGAAACCGGCCAGGGGGCCGACCACGGCGCGCAGCGCGGCTTCCAGCCGCTCGCGCCAGGCCTCGCGCCACGGCGGGGCGGACGTGACCGCTTGCGGCGCGGCCGGGACAGTGGCGGGCGCGGCCCGCTCCATGCTCGTTACGCTAGACATTGCGTGTCTCTCCTTTGCATCGCGGCGCTCAGGCCTTGACCTTGAAAGCGTCGGCATAGGCCGCCGGGTTGCTGCCATCCCAGGTCACGCCATCGATCAGCGTGGAACTGCGCATCTCGCTGGCTGGCACGGCGATGCCGGCGGCCTGCGCGGCCTGCTTGTACAGATCGATGCGATTGACCTGGCGCGCCGTGGCCAGGTAGTCGGGGTGTTCCTTGAGCAGGCCCCAGCGCTTGTGCTGGGTCAGGAACCACATACCGTCGCTGAGGTAGGGAAAATTGGCCGCGCCGTCGCCCGAGAAACGCATCGCGTGGGCGTCGTTCCAGCGCTTGCCCAGGCCATCCTCGTACTGCCCCAGCATGCGGTCGACGATGGCGCTGGCGTTGGTGTTGACGTATGACTTGGCGGCGATGGTCTCGGCGGTCTTGCGGCGGTTCTCGGGCGAGGCGTCGATCCACTTGCCCGCTTCCAGGATGGCGGCGGTGACCGCGCGCGCGGTGTTGGGGTTGCGCGCGACGAAATCGGCGCTGGCGCCCAGCACCTTCTCGGGATGGTCGCGCCAGATGGCCTGCGTAGTGACGGCGGTGAAGCCGATCTTGTCCATGATGGCGCGCGCGCCCCAGGGCTCGCCGACGCAGTAGCCGTCCATGTTGCCGACGCGCATGTTCGCCACCATCTGCGGCGGCGGCACAGTGATGACCTTGGCATCCTTCATCGGATCGATACCGTACGCGGCCAGCCAGTAGTACAGCCACATCGCGTGCGTGCCGGTGGGAAAGGTCTGGGCAAAGGTGTATTCGCGCTTCTCGGACGCCATCAGCCTGGCGAGCGACTCGCCATCGCGGGCGCCAGCCTGCAACAGCTTGTCCGACAGGGTGATGGCCTGGCCGTTCTGGCTCAGGCTCATCAGCACCGCCATGTCCTTGCGGGGTCCGCCGATGCCCAGCTGCACGCCGTAGATCAGGCCGTACAGCACGTGCGCCATCGCCAGTTCACCGTTCAGGAGCTTGTCGCGCACGGCCGCCCACGAAGCCTCCTTGGACGGCGTGATGGTCACGCCATGCTTCTTGTCGATGCCGAGTACCGAGGCCATCACCACCGAAGCGCAGTCGGTCAACGGAATGAAGCCGATTTTCACCTCGGTCTGCTCGGGCGCGTCGCTGCCGGCGGCCCAGGCGCCGGCGCGCACCAGCGGGTCGACCAGCGACAGCAGGCTGGCGCCGGCCACGGCGCGGGCCGTGCCGGCGAGCCAGCGGCGCCGCCCGCTATCGGCGCCCGGTTGGGCGCTGGCGTCAGTGGAGAAACGGGATTTCACGAGCGTCATACGGGGGCTCCTGGCAAAAAAAAACGTCCCGCACGCCTCGCGGGCACCCCCGTCGGCGTTGCGGAACGTCGTTGTTCCCTGCCGCGGATCGCGGCGCTTGGCATGGGCCGCCGCATGCGGCAGGCCCACCAGCCATCAAGCAATCGCCATGCCAGGCTGTCGCCCTCCGCCTCGCCGTGACCCGCAAACCCGCGCCAATGCTGGCGCTGCGCGCACTGACGGGGAATCCGCGCGCCGCCGAGGGCCGCGCGCCCCCCCGGCGGCGACCCATCTTGGTGCGCATTCCCATACGGCACCGCACCAACCCTGTGCGGCCGGTGACGCCCGGGCAGGCAGCCCGCGGGCGCGCCGCCCCGGGCATGGAATTTGCATGGGAAACACGGAGCCCGCGCCCTGGCGCCGGTTCCGCCAAATAAGTTATGGCTATATGGATTCAAGAAATCGGAAGTTGTGGGGATGAGACCCGGTCCCTATGATCGTTTGACCTTCTGCCGGGTGCGCCCGAGGCTGCTTGATGAAGCTATTCCCGTTTTTTGCCGACCTGAAAGACCGGCCCGTGCTGGTCGTGGGCGGTGGCGCGGTGGCCGAGCGCAAGACGCTCGCGCTGCTGCAAGCCCAAGCCGCCGTGGCCGTGGGCGCCCCCGAACTGACAGCGCCCCTGGCCGCCCTGGCGGCCGAGGGCCGCATCCGCCACCTGCCCGGCCGCTTCGATCCGGCCTGGCTGGACGGCGCCTGGCTGGTGGTGGCCGCCACCGATGACCGCGACGTCAACGCCAGCGTATCCGAGGCCGCCGCGAGCCGCCGGCTCTTCTGCAACGTGGTGGACGACCCCGCGCTGTCTTCGTTCCAGGTGCCGTCCATCGTCGACCGCTCGCCGGTGATCGTGGCCATTTCATCGTCGGGCGTGGCGCCGGTATTGGCGCGGCGCCTGCGCGAGCGCATCGAATCGCTGTTCGACCACAGCCTGGGCCAGTTGGCCGCCCTGGCCGAACGCTACCGCGTCCGCATCCGCGCCGGCCATCCCGACCTGGGCGCGCGGCGCCGTTTCTACGATTGGCTGCTGGACGGCCCGGTGGCCGGCCTGCTGCGCCAACAGCGGCCCGAAGCCGCTGCCGCCGCCCTGGACACGGCGCTGGAGCGGCCGCTGGCGCCGGCCGAAGGCAGCGTGGTGCTGGTGGGCGCCGGCCCCGGCGATCCCGGGCTGCTGACCTTGAAGGCGCTGCGGGCGCTGAATGAAGCCGACGTGATCCTGTACGACCGCCTGGTCAGCGATGAGGTCATGACACTGGCGCGCCGCGACGCCGAGCGCATCGCGGTGGGCAAACTGCCCGGCGAGGACCATCACGCCACCCAGGCGCGCATCCACGCCCTGCTGGTCGAACACGCCCACGCCGGCCGCCGCGTGGTGCGCCTGAAGGGCGGCGACGCCTTCATCTTCGGCCGGGGCGGCGAGGAACTGGAACACCTGCGCGCGCACGGCGTACGCTACGAAGTCGTGCCCGGCATCACCGCCGCGCTGGCCTGCGCCGCCTATGCCGGCATTCCGCTGACCCACCGGCAGCACGCGCAGTCGGTGCGCCTGGTAACGGCGCACTGCCGCGAAGACGAGGACAACCTGGATTGGCCGGCGCTGGCGCGCGAGCGGCAGACGCTGGCGTTCTACATGGGCGTGGGCCAGTTGGAACGGTTGACGCAGCGGCTGATCCAGCATGGCCGCGCGCCGGATACCCCGTTCGCGCTGGTCGAGAATGGCAGCCGCCCCGGCCAACGGGTGCTGTCGGGCCCGCTGCGCGACCTGCCGCAACTGGCGCGGGCCCATGCCATACGCTCGCCCGCCCTGCTGATCGTGGGCGAGGTGGCCGGGCTGGCGCAATCCCTGCATTGGTTCGGCGAGCACCTGGAAGGCGCGCCGCAAAGATTGGCGGCGTAGCGGCCGGCGCCGCCGGGCCCGGGCCGCATCGCCCGGGCGGGATGTCAGTCGGTCTTCTGCGTGGTGCCGAAAATGCGGTCGCCGGCATCGCCCAGGCCCGGCATGATGTAGCCGTGCTCGTTCAGGCCATCGTCGATCGACGCCGTATAGATCTGCACATCGGGGTGCTTGGACAGCACCGCGTCGATGCCGACGGGCGCCGCCACCAGCACCAGCGCGCGGATTTCCTTGCAGCCGGCGCGCTTGAGCAGGTCGATGGCAGCAACCATCGAACCGCCGGTGGCCAGCATCGGATCGACGATCAGCGCCAGGCGCTGGTCGAGCTCGCCCACCAGGCGCTCCAGGTAAGTGTGGGCTTCCAGGGTCTCTTCATTGCGGGCCACGCCCACCACGCTGACCTTGGCGCCGGGAATCAGGCTGAGCACGCCGTCCAGCATGCCGATGCCGGCGCGTAGGATCGGCACCACGGTGACCTTCTTGCCGGCGATCTTCTCGACCTGCACCGGGCCGCACCAGCCTTCGACCGTGGCGGGCGCCAGCGGCAGGTCCTTGGACGCTTCGTAGGTGAGCAACGCGCCCACTTCCTGCGACAGTTCACGGAAGCTCTTGGTACTGAGGTCGGCGCGCCGCATGATCCCGAGCTTGTGGCGGATCAGCGGATGGCGGATTTCGTGCACGGGCATGTGCGTAAATCTCCAGGATTATTGATAGACAGGGGTGTTCGCCTCAGGCGCGCCGCCACGGACATGGCGCGCGCCTGGGAATCGTAATCGGTTTGGCGGGCGGGTGCAGCGGGCGGCGTCAACCTTTATTGTTCGGCCAGCCAGGCAATCAGGGCGTCATCGAAAGCGCGCACCGCGCCGGCCTGCTCGTGGTTGACGATGCTGACCACCACGTAGCGCTTGCCGCTGGCGCCCAGCACATAGCCGGCGATCGCGCGCACGTCGCGCAGCGATCCGGTCTTCAGGTGGGCCATGCCAAGCGTGCCTTCGCCCTTCATGCGGCGGCGCACGGTGCCGTCGACGCCGGCGATCGCCAGCGACGCAATGTACTCCGGCATCACTGGCGAGCTCCAGGCCAGGGTCAGCATCGACGCCAGGCTGTCGGCCGACACCCGCGCCTCGCGCGACAGCCCGGCGCCGTTGTCGATCACCAGTTCCGGCATGTCCAGGCCCTGCCGGGCCAGCAGGCTCTTGGCCACGCCGCCGCTGCTGGCCACCGTGGCCGGGCGGCGCCCGCGCTCGGCGCCCAGGGTCAGCAGCAGCGTGCGCGCCATGACATTGTTGCTGCGCTTGTTGATCTGGCGGATGACCTCGGCCAGGGTCGGCGAATCATGCGAGGCCAGCACCACGGCATCGCCCGGCACCACGCCGGAGCGCACTTGGCCCTTGAACGTGCCGCCCAGCTCCTTCCACAACAGGCGGAACAGCTCGGTAGCGTAGTCGGTCTGCGACAGCGCCAGCCGGTACAGGTCGAACTCCCCGCAGGAGCCGGCCACCTTGCCGCCGATGCGCAGGGTGACGCCCTGCTGGGTGATGACCGGATCGGTCGACACCACCGGCGCGCCCGGGCAACGGGCCTCGCTCCATTCGACCCGGCCTTCGATCTTCAGGCCGGGCAGCGGCGGGTCGATCAGCGGCACCCATTTGTTGGCGACGGGGTCGGGGGTGAACAGGATACGCACGGCGCCGAAGCCCACCATCAGCGCATCGGGACTGGCGTTGTAGGCCCGGTCGGGGGCCCCGTCGAAGGCGCCGGGGTCGGTGGCGACCTGGCCGAAGATGCTGCGGTCGATCACCAGGTCATTGATCTGCTTGACGCCGCGCAGACGCAGCTCGCGCAGCAGCACCCACAGGTCCTGCATCAGGAATTGCGGATCGCCACCGGCGCGCAGGTAGAGCGGTCCGGGCAGCACGCCCTTGGCGTCGGGGCGGGCGCCGGGCTCGGTCATGAAGGCGGTGCGCCAGA
>LXNH01000209.1_pt1 | contig 14245 bp, 7 predicted proteins | sample 809111 | NCBI WGS metagenome assembly LXNH01 (sample SAMN04870528, study PRJNA318959) | seawater metagenome | biome: 00002010; material: water; isolation source: marine seawater | place: Greece: Milos, Mediterranean Sea | collected 2013-05-29 | depth 5-7 m
ACCTGACCTACTGGTACCCGGCCGCCCGCCGTGGCCGCATCACCACGTTCTTCATGACCGCGGTGCCGATGTCGGGCCTGATCGGGGGTCCGATCTCCGGCTGGATCATGGGCACGTTCCATGGCGACCACGGCCTGTCGGGCTGGCAATGGCTGTTCCTGCTGGAGGGCATTCCGTCGGTGATCATCGGCGTGCTGGTGCTGCTGTATCTGGATGACCGCATCAACAAGGCCAAGTGGCTGAGCCCCAGCGAGAAGGCGCTGCTGATCCGCAACATCGCCGCCGAGGAACAGCACAAGGAAGACCCGCCGATCCGTGCCGCCCTGACGCGTCCGCGGGTGTGGGCGATGGCGCTGATCTATTTCTCGTTCGTGATGGGACTGTACGGCGTGGGGTTCTGGATGCCGACGCTGATCAAGAGCACCGGCGTGCAGAGTCCGCTGGCGATCGGCCTGCTGACGGCGGTGCCCAACCTGTTTGCGGTGATCGGCATGATCCTGATCGCGCGCAACTCCGACCGCAACCGCGAGCGCCGCTGGCACGTCGCGATTCCGGCGCTGTGCGGGGCGGTGGGGCTAATGTTCTCGGCCATCTGGAGCGGCAACACGGTCCTGGCGATCCTGGCGCTGACGGTGGCCAACATCGGCATCTGCACGGTGCTGCCGCTGTTCTGGAGCCTGCCGACCGCGCTGCTGGGCGGCACGGCCGCCGCCGCCGGCATCGCGCTGATCAACTCGGTGGGCAACCTGGCGGGCTTCGTCAGTCCTTATCTGGTGGGCTGGCTCAAGGACATGACCGGCACCACCAACGCCGGCCTGTACCTGCTGTCGGCGTGCCTGGTGGTCGGCGCGCTGGTGGCGCTGGCGCAACCGGCCAGGCTGGTCAACAAGTAGGCGCGACGGCCCCGCCCGGCGGGGGCCTCAAGCGACACGGGCGCATCCTCGCGGATGCGCCCATTTTTTTGCGCCGAGCGTCATTTGGTCTTGCTTCGCGGCGACAACGAAACTTTCCGCCTGTTTTGTGCCGAAAATGCTGGGGCGTATTGCGATAGCGAATCATTCTCGTTATTGCATATTTCCCTGGCAGTTTTGCGGCTCGGGCTTGGTCATTATGACCGCAGCGGCCGCGGAGTTCAAAACCATCATGACCCTTGCTTCCTCGCGCGCTGCTTTCCGCCGACCGAACCGGCCAACCCGGATGTCGGCCCGCCACACGCACTCCAAGCGTTTCATTCCCAGCAAAACCACCACGGCCTTCTACGTCGCCCTGGCGCTCTCCGGCCAGGCGGCGGGTGTGTATGCCGCAGAGGGGACAGGGGAAACGCCCGTGAACCCCGCCGGCACCCAAAATATCACACTGACCAAGGACAACACGCCGTTTGTGGCGACGCAGCCCCCTGGGCTGAATGGCAAAAACGGCAGCGGCGCCGGGCTGCCCTATGCGTCCGCGACCGATGGCGAGACGGCGTATGTCTTCACCACGCAAGCAGGCTCATTGCGCGACAGCAACGTGGTGCAGGTGAATACTCCCCTGATCGGTGGCGCGGCGGGGACCACGGCCGTCAAGATTGGCGAAAATGGCGCCCGCGGCGCGGATGCCATTCATGGCGGCAATCTCCGAATTGTTATCGACGGCGGTTCGATCAGGGGCGGCGCCGGCAGCCATGGCATGAATGGGCGCGGCGCTGTCGAAGGAGGAGATTCGCCGATGAAGGGCGGCAATGGCGGCAATGGCGGTGCCGCTATTGTGGGCAGCGACCTGGACATTGTGTTTACCGATAAGCCCGCAGGATCGATTAGCGCTGGAACCCCCGGTTTTGGACGGCAAGGCCTTGGCGCAGCAGGAGGCGAGGCCCAAGAAAGCGGGGTCCATGGCCGTTATGGGGAGGCTCTTCACTTCACCGGTGGCAACAACCTGATCACGCTTGAGCGGGGATCGGTCATCAACGGCAGCGTGCTGCTGGATGCGCCTGCCGGCTCGGCCGGCAGCATGCTGCATATCTTGAATAATGCAGCAGATTGGGTTGATTTGAATGGAACGTACCAAACAGGTTACGCCAGCATCAACCAAGGGCCGCTGATCAGGAAGCTACCGGCCAGCTCGCTTCCCGCCGATGATTCGGCTGAAGTGATCAATCGCATGCGCATGTCACAACTCATCGTTGGCGAAGGCGCTACGCTGATGGTTTCGGGAAAGGGCTCAACCCGGATCGGCGACTTGGTCCTGAAGGATGGCAGCACCCTCTCCGTCATTGCCCGCAGTGCGCTTAGAGGCGACGGCACGATATCCAGCACTCCGGAAAGCTTCCGGCTTACCCTCAATAACAGCAAAGCCACTATCAGTAAAACCGGCACCACGTTCAACTTGGCCGGGATCACCGATGGCAGCGCGACCGATCAGTTCCTCTTTGTTACCCAGAATCAACTCAACCCGGAAGTCTTCATCGATGGCGATTTCGCCAAGACTGCCGTCGGCGGCATTGTCGTCACCGAGCAGGCGCCGGTGGACTACTTGACGTTCGCATCCGGCATTGCAATGGGCGGGGAACGGACCCAAGCGGAGGTCGATGCTGATAAATTCGGCCTCAACTTGTCTGTGATACCGGCCCACCCCATCGGTTACCAGGCGACCTACAAACTCAGTTGGCTCGAAGACCCCGCCAAGGCGCACGGCACCTTCACCATTGCGGATGGCGGCGACTTTACCTTGGGCGCGGTGCTGGCCGACGTGAGCGCGAACACCAACACCACCAGGCCTTGGGATGGCAAGAGCCTGACCAAGGCGGGTTCCGGCGTGTTGCAATTGACGGCGGCAAACCTGTATACCGGCCCCACCACGATCAACGCGGGGGTGCTGAAGGCCGGGGTGGCGGACGCGTTTGCACAAAGCAGCGCGCTGACGATTGCCGCGGATGCCGCATTGAACCTTGGCGGATTCTCCCAGGCCGTGCGCGAAGGCGGGGCCATCACCAACAACGGCGCCATCTTGTTCAACAGCATGAACGCCGGCAAGACGGGCACGAACTCGGCGAGCTTGACCGGCAACCTGACCAACGCCGGCACGCTCGATCTCGACAACGGCGACAATGCCGTGGGCAAAACACTGAAGATCATTGGCGATTGGGCCGGCAACACCGGCAGCCTGATTAAATTGGCCGCCGTCCTCGGCAATGGCGACGACAGTGTCGCCGACAAAGTCGAAATCACGGGCGCTGCCACCGGTGCCACCAAAGTCCAGGTGCGCAATATCAACGGCGGGGGGGCGACCGGCACCACAAGCGGTATCACCCTGATCACCGCGGGCGACGCTAGCGTAAATGGCGCCTTCGCCCTGAGCGCCGACACCCTCACCGCCAATGGCCTGGTCTATTCGCTCCTGAACAAGGCCGATTCGGCCCACCATAAAATCTGGTACTTGAGCAGCGCGAAGAATAATGATGAGGGCGCGACGGCGATCATTCCTCCTACCGGTGGGCAGCAGGGCAGTGACAAGGTCACCCCTCCCACAATCGCGGCAGGCACCACGCTGCCTTTCGATTTTTCAAGGGCGCTGACCGCCGACGAGAAGGCGAAATACGTCGTCAACGCAGAGGGCGACCTGATCTTTGCGCCGGACGTCACGCTTGACATGACGATGGCCGGCATCACCGAGGCGGAGAAAAGCGGCGTCGAGATCACAAGCGTCACCGGCGCCATCGAGGGCGATCTGCCCAACGTCACCGTCAACGGCGCGGCGCCGCCCGATTATCTGACGGCCAACGTTTCCAGATCGCAGGATGGCAAGACACTGCAAGCCGGGTACAAACTCAGCTGGAATGAAACGGCCGATAAATCGCATGGCACCTTCACCGTTGCCAGCGGCGGCTTCGCGCTTGGCGCGGCGCTGGCCGACATGGGCGCGAACACCAGCGCCACTATGCCGTGGGATGGCAAGACCCTGACCAAGGACGGCGCGGGCACGCTGGTACTGACAGCGAGCAACACCTACACCGGCGACACGATCATCAAGCAGGGGGTGCTGAAAGCGGGGGCCGAAAATACGTTCGCCGCCAGCGCCAATCTGTCGATTGCCCAGGGCGCCATGCTCAACATGGGCGGTTATGCCCAAGCCGTGGGCGGCAACACTCACGGCGCCATCACCAACCGCGGCACCATCGTGTTCAACGACGTGGGCGAAGGCAAGAAAGGCGCCAGCCCGATGAGCTTGACCGGCAACGTCAGCAACGCCGGCACGCTCGAACTCGACACCGGCGACGCCACCGTTGGCAAAACCTTCCAAGTCCAAGGCGACTGGTTCGGCGATGTCGGCAGTTTGATTTCGCTGACCGCCGCACTGGCGGGCGACGACAGCAACACCGACAAGGTCGAGATCACGGGCGCGGCCACCGGCACCACCCGAGTCAAGGTCCGCAATGTCGGCGGCGCGGGGGGAGAAACCACCGCCGATGGCGGCATTACCCTCATCACCACGGGTAGCAGCCTGGCCAATGCCTTCGTGCTGGACAGCCCCGTCACCGCGGGCGGTTACGTCTACAAGCTCAGGCAAGGCAGAAAAGACGCAACCGGCAAGATCAACGAGGGGATTTGGGTTCTGAGCAGCCTGGCGGACACCCTCGTCTCGACGATTCCGCCCCAAAGACCGCTATCCATCACGACAGGCGAGCCGTTTGGCGCCGATACCTTGAAGGACTACATCAATCAAGATGGCAACCTGAATATCGCCGCCGACGACCCCATCACGCTGACCGACGCCCATCCGCCAGCCACCAGCGATGCGTTGGGCACGCCCAAGGTCATCCTGACCTTGCCAGCCACCGGGCCAGCCGGTAACGACACCAACAGCATCCATATCAACGGCAGGCCCAGAGTCACGGTCTTCGATGCGGGCGCGAGCGAGATCGATTACCTGACGCCCCGCCTCAGGGTTGCGGCGAGCGACGCCAAGAAACTGGAGCTCAGCTACCAGCTCCGTTGGAATGAGGACGATAAAACCCAGTCGGGTGGCAACTTCACCATCGCTGAAAACGGCACCTTCAAACTGGCGACAGCGCTGGCCGATGTGACGGGGGTTGATGCCGCTACCAATGCATTCAAGTGGGACGGCAAAACCCTGACCAAAAAGGGCGCGGGCACGCTGGAGTTGGCGGCCGCCAGCACCTATACCGGCGCCACCACCGTCGAGGCGGGCACGCTCAAAACCGCGGTTGTCAATGCAATCGCCAATACCAGCAATGTGACCATCCGGCCGGGCGCCAGGCTCAATCTGGGGGCGACGAACCAGAACTTCGCCGGGATCGAGAACCAGGGCACCCTGATATTCAACGATGTTCAAGCCAACGGGACGCCGGTGTCCGCCCCGGTCACCCTCAAACTCGGCGCCGACGGCACCAGGGGCAAGTTCCTCAACAGCGGCACGCTCAGCCTCAAGAACTGCGACACTTGCGCCATCCAGACCTTTACCATCGACGGCGATTGGGAAGGCAAGGATGGCAGCGCGTTGACTCTGGGCGCGGTGCTGGGCGACGACAGCAGTCCTGCCGACCAGCTCATCATCCAAGGCATGGCCAGCGGCAAGACCTTGGTGACCGTCGAAAACGAAGGCGGCGCGGGCGGTCAAACCGTGGACGGCATCACCCTTATCACCGTCGCCGGTGGCGCCAGCGGCACCGATACCTTCGTGCTTGCCAACGACGTCACCGCAGGGGGGTATGTCTATTCGCTCAACAGCAAGGAAAACAGCGAGAAAAAGGCCAACGGTATTTGGTATCTGACCAGCGTCAAGCAAGCGTCACCGGGCTCCGACGACATCCGGAATCACAACGTCAGTCCCTTGTTCGGTGCCTATGCCAGCAACCTGCTTGCGGCGAACACGCTGTTCAACACCAGCTTGAGCGACCGCGAAAGCGGCGAGTCCGTGGACCCGGTCACCGGCGCGCGCGGCCGGGTCTGGGCCCGGGTCGCGGGGGGAACCACGCGCGGCATGATGTTCGACGGCGAAAACCGCTTCAGTGCCGACCGCAGCCTGCTGCAATTGGGCAGCTCGATCATCGCAGGCAGTGTGAACGGCCACGATGCGTGGCGCTTCGGTGTCATGGCGGGCCATGGTCAACAGCGCAGCAAAACCCGCAACGCCGCAACCGGCGACGCCCGCGGTCAAGTCGACGGCTATAGCGCCGGCGTGTATGGCACCTGGTACCAAGACGGCCAAAGCCATCGCGGCGCCTACGTCGATGGTTGGCTGCTTTATAACGACTTCGACAACAGCGCTCAGGGCACCGGCCTCAAGGAGAAGTACAAGGCCACCGGCGTGACCGCCTCGATCGAAGCCGGTTATGCCATTGACGTGACGTCCTTCACCAATGGCGGCGGCCGCGAACACCGCTTGAGCGTGCGGCCGCAAGCGCAAATCGTGTATGGCGGCGTCAAAGCCAAGACCTTCGTGCAACAGGATGCGGGCCCGACCAGGGTCAAAGGCGAAGGCGATGGCAACATCCAAACCCGCCTTGGGGCGCGCCTGGCCATGGTCAGTAAACCGGCCGCCGCCGGCGCCAGCCTTGCCGGACAGATCGAGACCGCGCTCGAGCTGAACTGGCTGCACAACACCAACAAGTACGGGGTCACGATGGGCGCTAACCGCAACTGGATTCTCGGCGCGGATAACGTCGGTGAAGCCAAGGTCGCCGTCTCGGGCAACCTGAGCGACAACCTCGCGCTGTCAGCCAATGTCACCCATCAACAGGGCGACCACGGCTACCACGACACCCAAGGCGGCTTGAGCTTGAAGTATCGGTTTTAAGCCGGGCCGCATCACCCGGCGTGTTCGATGACCAACTGGACCGACACCATGCCGTTCCACACATTCTGCTCCAGCCGGTAGGCTGCCTGGATGTGTTCGGGTAGCGACTGGTCATGGCCGAACCAGATGGCGTCGAACCGCTGGTGGCCGCGTTCCAGGGACAGCTTCAGGTGCTTTTCGCCGACCAGGCGTTGGTTGCGCACCACGAATTCGTCCAGGAACAGCGGCGCGGCAAAGCCCGCGCCCCATACCTGTTGCTGCAGCAGGCCGGCGACCTCGGCGTTGGCGTAGCCGGATTCGAGCGAACCGTCGGTTTCGATGACGGGTTCGAAGCTGTCACGGCCCGTCAGTTCGCGCACGGCGGCATCGAACGCGGGGGCGAAGGCCGGGAAATCGTCGCGGCCCAGCGTCAGGCCGGCCGCCATGGCGTGGCCGCCGAATTTGCGGATCAGGTTGGGATGGCGCTTGGACACCAGGTCCAGCACGTCGCGCAGGTGTACGTCGGGAATCGAGCGGCCCGAGCCGCGGATTTCGTCATCGCCGGCAGGCGCGAAGGCCAGGGTGGGACGCCAGAACTTTTCCTTCAGGCGCGAGGCCACCAGGCCGACCACGCCCTGGTGCCAGCCCGGGTCGAACACGCAGACCGTGGCGCCGGGCGCGGCATCCGGCGCTTCCATGGCGGCCATGGCCTGCTCCCGCATCTCGGCCTCGATGGTGCGGCGCTCGCGGTTGATGTTGTCCAGTTCGCGCGCCATTTCCAGCGCCTGGGCCTCGTCGTCGGTAGTCAGGCAGGCGATGCCCAGGCTCATGTCGGCCAGGCGGCCGGCGGCATTGATGCGCGGGCCCAGCGCAAAGCCCAGGTCGAAGCCGTTGGCGGCGCGCGGCTCGCGGCCGGCCACGGCGAACAGGGCGCGCAGGCCGGGCTGCAGGCGGCCGCTGCGCATGCGTTGCAGGCCTTGCGTGACCAGCAGGCGATTGTTGGCGTCCAGCTTGACCACGTCGGCCACGGTGCCCAGCGCCACCAGATCGGACAGCGCGTCCAGGCGCGGCCCGCCGTCCGGCGCATAGACGCCGCGGCGGCGCAGTTCGGCGCGCAGCGCCAGCATCATGTAGAAGATGACGCCGACGCCCGCCAGGTTCTTGGACGGGAAACCGCAGCCCGGCTGGTTCGGGTTGACGATGGCCAGGGCATCGGGCAGCGTGTCGCCCGGCAGGTGGTGGTCGGTGATGACCACGCCGATGCCGGCGGCGTTGGCCGCGGCCACGCCGTCGACGCTGGCGATGCCGTTGTCCACGGTGATGATGATGTCGGGCTTGCCGGCGCGATGGCGGCAGGCCAGTTCGACCACCGCCGGCGACAGGCCGTAGCCGGTTTCGAAGCGGTTCGGCACCAGGAAGTCGACGTTGGCGCCCATGGCCGACAGGGCGCGCAGGCCGACCGCGCAGGCGGTGGCGCCGTCGCAGTCGTAGTCGGCCACGATCAGCAGCTTCTTGCCGGCCTGGATGGCGTCGGCCAGCACGCCGGCGGCGTGGGCGGAATGCGTCAGGCCGGCTGGCGGCAGCATCGCGGGCCAGGCCAGCTTGGTCTGGTCGGGATGGGTGACGCCGCGCGCGGCCCACAGGCGCGCCAGCAGCGGGTGGATGCCCGAGGCTTCCAGGGCATGGCAGGCGGCGAGGTCGGCGCGGCGGATGGTTAAGCGGGGTGAGACCACCAGGCGCTCCAGTTTTTCTTGGGCGCGGGCAGCAAGCCGAGCAGGCCCCCGCGCGGTTTCAGGGTGAGGGTGGCGCTGCGATCGTCGCCCAGCAGCAGCAGGTCGGCAGGCGCTTGCGGCAGGCCCTTGGGGCCGGCCAGCGGCTGCAGCCGCGCCTCGAGCCCGGGCAGGGCGTCGAGCCAGGCGGCCCAGTCGCCGGCGCGGTGCGGGGCTTCCAGATCGGTGATGATCTGCGCCGGGCCGGCCGGCGCCACGGTCCAAGGGGTGCCGCCGCCATACAGCCACAGGGCATTGACGGGCGGCAGGCCGCGCGCGGCGCGGGCCTCGTTGACCGGATGCTCATGCCACGCCATCTGGATTTCGTTGAGCAGCCGGCGCCACGGGCGGGTTGCGGTGTCCTGGCGCCACCACTCGTTCAGGCGTTTGCCGGCCACCGCCAGGGGGCTGGCGGTCTGGGGCCGCATGTCGTCCGGCAGGCGCAGGCGCCAGCGGGTGGCCGACAGCGGCTCGACGGCGAAGCCGCTGTCGTCGAACAGCGGACGGGCAGTGTCCAGCAGCGCGGCCGTTTCGGCCTCGCGCAGGTCCATTTGGGCGGGATCGAGCAGGGTGGCCTGATCGGTGCCCAGAGCCAGATGCACCAGTTCGGCCAGCCAGACGGGCGCGCCGTTGTGCTGGCCGCCGGCCAGCAAGGGGCCCAATCCGGCGCCAGGGAGCAGGCCGGGCTCCGGGGTGTAGCCGGCGCGGCGCAATTGCCAGGCTTCGAACGCGGTACAGCCCTGGGCGCGGATATCGTGGGCCTGGACCCGGGCGGCGCCGGCTTGCAGCCAGCGGTGCAGGGTAGGGGCGTGCCGGGGCAGCAGTTTGGCCAGTTCCGCGGCGACGGGAAGGGCGGGCAAGGCGCCCGGGATGACGATCAGCATGGCCGGGATTGTAGTCGCTGGCGGGGGGAGCCAACCAATGCGGGAACTAAGCCCGGCCCGGATTGCCATAGCTTGTCACGGCTTGTCTTTCCTTCCCGCATTCCGGGGACGGTGATGCGGCCGGTTAATGCCATAATGCGCTCGTGCTGAAAATACCCTACGAACTCTGGATCGGCGCCCGCTATGCCGGGTTGGCCCGGATCCGCCAGCGACGCGGCCGCCGCGATCGCTTCATCTCTTTCATCGCCGCCAGTTCCATGGCCGGCATCGCGCTGGGCGTTGCCGCCCTGATCGTGGTGCTGTCGGTCATGAACGGCTTCCAGAAAGAGGTCCGCGACCGGATGCTGTCGGTGCTGCCGCACATCGAGCTCTACATTCCCGGCGCCGCGCCCGAGCGTGTGCTGGCGCAGTGGCAGCAGTTCGCCGACGCCGCCAAGCGCAACCCCGAGGTCAAGGCCGGCGCGCCGTTCGTGGCGGCGCAGGGCATGCTGGTGCGCGGCCAGGCCTTGCGCGGGGTGCAGGTGCGCGGCATCGACCCGGTCACTGAGGGCAATGTCTCGGACCTGCCGCGGCAGATGGTGTCGGGCAAGCTGACCGACCTGAAGCCGGGCGGCTTTGGCGTGGTGCTGGGCAACGAGCTGGCCGACGGCATGGGCGTCAAGGTGGGCGACACGCTGCTGATGCTGGCGCCGCAGGGCTCCATCAGCCCGGCCGGTTTCGCGCCGCGCATGCGCCAGTTCACCGTGGTCGGCGTGTTCTCGTCGGGCCATTACGAATACGATTCCTCGCTGGCCTTCGTCGATAACGAAGATGCCGCCAAGGTGTTCCGCGACAGTGGCACCGCCGGCGTGCGTCTGCGCATCGCCGACATGCAGAAGGCGCCCGAGGTGGCGGCCGAGCTGCGCAAGGTGCTGCCGCCGTATGTCATGGCCAGCGACTGGTCGCGCAACAACCGCACCTGGTTCGCCGCCGTGCAGACCGAAAAGCGCATGATGTTCCTGATCCTGGCGCTGATCGTCGCCGTGGCCGCCTTCAACCTGCTGTCCTCGCTGGTGATGGCGGTCAAGGACAAGCAATCGGACATCGCCATCCTGCGCACGCTGGGCGCCGGGCCGGGCGAAGTGGCGCGCATCTTCCTGGTGCAGGGCGCGCTGATCGGCGTCATCGGCACGCTGCTGGGCGTGGCCGGCGGCATCCTCATCGCCTACAACGTCGATGTCATCGTGCCGTTCATCGAGCGCCTGCTGGGCGTGCATTTCCTGCCGCGCGAGATCTACTTCATCAGCGCGTTGCCGTCCGACCCGCAGGTGGGCGACATCGTGACCATCGGCGTGACTTCCCTGGTGCTGTCGCTGCTGGCGACCTTGTATCCCAGCTGGCGTGCTTCGCGCCTGCAACCCGCACAGGTGCTGCGCCATGACTGATACCCTGACGCCCGCACTGCAGGCCGACAACCTGGTCAAGATCTACGACGAGGGACCGACCCGCATCGAGGTGCTGAACAATGTCAGCCTGACGGTGGCGCGCGGCGAGATGGTCGCCATCGTCGGCGCGTCCGGCTCCGGCAAGAGCACACTGCTGCACATCCTGGGCCTGCTGGACGTGCCCACCAGCGGTTCGGTCTCGGTCGACGGCCAATTGGCCGTGGGACTGTCCGAGGCGAAGAAAAGCCAGGTGCGCAACCGCAGCCTGGGCTTCGTCTACCAGTTCCACCACCTGTTGCCGGAATTCTCAGCGCTGGACAACGTGGCCATGCCGCTGATCGTGCGCCGCGAAAACCGCGACCAGGCTCGCGCGGCGGCGCGCGAGGTGCTGGGCCTGGTGGGCCTGGCGGCGCGCGAGGATCATTTCCCGGGCCAGTTGTCGGGCGGCGAACGCCAGCGCGTGGCGCTGGCGCGTGCGCTCGTGACGCGGCCGGTGTGCGTGCTGGCCGATGAACCCACCGGCAACCTCGACCGCCACACCGCCCACAACATGTTCGAGCTGCTGACCCGGGTCAACCGCGAGTCGGGCACGGCATTCGCCATCGTCACCCACGACCCGGAGCTGGCGGCACGCGCCGACCGCCAGTTGCTGATGGAAAGCGGCCGGCTGGTCTCGGGCTGAGGCCTGCCCCGCTGGCGGGCGCGATAATCGGGCAAGGAGGCCGCGCCCATGCTGATCGACACCCATTGCCACCTCGATGCCGCCGAGTTCGACGCCGACCGCGTCCAGGTGGCGGAACATGCGCTCGAGGCCGGCGTGCAGGCCATTGTCATTCCCGCGGTGGAACGCGCCAACTTCGCCGCGGTGCGCGACCTGGCCGCGCAGGTGGCCGGCGGCGCCTATGCCCTGGGCATCCACCCGCTCTATGTGTCGCGCGCCGACGATGCCGATCTGGACGCGCTGCGCGTGGCCGTGCGCGCGTCGCTGGGCGACCCGCGTTTCGTGGCCATCGGCGAGATCGGCCTGGATTTCTTCGTGCCCGAGATCGCCGCGGGCGAGCCGCGCGCGCGGCAGGAACGTTTCTATGCCGCGCAATTGGCGCTGGCCGCCGAGTTCGGCCTGCCGGTGTTGCTGCATGTGCGCAAATCGCAGGACATCCTGTTGAAGTACCTGCGGCGCCATGGCCGCATCGGCGGCATCGCGCATGCATTCAATGGCAGCGCGCAGCAGGCGCAGGCCTTTGTCGAGCAGGGTTTCGCGCTGGGTCTGGGCGGGGCCATGACCTACGAGCGGGCCTTGCAGATCCGCCGCCATGCCACCGACATCGATCTGCGCCATCTGGTGCTGGAGACCGACGCGCCGGACATTCCGCCGGCCTGGCTGCATCCGCCGCAGCGGCGCAACCGGCCGGGTGAACTGGCGCGTATCGCCCAGGCGCTGGCGGCGTTGCGCGGCATTTCCCCGGCGCAGGTGGCGCAGGCCACCACGGCCAATGCCTTGCGCGTATTGCCGCGGCTGGCGGCCGCCATCCTGGCTGACGAGTGAGGCGCGTGCCGGCTGTGGTGGACGGCGGGGCCTCAATCGGCCGCGCGCGGCAGTTCGATGCGTACGCTCAGGCCGTGGGGGGTGCCGTTACGCGCCGAGATTCGGCCGCGGTGCGCCGCCACCGCGGCGCGGGCGATACTCAGGCCCAGGCCGGCGCCGCCCGCGCGGGCACCGCTGGCCGAGGTGCCCTGGTAGAACGGTTCGAACAGGTACGCCAGCTCTTTTTCCGCCACGCCGGGCCCGTTGTCTTCGATCTCCAGGCAGGCCTCGTCGGCATCCGCCAGCAGACGTACCTGGATGGTGCCGCCCGCGGGCGCGAAGCGCAGGGCATTGCGCAGCACGTTTTCAATGGCACTGGCCAGGCCATCGCGGTCGGCGGCGACGCGTAGCGGCGCCGGGCGGTTCCAGTGGATCGCGATATGGCGTTCGCCTGCCTCGAAGCGCGCATCCTGCACCACGTCCTCAACCACGTCCGTCAGATCCAGCGCTTCGGTGGGATGGGGCAGCGCGCCCATGCGCGCCAGCCGCAGGGTGCTGCCGACCAGCGTGTCCAGCCGCTCGCATTCGCGTTCCATGCGGTCCAACTGCACATCCTGGCGTTCGTCCTTGCGGCGCGCCAGTTCGACGCCCAGGCGCAACCGCGCGAGCGGCGAACGCAGTTCGTGGGCAATGTTGCGCAGCAGTTGTTCGCGGGTGTCGACCAATGCCTGCAGGCGGCTGGCCATGGCGTCGAAATCGCGCGCCAGCAGGCCGAGCTCATCCTTGCGCAGTGATAGCGCGTCGGGCGTGCGGGTATCGAGCCGGCCGGCGGCCAGGGCGCGTGCGGCGCGGCGTAGCTGGTCCAGCGGCGCAGCCACCTGGCGCGTCAGGGCCCAGCAAAATGGCGCCGTGATCGCCAGGGCGAACAGCAGCAAGCCCAGCGCGACCGGCGTCAGGCCCAGGACCTCCCAGTGCGATGAGTCGAACGGCAGGAACAGCATCAGCAATTCGCTGTGATCCGGCAGTACCAGCCACTGCGGATCCCACCAGGACACGCGCAGCGCGGCCGGATCGGCGGGTAAGTCGATGGCGGCGACCTGGCCGGGGTCCGGCGCGGCGCGGAATGCGGCCAGCCAGTCGTTAAGCCGGGTCGGCAACTGGCGGCCGAGGATGTCGCGGTCGCGCGCGTCGACGATGTAGATCTTGAGCGCGGAATAGCGGGCGTCCATGGCTTGCAACCAGCGGCGCAGCCCGTTGGTGCCTTCGCTGCGCGCGATCTGGGCGGCATCGCGTGTCAGGTTGCCGGGGTTCAGGCCGTCGAGTGAATCGACGCGGTACCAGGCCACGGTCGCGGTCAGCATCATGCCGCAGACCAGGATGACGGCCATCGCGCCCCAGAAAGTCAGGAAGGCGCGCCAGAAGAGAGAGCGGATCGGTAGCCAGTGCATCAGGCCGTGCCGGCCAGGACATAGCCCAGACCGCGCAGGTTGCGGATGGCGGGGGCGTCGGCGGCGTGGTCGAGCCGCAGCTTCTTGCGCAGGCTGCTGATGTGGGTGTCGATACTGCGGTCGTAGCGGTCGGCGGCGCGGCCCAGCGCGTACAGGCTTATCTGTTCGCGCGCCACCACTTGGCCCGGGGCGCGCATCAGGATTTCGAGGACGCGTTGCTCGGCGCCAGTCAGCAGCACCTCTTGTGCGCCCAGCCGGGCGCGGCCGCTGGCGGCGTCCAGAGATAGCGCGCCCACGCTCAGCTCCTGCTGCGCCGGTTCGGGCTTTTCCTCGAAGCGGCGCAGTACTGCGCCGATGCGGGCCTTGAGTTCTCGCGGGCTGAAGGGTTTGGCCAGGTAGTCATCCGCGCCCAGTTCGAGCC
>LXNH01000210.1_pt1 | contig 14244 bp, 11 predicted proteins | sample 809111 | NCBI WGS metagenome assembly LXNH01 (sample SAMN04870528, study PRJNA318959) | seawater metagenome | biome: 00002010; material: water; isolation source: marine seawater | place: Greece: Milos, Mediterranean Sea | collected 2013-05-29 | depth 5-7 m
GGCTTCGGCTTCCTTGTAGCGGCGCTCGGCGGCCAGCGCATCGGCCAGGGCGGAATGGGTTTCGGGGCTGCGCGGGTCCAGCTCGATCGCGCGGCGGGCCACGCCGATCGCCTCGGCGGTGCGTCCGAGCTGGGTCAGGACGGCGGCGAGCACGATGTGGCTCTGGGCATCGGCCGGCGCCAGATTCATCATGGTGAGCGTGGGCTGCAGCGCCTGGGGGCTGCGAAAGGTGCTGAACAGGGCGATGCTCAGCGCTTCCCAGGCGTCCCAGAAACGCGGCGCCAGCTTGGTCAGCTGCCGAGCGACCGGCTCGGCCTCGAGGTAGGCCTTGCGCATCATCAGTTCGTGCATGCGCTTGACCTGAGCCGTGAGGCCGGCAGGCGGGACGGACTGGTGTCCGCTGGCCTGCAGCACACGCGAATTCAGGCTCAGGCAGGCCAGCGCGCTGGCATACATGCCGGCCAGCGGCATGTAGTCCTCTCCGGCTGCCTCGAGCGTGCGGCGCAGCAGATCGGCCCAGGCCTTGGCGCTACCCTGGGCCAGCGCATAGCGCTTGACCAGCGAGAGGGTTTCCGCCACGTCCGCGGGCAGGGGCGGCGGGGCATCGCCGGCCGCGGCGCTGGGCAGGCGGCCCGCCGCCAGGTTGGCCAGGATGGCCGCCTGCTGCGCAGGCGGCACGTAATTGACGGTTTCGTGCCACAGGTTGAAGCGCGGTAGCGCGGGTTCGTCGTCCGCCGCCGCGGTGCTCAGGAAGGGCAGCAGGCGCAAGCTGTCGTCGCCCTCGGTTTCGTAGGGGCCGGGGTCGAGGCAATAGTGCACCAGATCATGCTCGAGCAAGGTTTGCAGCGTGCGTTGCAGGATCTTGGCGGCCGCGTCATTGTCGATCTGGTTGCGATAGAGCAGGACGGCCAGCAGGGTGCTGTAGGGGAGCGAGCGGGGCCAGGCATGCGCCAGCGTATCCACCACGGTCACCGTGTCGGGGTCGTGCGTGACCAGGGCGCGGCCAAGGTGGTTCACATAGGTCGCTCCCTCTTCCTGGCCATTGGCGGCCAGCCGGATCGGCCCGGCGGCGAAGCGCAGGTCATGCAGCCGGGCCAGGTCCGGGCGCTGGACTTCACCCGCCCGTTCCTCCCGCAGCCAAAGGCATTGGCGGAACGCGCGACCCGTGGCGAAATCGAGATACTGCTGGCGCACGGTGGCGGGTTGTCCCATTGCCACCAGGCTATGGTTCAGGGAAACGCCTTGGCCGAACGAGAGCGGCAATTCACTCAGGGGCTGCACGTCGCCCAGGTAGGCCAGGCCGGCCTGGCCGGCCGCGCCGGCCAATTCCACGAAATAGCTGGGATTGCAGGCCAGCGGATCGGCGCCGCTGGCGTTGTCCAGGGCCCGGGCGAACTGATCCGCCGCGGCCGCCAGGGACGCGGCATGCGGATTGGCCGCCGCCATGCCGTCCTTGAACAGGGACAGCGCCGCCCGGGCGCTCTGGCGCAATTCGTCGCCGTTCTGGGCGGCGTGACCGTGCAGCAGGATGGCATCGCGCACCACTTCCAGCGATTTGGCGCCGGGATAGACATGGCAATCCAGATACAGGATGCCGCGCGGACTCAGCAATTGCGCGCAAGCCTGCAGCAATGCCTGCTGGGCAGGCGCGGGCAAGTAGCTGTACAGGCAGGTGACGATGACATAGTCGAACAGGCCCAGCTGGGTGCCGATGTCGGCCGCCTCGCCCACATACAGCGTGAGGTTGGCCGCGCCCAGCCGCCGGGCGGTCTCGGTGCCTTGTGCCACCAGGGCCTCGGACCCGTCGAGACCGACCGCCTGCGCCTGCGGGTGGGCGAGGGCGAAGGGCAGCAGCCCGGCGCCGTCGCCACAGCCGATGGCCAGCACCCGGGCGCTGTCCAGAGGGACTGTCTCGACCCCATACAGGTGGGCGGTGGCGCGCAGCCGTTCGGGGGAATGGCTGGGGGCGAGGGGGCCGGGATCAGCGGCGGTCTGTCGTTGGGTGTGGGCCGGATAAGACATGTGGCGTGCGAAGGAGGGGCGGGCCCCGGGGAATGATTGCGGTAATTCTAGGGAGGCGGGCACCGGCTCATTCAGCGAATCAGCATGCCAATTCGCCGCCAGTTTGGATGAAACCGCGCGAAGCCGACGGGAATGAAAAAACCCGCCAGGAGGCGGGTTTTGGATGGCAGGCCACGGTGCGAAGGGCCGTGGCCGGCTGGCCAGGCGGGGAAACCAGGGCTTCCCCGCCCGTCCGGGCTGCGAGCCGCGAATTAACGCAGCAGCGACAGCACGGTTTGCGGCACTTGGTTGGCTTGCGCCAGAACCGAGGTGCCAGCCTGTTGCAGGATCTGGGCCTTCGACATGTTCGACACTTCCGTGGCGTAGTCGGCGTCCTGGATACGCGAACGGGCGTTGGACAGGTTGTTGACCACGTTGTTCAGGTTGGCGATGGTCGATTCCAGACGGTTCTGCACGGCACCCAGTTCACCGGTCAGCTTGTCCAGCTTGGTGAAGGCGGCGTCCAGCGTCTTCAGCGGATCGGTCGTCAGCGTACCCTTGCTGGTGGTGTCCGTGGTCAGCTTGCCCGAGGCGCTGACGTAGGCGGTGGCGCCCACTTGGGGAGCGTAGTCGCCCGTGCCCGTGCCGCTCTTGACCGTGGCCTTGCCCGTGTTGGGGTCAACCGTGTACACGGTGTCGAAGGTCTTGGTGGTCGTGAACGAGCCCTTGTCGTCGACGTACGTGTCGGTCGAGGTGCCGTTGGCCAGCGTAACCGTGGCGCTGGTGATGCCCTGGCCCAGTTGGATCGACGAGTCGGCGGCGGCCTTGACGTTGGCCAGCAGCGCATCGGAGGCGATGGTGTTGGTGAACGTCAGTTGGTTGGCGGTGCCCGTGTTGGAGTACGTCTTGCCACCGATGGCGACCGACGACGAACCGGCGGCGCCGGTGTTGTTCGAAGCAGCCGTCATCACGGAGTCGAGCGTGGCAGCGGTGGCGCTGGCGCTGTTGGTGGTCAGGTTGCCGGCGGCATCCAGGTAGGCGGCTTGACCGCCGACGGTGACCTTGCCCGTGGCGTCGACTTCGAACGAGGTCGAAGCGGAGCCGTTGCTGTGGGTGTAGGTGGCGGTGGTGGTGCCGGTGGCCGGACGCAGCGAGTTGGCCAGGGCGGTCACGGCAGCGGCGTTCGACGCCGACTTGTCGGTGAACGTGAAGTTCTTGTTGCTGGCGTCGTAGGTGTAGACGGTGGCGCCGGTGCCGGTGCCCACGGTGACCTTGTTGCCGCCTTCGAGCTTGCCGAACACTTGGTCAGCGGTGGCGCTGGCGTGGTTCGTGGTCACGGTCCAGTCGTTGCCAACAGCGGTGCCGCCGGCAGCTTGCAGGTCGGACACGGTGGCCGTGCGGTTCTGGGTCACGCCCGAGCCGTTGACGTTGAAGCCGTCCAGACCCAGGGTCTTGACGCTGATTTCGGTCAGGTTCAGGGTGATGGTTTCGCCGTCGTTGGCGCCGACTTGCAGCGTCAGGGGCTTGGCGTTGGAGGACAGGACCTTCACGCCGTTGAAGTCGGTTTGTTGCGAGATGCGGTCGATGTCCGACAGACGTTGGTTGATTTCGTCTTGCATCGAGTTCAGCTGCTCTTGCGAGTAGCTGCCGTTACCGGCTTGCACCGACAGTTCGCGAACGCGCTGCAGGTGGGTGTTGATTTCGGAGGCGGCGCCTTCCGTCGTCTGGGCCAGCGAGATGCCGTCGTTGGCGTTACGGGCGGCTTGGGTCAGGCCCTTGACGTTCGCGGTGAAGCGGTTGGCAATGGCCATACCGGCGGCGTCATCCTTGGCGCTGTTGATGCGCAGGCCGGACGACAGACGCTCGATGGCGGTACCCAGGGCGGATTGCGACTTGTTCAGGTTGTTCTGAGCAACCAGCGACAAGTAGTTGGTGTTGATAACTGCAGCCATGTTTAGGCTCCCAAGAGAGAAAGGCTTCTTCAAACCGGGCAGCTGGGCCGCCCATCGTTGTAACGGGAAGAATTCGATTTCTTGCGTCTTCGAATTTCTCCGTTGCAAGGATTACGGCAGTCGCAATTCAATCTTTAGGGCTTTTTTTTGGCATTCGCAAAATGTTGTTTGACGCAGATTCAGACCAATCCGGGGCCGCGGCGCAACCGCCGCGGAGGTCGCTCAATGCAGTAACAGGCCCGCGTGGCGCAGGCCGGCGAGCAGGCTGGTGACGATATCCTGGGCTACCGGGTCGAGGTTGCGCGCACCTTTATAGGACTTGCCGTCAGGATGCGGGAAGCGCCCGGCCGTGAGGGCATCGCGGGCCAGCGTGCGCAGATCGCTGATGCTGCGCTGGCCATCGATCTGGCTCAGGAGGTAGCCGTGCAGCGGGGCGGTCGGTGGCGTGACGGGGTGATGCCAAGCGTTGTGCATACCGACCTGGCACCCTGCTTTTGTTACTTGTTGTAGCAATTGGGCGGCGCCCGGCAGCAATTGCGGCCGCGACTGCGGCGTGTCATAAGGCGCGGGCTCGCGCCGGTAGTGAAGGGCGCCCGCCTGTAGCAGCGTGACCAGATTTCCGATCAGCGCGTCGGAGAGGGCTCCGGCCTCTTGGTCGCCCGCCACGTGGCGCACGCTGTCGCACAGCGCATCGAAGCTGTGCGATTGCGGCCAGGTCCGCGCCAACCCCTCCATCAGGGCGGCCATCGCCGGGTCCTGGGTGGTGATGCTGGTATTGGCCGCGGTGCGGAACTGGCGCTGGCCCGCGGGCGCGCCCGCCGGCGCCGGAAGAGGCGTCAGGTCGGCGGCAAAGTGCATGGTGGTGAAGGCATCGCCCTGCGGCTGCTCCAGGATCTCGCCGGCCCGTTCGGCATGCACCAGCAGGCTCTTGCGGAACTGGCGGCCCACCGCGAAGTCGAGGTATTGCTCGCGCATTTCCCGGTTGGCGTTGACCGACAAGCCGTTCAGGCCCAGCGCCACGGTGCCGCCGTAAGTCGAGGGAAACGTCTGCTGGGGTTCGGCGTCCGTGACATAGGCCAGCCCGGCTTGCTGCGCGGCGGCGGCAAATTCCAGGAAATAGCAGGGCGTGTTGATGGCTTCCAGGTACTCGTGCAGCAGGTAGTGGTCGGTCTGGCCGCGCAGTTTCTGCGCCGCTGGCTGCAGTGCCGTGCGTAGCGGATTGTTATGCCACAGGCCGCTCTCGATCAGCGTCAGCATGTCCTTGGCGCGGGCGATTTTCTCCTGCGGCGTCTGGGCGCCGAAGCTGTTGAGTATCATCGCGTCGCGGATCACATCCGCCGCCTTCCAGCCCGGGTAGGTGTTGTAGCTGACGTAGGCGATGCCTTGCGGCGCCAGGTTCTCGCGGCAGACGCGCAGGATGGCGTCGCGCACGTCCGGCGGCACCCAGCTGAACACGCCGTGGCAAATGATGTAGTCGAACGTGCCGAATGCGGCGGTGATATCCGTCAGACTCATGGCGCGCAGATCCAGATTGCGCGCGCCGACCGCTTCGGCAACCTGCCGGCCGGCGTTGATCTGCTCGGGCGACAGGTCGATACCCACGACCTGGGCCCCCGGGTGGGCCAGCGCGAACGGCAACAGATTGCCTCCCGCCGCGCAGCCCAGTTCCAATACCCGCGCCTGCTCCAGCGCGGGCGCCTCGAGCCGGTAAAGGTGCGCGACCGCGCGCAGATGGCCGGGCGAGGTGTAGGAAAACGGCAGGGAGATATACGGGGTTTCGTCGTAGGCGTCGGAAATGGCCTGCGTCAGGAGGTCGGGTGCGCTCATGGCGAAATTCCAGGGGTCGCGGTGCGTATCTGGCGACGGATCGCCCTGCGCACCTCATTGGGTCAGCTTGCTAGGCTAACAAGGATGGGCGGGGCGCAATGGCGCGAATAGCGTTGGATTTCCCTGGAATTCCCGCCCGACGGCATGGCGGGTCGGGCGCGGGCGCAGGCCCCAAGGCTGCGGCCCTGTGCTTCAGATGATCTGCGCGATCTGCCCGTCCTGGGGCAGGTGCTGCCAGGCCTGTTCGCGCAGCTTGGCGCGGATGCGGGCGGTGGCCTGTGAACGCAGCTGGCAGACACGGGCCTCGGTCACGTTCATGATCGCGCCGATTTCCTTGAGGTTCAGGCCCTGCTCGTAGCACAGCGACAGCAGCAGCTTTTCGCGGTCGGGCAGGGTGTCGATGGCGTGGATCAGGGCCTGACGGAAGTCGCCGGCCAGCAGCGAGTCCAGCGGATTGCCGCCGGCGGCGCCGTGGTTCAGCGTGGCGGCCCAGTCGGACTGGCCCGAGGCGGTGTCCGGCTCGGTGGCGAAATCTTCGTAATGAACGATCTGCACGCCTTGGGCGTCATGCAGAAGCGTCTGATATTCGCTCAGCGGCATTTCCATCTGCTGCGCGATCTCGGCTTCGCTGGGGGCGCGCATCAGGCGCTGCTCCAACTGCTGGATGGCCTGTTCGATCTTGCGGGCCTTGGCGCGCACGCTGCGCGGCAGCCAGTCCTGGCCGCGCAGCTCGTCGAGCATGGCGCCGCGGATGCGGGTGGTGGCGTAGGTCTCGAACTGCGCGTCGGCGGTTTCCTGGTAACGCCGCACGGCGTCCAGCAGTCCGATCATGCCGGCCTGGATCAGGTCGTCGAGCTCGACGCTGGCCGGCAGCCGGGCGAGCAATTGCAGGGCCAGCTTCCGCACTAGCGGGGCATATTCGACCAAGCTGTCATCTGCGTGGGGCATTGCGGAAATGTCGGGCGGTGTCCATCGTGACGCATTGTCGGTTGTTGTCAATTTACGACATTGTCGACAAACGCGCGGCTACGCTAAGGCTAGCAAGATTTTGTGATCGGCAAGGCGCCATTGTCGGCAAAAGACGGCATTTCATTCGCTAAAGCACGCAATGTTTTGAATGCTTATTTGCCAAATTGACGTACATTTGTCAGGAATTTATATGTCAAGGTGTGTCTATAGCATCACGTTGCGCAATATCAACAAAGATTTGTCATATAAGTCATAGAAAATGACATGACCTGTGGTAAATTTTACTTAAATTGCGAACAAATGATACATTTCGCATTAAAACAGGATGCAGCGGGCGGGCGCAACAATGTTGCGCATGTCATTGGTTATCAAGCCCCTTCGGTGGGATAGGGAATAGGGAGTCGGGCGTGCAACAAGTCGAAAATTCTTTGCTGGCAGATATCCGCGAAGTGAATCTGTCTTATCTACTTCTCGCCCAGCGCATGCTGCGCGATGACTATGCCGCATCGATGTTCCGCCTGGGATTCAGCAACGAAGTTGCCGACATCCTGATGCGGCTTTCCCCGGCCCAGCTGGTCAAGCTGGCCAGTTCCAGCTCGCTCCTGTGCCGTTTCCGTTTCGATGACTACAGCCTGCTGTCGGCGCTGACGCACGACGTGCTCGGTGGTGCGCTGCAGCAAGCGCATGCGACGATCCTGCTGGCCAAGCAACCTGTCGAAGAACTGGCCTAACGGCCGGTCGACGCCCACTTCGGACACGTGTAATGGCCACCAAGAGCGTTTCGCAGGAAGCGGATGACATCCTGCTCGCCAGCTCCATGATTACCCTGGGGGCGCGGTTGCAGGTGCTGGAGGCTGAAACCAGCCTCAGCCACGACCGCCTGGCACGTCTGTACCGCGAGATCCGCGGCTGCTCGCCACCGAAGGGCATGCTGCCTTTTTCGGTCGACTGGTTCATGACCTGGTTGCCGAACATCCACTCCTCGCTTTTCTACAACGTGTATTCGTTCCTGAATGCGCGTACCAGCAGCAAGGGCATCCGCGCCATCATCGACGCCTACCGGCTCTATCTCGAGAACGCCGGCGTCGACAATGCCGAGTCCGCCGAACCCGTCCTGAGCTTCACCCGCGCCTGGATGCTGGTGCGGTTCTTCGACAGCGGCATGCTGCAGCTCTCCGCCTGCCGCCAGTGCGGCGGGCATTTCATTGCCCATGCGCATGACCCGCAGTCGGATTTCGTGTGCGCGATCTGCCGTCCGCCCCCCCGCGCCGGCAAGACCCGCGCCGCCGCCAAGGCGCGGGCGGGCACCCGTTCCGCGCCAGCCGTAGACGCCGCCCGTTCCTGAGCGGTGCGTCCAAATACATCAAAAGCCCTGGAAAACTCCCCGTAACCCGCCTTTTTGGGACGGGGGGAACAGGGGATCATTGACGCCGGTTTTAGACTTCGTTGGCAGGGGCCTGATGTGTTGATTGTTATCGGTTTTCTCGTGGTGATCGTGTCGGTCGTCGGCAGCTTCGTAGCGCTCGGCGGTCATCTCGGCGCGCTTTACCAGCCGTTCGAGCTGACGCTGATCTTCGGCGCGGCCTTCGGCGCGTTCCTGGCCGGCAACAGCAAGAAGTCGCTGATGCTGGTCAAGAAGGCACTGCCTGACACGCTGAAAAGCTCGCGCTACGGCAAGGACGTCTACATGGAGCTCATGGCGCTCCTGTACGTGCTGCTGAACAAGGCGCGCCGCGAGGGCCTGATGGCCATCGAATCGCACATCGAGGATCCGGCCTCCAGCCCGATCTTCAGCGAGTACCCGCGCATCGCCAAAGACGACAAGCTCATGGAGTTCATCACGGACTACCTGCGCATCATGATCAGCGGCAACATGAGCTCGTTCGAGATCGAAACGCTGATGGACGAGGAAATCGAAACCTACCGCCACGAGCGCGAAGTGCCCGCCAGCATGATCCGGCAGATGGCCGACGGCCTGCCGGCGTTCGGTATCGTGGCCGCGGTGCTGGGCGTGATCAAGGCGCTGGCCGCCGTCGACCAGCCTCCCGCCATCCTCGGCGACCTGATCTCCAAGGCCATGGTCGGCACCTTCCTGGGCATTTTGCTGGCCTACGGCTTCGTCGGTCCGCTGGCCTCGCGCATCGAGCGGCGCACGGACGAGGCGATGAAGGTGCTGGAATGTATCAAGACCACGCTGCTGGCCAGCATGAACGGCTACCCGCCGCAATTGGCGGTGGAATTCGGTCGCAAGGTGCTGTATTCGTCGGTGCGTCCGACCTTCGGTGAGCTGGAAGAGCACGTCCGGCAGACCAAGTCCACCGCCAAGGCCTGACGGAGCGGGCCATGAGCACCGTAAACAACCACCGCGTGGTGATCCGCCGCAAGAAGGTCCATGGCGGCGGACACCACGGCGGCAGCTGGAAAATCGCCTACGCCGACTTCATCACGGCCATGATGGCGTTCTTCCTGGTGATGTGGCTGATCAGCATCGTGCCACGCGAGGAACTGAAAGGTATCGCCGAGTACTTCCGCATGCCCCTGCGCGTGGCCCTGACCGGCGGCCCCAGCAGCTCGGCCGAGACCAGCGCGGTTCCCGGCGGCGGCCGCGATCCCCTGCGCAGCGACGGCGACGAGCGTCGCGGCCAGGGCAACCGGGTCGAGGCCCAGCCGATGGGCGACGCCGAGCGCCGCGACCAGCATCGCCTCGAAAACCTCAAGCGGCGGCTGGAAAACGTCATCGAGAACAGTCCGGTGCTCAAGAGCTTCCGGCCTCAGCTGTTGCTCGACATGACCACCGAAGGCCTGCGCATCCAGATCATCGACAACCAGAACCGCCCCATGTTCGCCACCGGGCGCGCCGAAGTGCAGCCCTATATGCGCGACATCCTGCGGGAATTGGGGCCGGTTCTGAACGAACTGCCTAACAAGGTCAGCATCTCCGGGCATACCGATGCGTCGCAGTATGCCCGCGGCGAACGCGCCTACAGCAATTGGGAACTCTCGGCCGACCGGGCCAACGCATCGCGCCAGGAATTGGTGGCCGGTGGCATGAACGAAAGCAAGGTCATGCGCATCCAGGGCCTGTCCTCGAGCATGAGTCTGGTTAAAGATGATCCGTATGCGGCCGTTAATAGGCGTATCAGCCTAGTGGTGCTCAACCAGAGCACCCAGCGGCGCATCGAAAGCGAGAACGCCGCGGCAGCGGACGTCAGCGCCAAGGATGCCCGCGAGGTTGGGACGGCCGTGGAGGCGGCGAATGCCGCAGCCAAGGCCACGACGGCAACTAAGCATGGCGACGCGGCGGCAACGCCGCCCGCTGAAGGGGCTCGATAGCAATGGCGGCAACGATTCTGGTGGCGGACGATTCGGCGACGATGAGAATGATCGTCCAGGCGACGCTGACGGGCGCGGGATGGAAGGTTTTGACGGCCGGCAACGGCCAGGAAGCGCTGGAGGTGGCCAGGAGCCATCCGGTGGACCTGGTGGTGAGCGACTGGAACATGCCCGTGATGGGCGGGCTGCAACTGATCCAGGGCTTGCGCGAACAGGAACAGTACCTGGATGTGCCGGTACTGGTGCTGACCACCGAGGATGACGTGGACAGCAAAATGGCCGCCCGGGACCTCGGTGTATGCGGCTGGCTCTCGAAGCCGGTCGATCCCGATGTGCTGGTGGAATTGGCGTCCGAGCTGCTCGATGAGCAGTCCGGCGCGTAGGCAAGTTCATTTATGAAGGCGTACGGGTCATGAGTTCTGGATTGGACCTCAGTCAGTTTTACGAGACCTTTTTCGACGAGGCGGACGAGCTGCTCGCGCAAATGGAGCAGTTGTTGCTCGAGCTCGACGTGGGCGCGCCGGACATCGAGCAGCTCAACGCCATCTTCCGCGCAGCCCACTCGATCAAGGGCGGCGCCGCGACGTTTGGCTGTTTCAACCAGCTGGCGGGCACCACCCACTTGCTCGAAAACCTTCTGGACGCGATCCGTCGCGGCGAAATGGCGCTGCGCACGGACATGATTGATATTTTCTTGGAAACGAAAGACGTGCTCAAAAGCCAACTGGATGCCTACCGGGCCTCCGAAGAGCCCGATGAAGCCGTGTTTGAGCGTATCTGCGCGGTATTGAGGCAGCTCGCCCTGGAGCACAAGGATCCCGCGGCGGCTGCCTCGGCGCCTGCTCCCGCTCCCGCTCCGGTGGTTCAGGCCGCGCCCGCTCCCGCGCCCGTGGTCGAGGCGGCCCCCGCGCCTGCGGTCGAGGCGGCTCCGGCGGCCGAGCCCGCCGACGCTGCCGGTCTGCCGCTGCGCGTGCGCATCACCAAGGTGTCGGACAAGGACGCCGAGGCGCTGCTCGAAGAAATGGGCAACCTCGGCCAGGTCAAGGCCAGCCAGCGCGCCAACGGCGTGTTGACCGTCTGGGTCGACAGCACCTGCACACCGGACGACATCGAGGCCGTCTGCTGCTTCATTGTCGATGCCGACTAACTGAACATTGCCCGCGAAGCGCCGCCGGCGACTGCTGCCGAGCCAACCGTGGCGGCGCCCGTTGTGGCCGCCGAGCCGGCCGCCGCAGCGCTCGAGGCCGCGCCGCCCGCCGCCGCGCCCGCCATGGCCGAATCCGCCGCCGCCGCCGAGGCCATCTCGCAAGCGGCGCGCACCAGCCGCGCCGCTGCGCCGGCCCACGTCGACAAGGAATCGACCTCGATCCGCGTCGGCGTGGAGAAGGTCGACCAGGTCATCAACCTGGTGGGCGAACTGGTCATCACCCAGGCCATGTTGGCGCAGACCGCGTCGACGCTGGACCCGGTGCTGCACGACCGCCTGCTCAATGGCATGGAGCAGCTCGAGCGCAATGCGCGCGACCTGCAGGAAGCCGTCATGTCGATCCGCATGATGCCGATGGACTACGTTTTCAGCCGCTTCCCGCGTCTGGTGCGCGACATCGCCGGCAAGATGGGCAAGCAGATCGAATTGCAGACCTACGGCCGCGCCACCGAACTCGACAAGAGCCTGATCGAACGTATCATCGACCCGCTCACGCACTTGGTGCGCAACAGCCTGGACCACGGTATCGAGACGCCCGAAAAACGTGTCGCCGCCGGCAAGGATCCGGTGGGCCAGCTGGTATTGTCGGCTCAGCACAACGGCGGCAACATCGTGATCGAAGTCAGCGATGACGGTGCCGGCCTGAACCGCGAGAAGATCCTCAAGAAGGCCATGGCCCAGGGGCTGCCTGTCAACGAGAATTCGCCGGACGACGAAATCTGGCAACTGATCTTCGCGCCGGGCTTCTCCACGGCCGAAAAGGTCACCGACATTTCCGGCCGCGGCGTCGGCATGGACGTGGTGCGCCGCAATATCCAGGACATGGGCGGTCATGTGCAATTGTCGTGCGAGCCGGGCAACGGCACCACCACGCGCATCGTGTTGCCGCTGACGCTGGCGATCCTGGATGGCATGTCGGTGCGGGTCGGCGAGGAAACCTTCATCCTGCCGCTGAATCACGTGACCGAATCGCTGCAGCCGACCAACGACCAGATCTATTCCGTGGCCGGCAACGAGCGCGTCATGCACGTGCGCGGCGAATACCTGCCGCTGGTGGAAATGCACCGCGTATTCTCGGTCGGCGAGGCCCAGACCGACCCGACCCAGGCCATCGCGGTCATCATGCAGGCCGAGGACCGCCGTTTCGCGCTGTTGGTGGATCACCTGATCGGCCAGCATCAGGTGGTGGTCAAGAACCTCGAGTCGAATTACCGCAAGGTCCCCGGCATCTCCGCCGCCACCATCCTGGGCGATGGCAGCGTGGCGCTGATCGTCGACGTATTTGCGCTTGCGCGCGCCAACCGTGAGCGTTGGTCGCAGCCCGAAGCCATTCTGAATTGATGGAGAAATAGCCCCATGGCAGCCAAACCGCAAGCGCAAGCCGCGCGCAATGAAGATGTCGGCAACGAGTTCCTGGTCTTCACGCTGGGCGATGAAGAGTACGGCATCGACATCCTGAAGGTGCAGGAAATCCGCGGCTATGACGCCGACACCGTGACCCGCATCGCCAACGTCCCGCCGTTCATCAAGGGCGTGACCAACCTGCGCGGCATCATCGTGCCGATCGTCGACCTGCGCATCAAGTTCAACCTCGGCAGCGTCGAATACAACGAGCAGACCGTCGTCATCATCCTGAACCTCGACCGCCGCGTGGTCGGCATCGTGGTCGATGGCGTGTCGGACGTGCTGATGCTCAACGCCGGCCAGATCCGCCCGGCGCCGGAATTCGGCGCCACCCTGTCCACGGAATACCTGACGGGCCTGGGCACGGTCGATGAACGCATGCTGATCCTGGTCGATATCGAAAAGATGATGACCAGCGATGAAATGGCCCTGGTGGAGAAAGTCGCTTCCTGATCGGAACGGCTGGACCCGGACAGCGGCCACCGTGGCAAGCGCGCGGTGGCCGAGACTTCCCAGGGAGATGGGCGCGCCATATTGTGGAATCGATATGGCGCTTTTCCTTAACGATTGCATTCGGGAGTGGTGCTTGTGATGCGCAAGTTTTTCGCGAACATGACGATACGCAGCAGCCTGTTGTGGGTGCTGGCGTTCTTTTCATTCATGTTGGTGATCGGAGCGGCGCTGGGCGTACTGTCGTTGCGTATCAGCAACATGACCCTGGCGGAGATCAAGCAATCGCAGGAATTGAACGACGCGCTTGGCCGTGTCGTTTCCAGCTATAAGGACACCCTGAATGGGCTGGGACGTACCGCGTCGGCCAATTATGCCGACATCGTGCGCAACGTCGGCCAGCCCACGCTCTTGAGCCAGGGCCTGTCGACCGAGGCCGTGGGCCTGCTGGAGCGCGCCAAAGCGGCCCAGAACAAAGGGCAGGCCGAATTCGAGTATTTCAAGACGCTGCCGCGGCCGGCCGAGGCGGCCGAGTCCCTCAAGGAAGTCGAGGATGCCTATGGCATCCTGATACAGCAGGGTGTGCTGCCGCTGACCGCCGCGCTCGAGAAGGCCGACATGCCGGCCTACCAGACCCAGGTGCAGAAAGTGCAGGACGCGCTCGAAGGCCGCTTCGCGCGTGCCGTCGAGGGATTCGATTTCTGGCGCGCCAGCAAGATGCTGGATGCCTTCGAGGTGGCCCAGGTGCGCTACCAGTTTGTCTTGATGGCGGTCGGCGCCGGCGGCGTGATCGCGGCGCTGCTGGTGTTCGCGACCTATGTGTTCCTGCGCCGCCGCGTGCTGCAGCCACTCAAGGAAGCGGGCCATCATTTCGACCGCATCGCCGGCGGCGACCTGACCGCCCGTGTCGAGGTCCGCAACACCAATGAAATCGGCCAGTTGTTCGCCGCGCTCAAGCGCATGCAGGAAAGCCTGACGCGCACGGTGGCCACGGTGCGCCGTGGCGTCGATGAAATCAATACCGGCTCGCACGAAATTGCGGCCGGCAATACCGACCTGTCCAGCCGCACCGAGCAGCAGGCGGCCTCGCTGGAGGAAACG
>LXNH01000212.1_pt1 | contig 14219 bp, 11 predicted proteins | sample 809111 | NCBI WGS metagenome assembly LXNH01 (sample SAMN04870528, study PRJNA318959) | seawater metagenome | biome: 00002010; material: water; isolation source: marine seawater | place: Greece: Milos, Mediterranean Sea | collected 2013-05-29 | depth 5-7 m
AGGCACCGATTAAGTCAAGCACCAATAGACCTAATATTATACTAATTATTGTCGATGAATTCACTAGATGAATAATTCCAAAATTATTTTCATTTGTCCAATCAGCAGCAAAAACCAGAAGAAATGCAAAGAAAAAATTCACAATTATGGTAGTAAGAGTCAATAAAAAATTTGGAATTGAATGAATCCATTTCTTATAGTTGAGAAATTTAAAAGGCACAATACCTTCAATTACCCAAAAAAAGGTAATACCAGAAATAATTACTACTGCTCTATTAACAGATGAAATATTTTCAAATAGCAATAATAAATTTTCCATATTAATTATCTTCAGAGCCATCTCTGTTTGGAACTCTTAAACTAGGCCATTTTTCTCTTTCTCCTGTTAAAGGATTAATGGGAAGAACCCTTCTATCTCTTGGCATCAACTCTTCTTCTTCACTAGCTAGATAGGTTAAAATAGCAACTAGAATTACATTATCCCTAACATCATCAAATACTATTTTGTCATAAGTATCTCTATTGGTATGCCAAGTATAATGATATTGACTGTATCCACCATAAGAAAAATCTAGTGAGCTTAAGTTAAATCCAGGCACACCAGATGATACAAAATTCCTCCAATCTGAGGAACCACCAGATGGAACTATCACACCATTCTCCTCATATTCACTTCTAGGTATTGGAACTCCTGGAAAAGTTGTAGTAATTTCATTTTTAATTTCAGATGGAACATATTCTAACCATTCCCCTATAAAACGATATGCTTCAGTAAAACCATGACCATTTATTTTAACAACTCTTCCGGTACCATTATCTTGATTAAAGAGTGCTTGTAGATTTTCTACAATTTCAGGATGGTCCTCCACAAATGCACTTGATCCATTAAGTCCTTGCTCCTCAGCTCCCCAATGTGCAGCAATAATTGTTCTTTTTGGATTTGGATAAATTTTCTTTAAAATCCTCATAACTTCCATCATTACGATTGTACCAGTACCATTATCTGTAGCACCTGTCCCACCTCCAGTAGAATCAAGATGAGCAGATAGTATAACATATTCATTTGGTTTTTCAACTCCCTCAATTCTTCCTAAAGAATTATAAGTTGGTACTTTACCTAATTCTTTTGATTGAAGATTAACATTAACAGTTGGTTTTTGGCCACTTTCAACAAGTCTGTATAGTAATCCAAAATCTTCCATACTTATATCAACTGTTGGAGTTTCTGGGCTAATTCCATATGCTCCAGGACTAAAAATCACATTTGTTCCAAAACTATTTGTCCATGCACTTGTAATTATTGATGCTGGTTTGGCATTCTCAATAGCACTCATCATATCCATAAAGCCGTACCCAGTTTTTCTTATATTTCTAAAATCTCTACTTCTTTTTGTTAATCTAAATCTTCTTATTTCTTCAAGAGTCTCTTCTTTTGCCCATCTTTTTAGATCATAATCTGGTCTACCAGAAATGTCAGGTGTTCCAAAAAGAATATGTTTTCCTTTAATAGTCTTCAGCCAATCATCAAATACCTCTTTTGATTCAAATGGAATTGATACTACTTCACCTAATTCTCCATTTTTTTTTGTGCTAGCACTCCATGAAAGCTGCTGACCCTCTAAAGATTTCACCCATGGCGACAACATATCAATATGACTTATTCCTCTTTCCCATGCTCTCCATTGTCCAAACTGTTCATTTTCAGATTCTATCCCCCAATTAGAATATTTATTAACAACCCAATCATGAGCAACCTGCATCTGTGGAGTTCCGGTTAATCTTGGTCCAATTTGATCAATTAATTCATGAGCTAGACTCTCAAGTTGAGAATTATTTTCTGCTTCTGAGACTATTTGATTTATTGTTTGAAGCTTATTTTGAGAATAAGCTAAATTCATAACCATTAGGAAAGACAATAGAGTAATATAATTTTTCATTTTGATAAATTTTTTATTCGTCCAAATATAACTAAATGATTATATTTCAAGTGTTATAAGAATTCAAAATCAATATATTTATAAAAACTAGAATTATGAAAAGATTTATACTAATTAACCTATTATTTTTAGGTTCAATATTTTCGCAGGATTATTATTTTGAAAAATATGCTCCATTTGATGAAAATATTAAATCACCAGAAGAATTTTTAGGATATCCTATTGGAGAAATGCATACTAGGCATGATTTAATTGTTTCATATATGGAATATTTGTCGGAAGTATCAGATAAAGCACAAATATTACATTATGGAGAAACTTATGAGAAGAGAAAGCTTGTAATACTTGCTATAAGCTCACCAGATAAAATTTCTAATCTAGAGAGCATTCGAGATAAGCATCTATCATATATTAATCCAGATCATCAAAATTATAATGAAGATTTAAAAAAACCAGAAGATTTTCCTGTGATAATAAACTTAGGTTATGGTGTTCATGGTAATGAGCCATCAAGTTCTGAAGCAGCATTACTTACGGCCTATACCTTAGTGAGCTCTAAACTAGATAAGGTAAATGACTATTTGTCTAATTCTATAATTTTAGTTGACCCAACAATTAATCCTGATGGTAGAGATAGACATTCAAATTGGGCTAATACTTATAAAGGATCTCCATTGGTTGACGACCCACAAGATGCTGAGCATAATGAATATTGGCCTGGTGGAAGAACTAACCATTACTGGTTTGACTTAAATAGAGACTGGTATCTAGGAATTCATCCTGAAAGTAGGGGCAAGTTAAAATGGTATCACTCATGGCAGCCAAATGTGACTACAGATTTCCATGAGATGGGTTCAAATAGCACCTACTTCTTTGTTCCGTTTAAACCAAACGGTTCTTTAAATCCAGTAATACCAAAGGAAAATTATGATTATTTTAATTTCCTATTTGGTTCATATTATGCTAAAGCTTTAGATGATATTGGAACGTTATATTTTACAAGAGAAGTATTCGATAGAACATATCCAGGTTATGGATCAGCATATCCAGATTATCTAGGTGGGATAGGAATTCTATTTGAACAAGCAAGTTCAAGGGGGCATAAGCAGAAGACACAATTTGGAGAAATTACATTCCCTTTTACAATTAGAAATCAATATATATCTGGTATGACAACAGTTAAGGCCTCAGTGGAAAATAAAGAATCACTTAAAGATTATCAAAGTAAATTTTTTAAGTCTGCAATAACTGAATCAACTCAAAAAAGAGTCAAAGGATATACGTTTAATAAAGGAAATGATAACAATAAAACAAAAGCATTTATTGATAAATTAAAATTACATAACATAGAGGTTCTTAGAAATGAAAATCAATTTTATGTTCCAACTGTCCAAAAAAATTACAGGTTGGTTCGTTCTTTCTTTGAAACGCATGAGAAATATAGAGACAGTGTTTTTTATGATGCATCAGCATGGTCCATGGCAAATATCTATGATATAGATTACTCTGCATCAAACAAAGATTTTGTAGGTAAAGAAGTTGAAGATATTTACCAACTTTTTGAAGTTAACGAATTATCTGAGTCAAACTATGCATATATCATAGATTCCCAAGATTATAATATTCCAGCAGTTACTTATGATCTCTTAAATAATGAGGTATTTACATCTGCATCATTTAAACCATTTACAATTCAGACTTTAACTGGAACTAAGAGCTTTAATTATGGATCTCTTTTAATTCCTTTATCAGTTCAGAAAAAATTAAATTCAGATGAACTTTATGAGAAAATGAAAAGTATACAAAAAAAGTATGACGTTAATATTTACTCAGTCGAAAGTGGACTTAGTTCATCTGGAGTTGACCTAGGTAGTGGATATGTTATGCCTTTAAATAAACCAAGTGCAATGATGTTAATCGGAACCGGTGTAAGTTCCTATGAAGCTGGCGAGGTCTGGCACTTACTTGATCAAAGAGTAGGAATGCCGATAACAAAAGTTCCAATGAGAAACTTTGATAATATATCAATGGATAAATACAATGTATTGGTATTAGTTTCTGGTAATTATAAGTTCTCGGATAATCAAATAGAAAAAATAAAGACTTGGGCAGAGAATGGTAATACAATAATAAGCATAGGAAGTGGATCTAAATTATTAATTGATAAAAAAATAGTTGACGAGAATCTTCTTGAAAAGGAAGAATCAAATGCAATGAATTATATAGCATATGGAGATGCTACAGAAAATAGAGGTAAAGAGCAGATTGGTGGTGTTATATTAAACTCAATAATAGATCTTTCACATCCGTTAGCCTTTGGTTATGAAAATAATTCTTTACCACTTTATAAGAATAATTCAATATGGTTAAAACCCTCAAAGAATAATTATTCGTCTGTAGTAAGGTACTCAGAGAATTCCCTTATAGATGGATTTCTTACTGAAAACAATAAGGCAAAAATAAAGGAGTCAGTTTCATTAGTCGTATCTAGAGTAGGTAGGGGGATTGCTGTAATGTTTGCAGATAATCCTAATTTTAGAGGAGCATGGTATGGGACTAATAGGCTTTTTCTTAATGCTATACTTCTTGGAGATAAGATATATATCCCATAATGAGATCGTTTAGAGATATAGGACCAGGTGTATTAATTGCTGCAGCTTTTATTGGACCTGGCACTGTAACTCTATGTACTATTGCAGGAGCCTCATTTGGTTATTCTTTAATATGGGCTATTATTTTATCGATCTGTTCTACCATTGTTCTACAAGAGATGTCTCTTAGAATAGGATTGATTACCAAGATGAACTTAGCTCAAGTAATTAGAATAAATATTAAATCTAAATTTTTAAACAGACTCCTGTTAATTCTAATAATCAGTTCAATATTAATTGGAAATGCTGCATATGAAGCTGGAAATATTACAGGAGCTTCACTTGGTATCTCCGCAATTCTAAACTCACAATCTATCAATTACATACCAGTTTTAATTGGGTTAATAGCATTTATTGTACTTTATCAAGGAGATTATAAAGTATTAGAAAGATCACTTGTTTTTCTAGTTTTAATTATGAGTATATCTTTTTTTATAACTGCAATTATAACTAAACCTGATATTAATGCTCTAATCAATGGAGTTATAACTCCAAAAATCGATTCAAATAATTTAACGATAATTCTAGGGTTAATTGGAACAACTGTAGTCCCATACAATCTTTTTCTTCATTCTTCTTTAGTCTCTGAAAAGTGGAACTCGGTAAATAAATTAAAAGTTGCAAGATTTGAAAGTTTTTTTTCAATTCTAATTGGAGGTGTTGTATCTCTTTCTATCATAATTACTGCAGCTTCGGTAAATAATAAAGATGTAAATGGAGTAATTGATCTTGCTAAAGGCTTAGAGCCTCTATATGGAAATTTTGCAATATACTTTTTAGGTATAGGCCTTTTTGCATCGGGGATTACTTCATCTATTACTGCTCCTTTAGCTGCTGCTTATGTTGCTAAAAGTTGCTTTGGTTGGAAAGATTCACTTAAGAGTGGAAAATTTAGAGCTATTTGGATCATTATTTTAATTATTGGGGTACTAGTGTCTATGGTAAAAATAAATCCAATTGAAATAATAAAATTTGCTCAGTTCTCTAACAGTCTTCTTCTACCAATTATTGCAATTATTCTTTTATGGCTAATTAATAATAAAAATATAATCAGTAGTAAGTATAGTTACAGATATCAAAATATTTTAGGTTTTTTTATAGTGATTATATCGCTAATTCTCGGAACTAAGGGCTTAATATCTCTCATATAATGTTAAATATAAATTGTGATTTAGGAGAGGGGCTTAATAATGAGCATATCATTATGCCATTAATTGATTCATGTAATATTGCATGCGGTGGTCATGCAGGTGATAACGGAAGTATGATTGAATGTATTGAAATATCAATAAAAAATAATGTAAAAATAGGTGCTCACCCATCTTATCCAGACAAAATAAATTTTGGAAGAAAAAAAATAGATATTTCACCTTCTAAATTATCTTACAGTATAATATCGCAAATTGAATCTCTTGAAACAATTGCTGATTCATATGGTTTTGAACTTAATCACATTAAAGCACATGGAGCTCTTTATAATCAAATGATGATTGATGCTGAACTTTCTAATTTTTACTTAGATACTATAAAAGACTTTAAAAATAAATGTTCGCTCTTTATACCATATAAATCAGAAATTGAAAAAGTAGCCTTAAAAAAAGGGTTTAGTATTATTTATGAAGTATTTGGAGATAGAAATTATAATGATGATTTAAGTCTAGTCTCTCGCAATAATGAAAATGCCTTAATAACGGATCCAGAAAGTGTTGTAAATCATATAAAGACAATAAAAGAAACTGAAACTGTAAAAACCATCAATGGAAATTATAAAAAGATAAAGTTCGATACAATCTGTATTCATTCTGATACAAATAACTCAATTGAGATATTAAAAAAAATAAATCAAGAATTTGATGAAAGCTAACTTAAAAAGGTATTTCATTTTCAATGAAAACTCTATTCTAATATCATATGATCATCCAATTGATTCTGAATTAGTATATACTATTTCTAATTATAAAATCATTATTGAAAAACATATTAAAGGCTATATCATTGAAATTGTTCAGTCTATTAATTCTTTACTAATTATTTTTAATAAAGATAAAGTTTCACCCAATGAGCTTATATTACAGTTAAAAAAAATTGAAAATAAAGAGAGTGATTATTTGAAATCAAATAAAATATGGCAAATACCAGTTTGTTATGACACTAAATATGCTATTGACCTTGAAAGCTTAGCAAATGAGAAGCAATTGTCTCCATCAGAAATTATTAATGCTCACAAATCAAAAGTATATGATGTTTTGTCTATGGGGTTTCTACCTGGTTTTATTTATTTAGGTTTTACACATGAACATCTTCATTGTGAAAGAAAACAGACTCCCTCTTTGGACATAAAGAAGGGGTCTATTGGAATTGCATTAAATCAAACATGTATATATCCACAAGATAGTCCTGGTGGTTGGCATATTATAGGTATTTCTCCTATTGATTTCTTTGATTTAGGATCTCAAACACCATGCTTCGCAAAACCTGGTGATAAAATTAAGTTTATTGAAATATCCACTAAACAATACCAAAAAATGAAAAAAGAAAATTCATTAAAACCAATATCTAAATAAATGATTAAAGTAATTCAACCAGGTCTTTTCACTACAATACAGGATGGAGGAAGACATGGGTATAGAAATATAGGTATACCTACCTCTGGTTTTATGGATCAAGAAAGTGCATGGGCTGCTAATAAAATTGTAGATAATGATAGGGAAGAATCGCTTATTGAGATTACATTAAAAGGGCCAACACTACTTTTCAATAATAACTGCACTATATCAATTACAGGTGGAGATTTTAATCCTTTAATTAATGATATACCAATTAAAATGTATGAGTCAATTAATGTAAAATCAGGAGATAAATTAAAAATCAATAACACAAAAAATGGTGCTAGGTCATATTTAGCAATATCTGGTGGAATAAATGTTAAATCTATATTTGGAAGTAAATCGTTTCTGAGTAATATATCAGAATCATATTATTTAAGAAAAGGAGACGAGATTAAAATTTCTGATAATTCTAATAATAAAATTTTAAAGAAAAATAAATTAAAATTTAAATTAAACAGATCTATGGAAGTATTTAAAGGTCCTGAATTTGATTTATTGAGCATTAGAGTAAAAAACATGTTATTTAAAAATAAATTTACTGTTAGAACTAATAGCAGAATGGCATATAATCTTGAGGAGAACGTTCAGATTGGAATAAAATCAATTATCTCATCACCAGTTCTGCCTGGTTCGGTTCAATTAACACCATCTGGGAAAATGATTATACTTCACAGAGACTGTCAAACTACGGGTGGATACCCAAGAATTCTTCAACTTAGTAAAAGTTCATTAAACCATTTATCACAAATAAAATCTAATGAAAAAATTAAATTTAGTCTGAATAATTTGTGATAATGTTTATCTCAACTAATTTGGTTTCATTAAATTTTTTCTCCTGCCTATTCTTTATTCTGTATAATTTATTTAATTCTCTTTCACTCTGTTTACTAGTTTTATCTGGAATAACAATTGTGTCAATCTTAACTTCTGCTTTAATATCTTCCATAAGTTCTGCAATTTGATCGTCAATAGACTTTATCTCCTTTCTTAAGACTCTTCTCTCTAAAATACCATTCAGGTTGCTATCAATTCTAACATTTTTTACTTTATTAATTAGCTTTAATAATTTAGAGTCTCCTCCTTGACCGTAAAGTGAAGCAGTATTATATCCGTTTTGATTTCTTAATTTTTTCCCGTTAATAATAACATCAACAGGACCTTTATGCCTGAAACTAAAAGATCTTTTTGAAATAAATTCTTGAAGATTAATAATAATTTCTAGATCTGGTCTATAAAATTGAGACTTTAAAACACCCTTCAGTAAATCATCTCTATCTCTGGCTGTAAATTCTTCTCCAAATAAAAAAATTGTAGGAAGCCTTTTTGTTCCAACGCTAACATTTTTGAGATCAATTTTAGAACCTTCCTGAGAATAAAGATTACCAAATGAAAGCACTATTACTAAGAAAGTGATAAAATAAGGTCTCATATTTAAAATTAAGATATACTATTAATATTATTCTGGCACTATAAAAACTAAAGGATCAAAATCCCATAAATAGGGAAGCAGAAAGAACACGAATAATGTTAAGAGAATAATTGAAATCAAATTCATCCATATCCCAACTCTTACCATATCAGGAATACGAAGATAGCCTGATCCAAAGACTATCGCATTTGGGGGTGTAGCTACAGGAAGCATAAATGCACATGAAGCTGCAACTGTTGCAGATACCATCAAAATAAATGGATGGACGTCAATTGTCATAGACATAGGATAAAGAATAGGAAGCAGCATTGCAGTTGTTGCTAGATTAGATGTAATTTCAGTTAAAAAATTAACAGACGCAATTAGTATGAATACTAATAACATCAATGAAACACCATCTAATAAAGTCATTTGGTTCCCTATCCATAATGCTAGACCACTGTCTTTAAATCCTGCTGCCAATGCCATACCTCCTCCAAACAATAACAAGATTCCCCATGGTAATTTAACAGCTTCTTCCCATTTTAAAATTTTTCTTTTCCTGTTCTTTGTTGGTAATAAAAATATTATGATAGCACCTATCATAGCAATAATCGTATCATCAATCCCAGGTATAATGGATTCAAGTAAATAAGAACGGCTTATCCAAGCAAATGCAGTTAATGCAAAAACTCCAGCAACTAATTTTTCTTCATAGCTTATTTTTCCAAGTGCATTTAATTGTTTAGAAATTTCTTCTCTTCCACCAGGAAAAGTTTTCTGTTTAAACTTAAATGCAATACTTGTTAAATATTTCCAGCATATAAATAAAAGAATAATTGATATTGGAAAACCAAATTGGAACCATTTAGCAAAGGTTATCTCATATCCAAAAGTTTCTTCTACAACTCCAGCTAATACAAGGTTAGGAGGTGTTCCAATTAAAGTAGCTACACCACCAATAGATGCACTGTATGCAATAGCTAGCATAAGAGCTTTTCCGAAATTTAAATTTTCATCCTCAATAGTATTTGGGTTATCTCTTAATTGAGCAACAATTGCAATTGCAATTGGTAACATCATAACAGCAGTCGCTGTATTTGATATCCACATTGACATAAATGCAGTAGCAATCATAAAACCAAGGATAATTTTTACAATGTTAGTTCCAATTAGATTAATAATATTTAATGCTATTCGCTTATGTAAATTCCATTTCTCAATTGCGATTGCAATTATAAAACCACCTATGTAAAGAAAAACATACTTATGCCCAAATGAAGCAGTTGTCTCTGTTAATCCTAATCCACCGGTAAGAGGAAACAGTATAATTGGTAATAATGCAGTTACAGCTATTGGAATAGCTTCTGTAATCCACCAGATTGCTATCCAGACAGTTGAAGCAAGTATAGCATTTGCTCTATGGTTTAGTCCTTCAGGATTAAAGAAAAATAATACAACTAAAAAAGCTAAAGGCCCTGATATTAAGCCTATATTTTTTGAATTAATATTCATATTGTGATTCTAAAAATAATCTATTTTTGTTTACAATAGATAGAAAAACCATTTTGCAATGAAAATTTTAATTGCTCCTGATAAATTTAAAGGTTCCTTGAGTGCTTCTCAAGTATGCGACGCAATTACAAAAGGGATAAACATTAATAAACCTAAACATGAAATAGTATCATGTCCAATGGCTGACGGGGGAGAAGGGTCGATTGATATAATAAATAATTATTCAACCCTTAAACCTATTGAACTGATTGTTAATGATCCTTTGTTTCGTCCAATAAAGTCTACTTATTATTTTTCAGATCTAACGGCTTATATTGAAATGTCATCAGCTTCAGGATTAAACTTACTTAAAAAAGAAGAGCAAAACTGTATGAACACATCTTCTTTTGGAACTGGAGAATTGATTAAGGATGCAATTACAAAAGGTTTTAAAACTATTAACTTATATATTGGAGGAAGTGCAACAAATGATGCTGGAATAGGCATAGCTTCAGCGTTAGGATTCCAGTTTTATGATAAGTCTAAAAGATTATTATCGCCAATAGGTAAAAACCTTATATCAATTGATTCAATTAATACTAGTGATGTTAGCTTTAACCTCAATAATATTAATATAAATGTAATATGTGATGTTAATAATCCATTACATGGTAAAAATGGTGCTGCCTTTATTTATGCTAAACAAAAAGGAGCAGACTTAATTGAAATTGAAGAGTTAGACAAAGGCTTGGTTAACCTTCAGTCAAAGTTAGTTAAACATAGCTTTCCAAATATTGCAAATATTCCTGGATCTGGAGCTGCAGGTGGAGTAGGAGGTGGAATGATTGCTTTCCTTGGAGCAAAATTAATTTCTGGAATTCAAAATTTAATTGAGGTTACTCAATTAGAAAACATTGTTAAGGATTGTGATTTAATAATTACTGGAGAAGGAAAAATAGACGATCAAACCGAAAAAGGGAAAGTAATAAGTGGTGTTTCTAATCTAGCAAGAAAATACAAAAAACCTATTATTGCAGTTTGTGGGCATGAAGATAAAAATGCTTCTAAAAAATTAGGATTAAAAAAAGTATATACAATTTTAGAAAGATCAAATTCAATAAACGATGCTATTATTAATGGAGAAAAGTATCTGATTGAAATTGGTTCTGAAATAATAGTTGACATTTAAAAAAAACCCTGAAAAAATCAGGGTTTTGCGGAGAAAGAGGGATTCGAACCCCCGGAGGTATGACCCTCAACAGTTTTCAAGACTGCCGCATTCGACCACTCTGCCATTTCTCCAAATGAAGTTGCAAATATAAGTGATTTTAAATTTTATGCTGAGAATAAATTATTCTTTTTTCATTAAATTAATTTTATTAAAAGACTTCTCAATTCCTTTAATTAGGGCCGAGCTTAAACCTTGATGCTCCATTTCAATTAATCCTTCAATTGTACAGCCATTTGGTGTTGTAACTTTATCTATTTCATCTTCAGGATGTGATTGATTCTTCTCTAATAATTTAGCAGCTCCTAATGACGTCATCACTGATATTTCAAGTGCCTGGTTAGATTCAAATCCTAACTGTATCCCACCTTGGGCATTAGCTCTAATAAGCCTCATCCAAAAAGCTATTCCACTTGCAGAAATTACTGTAGCAGCTTGCATGTTTTTTTCTTCAATTATCATTGTGTGTCCTAAATTCTTAAAAATATTATCAACAATTTCTATATAATTTTTTCCAGTTTCGTTTGAACAAATACAGGTAACTGCATGCTGAACAGCTACTGCAGTATTAGTCATACACCTAATTATTTTTTTGTCACTACCAAATACATTATCTAAATCTTCAATAGTTATTCCTGTAATAGGAGATATAATTATGTGATCTGTGGTTATATGGTCCTTTATTTCTTCTGCTAGGACTTTAAACTGACTAGGTTGCACAGTTAAAAAAATTATTTTACTTTTTGATACTGCACTTATATTATCATTCGTTAAAATACATTTTTCATCATTAATATTATGATTTAATTTTTTAATATCTTTTTTTGTAACATATAGTTTATTTAATTCACTATATGTCTTAAGTCCGTCTGCTAAACTGCTGCCTAGATTTCCAAATCCTAAAATTGATATATTCATTTTTTTAATTTATTTAAGTCAATCAAATATAATTTAAAATGACTTTATTACAATGATAGATTCTATTACAAAAAAGAATTATCTTGGTATCACAATGTTTCTAGATGTAAATTCAATCCTAATTCTTTTCGCCCTTGGACTATTTGCAGGAGTTGTTAATACATTAGCAGGAGGAGGTTCTCTCGTAACTCTTCCAATTTTAATACTTTTTCTTGGACTCGATGAAGCTACTGCTAACGGAACAAATAGACTAATGGTTATCTCAGCCGCATTAGTGGCAAGCTATGGATACAGAAGTAAGGGAATAGTAACCCATCCATGGGGATTATATTTTGGAATTGTAGCAACTTTTGGAGCGATAATTGGCGCAAGAATTGCTATAGATATTGACGGAGATACATTTAAAAGGTTTTTAGCTATTATAATGATAACAGTTGGAATGATAATAGTCTTTAGATCTAAGTCAATTGCATCTTTAGACTTGCCTGAGAGATTATCTGGTAAATATTTTATTGGGGGTCTTATCGGTTTCTTCTTTATTGGAGTATATGGTGGTTTTCTTCAAGCTGGAGTTGGTATAATTATAATGTTATTATTAACTCAATTAAACAGAATGAATCTACTTAGAACTAACTCTGTTAAAGCCTTTTCAGTATTTATTTATTCTATTGCTGCAGTATTAATTTTTGCATTGGATGGTAAGATATTATGGATGGTAGGATTCTGGATGGTCCTTGGTTCCATAATAGGTGCATGGTTATCTAGTAGATGGTCTGTGAAAAAAGGAGACAAAGTAATTAGAATAACTCTTTTAGTCATGGTGTCATATATGGCATTAAAATTATGGATGGATACCTTCAATAGCTAGTATGTTTTTTAATACTAAGTCCATAGCCTGATAGTCCTACACGATTTATCTGCATGGAGTTGCTTAGTAAATTTATATTTGAAATACCTATATCGTGAAGTATTTGTGCACCTATTCCAAAATCCTTAAAATCAATTTTTGGTCTATCTTCTTTATTATTAAATGATCTTAATTTTTTTATAATATCATCAGGTGATTGATTCTGATTAATAAATATAACTGCTCCTTTTCCTTCTTTATTGATCTTTTCAAAAATTTTATCATACCTTTTTTCATTTGTTCTAGATAAAATTTTTGCAACATCATTATCAATAACCGAGGAATTTATTCTTGTTAATACTGAATCATTCTCATTAAAGTCGCCTAAAGTTAATGCTATATGAATCTGATCATTATTCGTTTGCCTGTATCCTCGAAGTCGATAACCTCCAAACTGTGTATCAACATCTTCATCAAAAATTTTACTTATTAAACTATCATTTTTCATTCTATAGGCAACTAAGTCCTCAATTGACACGATTTTAAGATTAAACTTATTAGCAACTTGCATCAATTCTGGCAGTCTTGACATTGTACCGTCATCATTCATGATCTCAACAATAACTCCAGCTGATTTAAATCCAGCTAGTCTTGCAAAATCAATTGCAGCTTCAGTATGCCCTGTTCTTCTCAGAACACCTCCATCTTTGGCAATTAGAGGAAAAACATGACCTGGTTTTTGTAGGTCGTCAGGTTTTGTATTCTTGTCTACTAGAGCCTGGACAGTTTTTGCTCTATCAGAGGCTGAGATACCTGATGTTACACCATTTCCTTTTAAATCAACTGATACTGTGAACGCAGTTTCTAATGGATCTGTACTATTTGGAACCATTTTTTCTAGATTTAAATCTGAGCAGAGTTTCTCTGACATAGGTACGCAAATTAGACCTCTGCCATTTTTGGCCATAAAATTAATTTTTGAGGAATCAATTGTCTCAGCAGCTGTTATAAAGTCGCCTTCATTTTCTCTATCTTCATCATCAACGACAATTATTATTTCACCTTTTTTAATTGATTCAATAGCATCCTCAATTTTATCTAATTTTATTTCAGTCATTTTTTGTTTT
>LXNH01000215.1_pt1 | contig 14202 bp, 14 predicted proteins | sample 809111 | NCBI WGS metagenome assembly LXNH01 (sample SAMN04870528, study PRJNA318959) | seawater metagenome | biome: 00002010; material: water; isolation source: marine seawater | place: Greece: Milos, Mediterranean Sea | collected 2013-05-29 | depth 5-7 m
CCATCAAAAGAAGAAGGAATAATAGATAGAAATATGCTGGTGCGTCCCACTGAAACATTACAAAATACTTTTATAAATAGTTGTGCGTAAAATCCATTCGATCAACAACAATGCCAATCCAAGAAGGATGAAAATACGAAAATGTTCTTCATAAGAGGTGTATTTGAACTCCTCTACTTCTGTTTTTTCAAGCTTATTGATTTCATCATAAATCGATGCTAAGCGTTGATTGTCTGTCGCCCTAAAATATACACCCCCTGTTTGTTCGGCTATGCTTTTGAGCAAGTCCTCATCGATTTCAACACGAGTGAGTCCATAACGAAAACTCCCATCTCTTTTCATGGCAATTGGTGCCATGGCATTGCCATTGCTCCCCAGTCCAATGGTATAGGTTTTTATCCCATAAGAACTGGCGAGCCCTGCAGCAGTTGTGGGGTCAACAAAACCTGCATTATTCACCCCATCAGTCAATAAAATAATGACTTTGCTAAGTGCTTTTGAGTCTTTGAGACGGTTGACTGCTGTGGCAAGTCCCATTCCTATTGCAGTACCATCATCAATCACACCACGCTCATAATCCAGTGTTGACAATGCATCGGTCACAACTGCTTTATCACTCGTAATTGGTGTTTTGGTATACGATTCTCCAGCATACACAACCAGCCCAATTCGGTCGTTGATTCGATCTGACACAAAAGTTTGGGCAACTTCTTTTAAGGCTGTTAATCGATTGGGTCTTAAGTCGCGCGATAGCATACTCGACGAAATATCTATCGCCATCACAATGTCAATTCCCTTTGTTGTTTTAGTTCGGCTTGACACATTGGCTGTTCGAGGACGAGCAAGAGCAACGATCAAGAGAGCAATTGCCAATAAACGAAGCACCCATAACAATGGATATATGCGTGTCCAAAAGGTTGGGCTTTCCAAACCCTCCAGCGACGACATTCGCAAAACACTTTGTTTTTTCTGTGGTCGCCAAAATAGCCATGCTGCCAAAAATGGAATGATGGCCAATGCCCACAGAAAATATATGTTAGCAAAAGTGTAGTCTTGAAAAATCATTGAACGTCTGTGTTAAAAGTAAACGAGTTTACCATGCGCTCGACGATACTGTCTGTGTATCGATCCTCGCGATTGCCTATGATCTTGATTTGCTGTAAGCCCTTGTTTTCTGCAAAGATGTAAACAGTGTGTTCTTTGCGAGTTGAATCTTCCCCATCGGTTGACCAATCAAATGACCCTGAAATTGTGACTCCCTTTGCTCCACTTTGGCTTTGGTATTCGTCCTGTTTTTGAAAAATATTCGTGGCACCTCTCGATTCTAAGTCTTGAATAATCCCCTCAGCACGCTCAGTCAAATCGATCTCAACCTCTCCTTTGCCAATGATTTGTTCGACTTGCAAGGCCACAGAAAATGCATCGTCTATTTCACCCAAACGGAAGCTTTGTGTGTTGGGCTTTTCCGATGGAATTCGAATGAGAACTTCGGGGGTTGTCATACGAATTGGTGTTGCACCATAAGTGCTGGTGACCCAGTCTGACTCCAATAACTGTAAGGTTGGGTTCCCAAACAAACGATCTTTGACTTGCGTAAACCCATACAAATAGGTTGCTATCCCAAACACCAACACAAGAACTCCAAGTACTGAAAAGGCAGCTGTTTTGAATTGTTTGCGACGTTGTTCCTTTCGCAGTTTTTGTCGATATTCCTCACTTTGCAGTCGTTCTTCTTCTGTGGGCTCAGGGATTGCCTCTTTGGTTTGAACAACCACAGACTCGATTGCCGATCGATCTGAAGAAGCGAGATCAACTCCAGGTGCTGCTTTTGCAAATTTTACAAGATCTGCTGTTTCCAAAACCTTTTTCAAGTTGGTAATCGTTTCTGGGTGAAGGTCCAGTGAACCAGAGGTTCGCAAGAGCTCAAGTTTTTGTATCAACTGAGTGGTTGTGCTTTCAAGGGCATTGACATTTGCTTCCTCTTCCAGATAATTTCGAACAATACCTGTGAGAGAGGAGTAGTATTCTTTGTATTCTTCTTGATTGTTCAATTGGCTTGCTTCAAGTGCCTGCAGTTCTTGAATCGCTCGGTCGAACGGAGGTAGTTTTTTGCGCCATTCTTCGATTCTCTTTTTGGCGCGACCATACATTATATATAAGCTAATACATAGTGCAACTAGTGCTATGATCAAAAGATATGGACGCCACCAACCACTGGTGTTTTTGTCAATGGCAATGATGGGTTTGATTGGGTGTAATGGCTGTTTGAGCGTGTCCACCTCCACAGAAAAGACTTCGATTTTGAGAGAGTCTGTAAAAATTGGTGAGCCATTAACCATCACTTTTTGACGAGGAATATGATAGCTTCCAGAATCAAATTGGATAAGGGTATAGCTGCGTTTCCAAAGTGCCTCATCTGTCAACTTTTGAACATCTACTGCGGTAGTGTCAATGATTTCAAAAGGAAGGAAGGTTTGCCCTTGTGGAAAAATCACTTGCGCTGTCGAATCGGCTTTGACTTCAATGTTGTATTGGATGTCTTCCCCAATTGTCATTGCAATTGTGTCGATAGTTGCCGCAACTCGAGTTTGTGCCAGTGCAAAGGCTGGTATCAAAATCAATAAGAACAAATAGATCCTACCCACGATTTTTGAAATATGATAATAGTTTTTTTACATAGCTTTCATCCGTACGACAAATGATAGTTCCTGCGCCACTTTTCTTAAACGATTCATCAAAATACAGTTCTCGTTTGCTCGTATAATTTCGATGATTGCGCTGTAGTGTTTTCGAGCCAGTATGAACCAGTTGATATTTGCCCGTTTCTTGATCAATCATCGGAACAAGGCCTAAATTGGGGAGTTCAACTTCGTGTTTATCAAAAATTCTTATCCCTGTCAGATCATGTTTTTTTGCAGCAATTTTTAGGTTGGATGCATAGTCAGTGTCCATAAAGTCAGAAAGGACAAACACAATGGCGCGCTTTTTTTGCACATTGGCCATAAACTTGAGTGCTTCCGAGATATTGGTGCGAGAGTTGTTGGGTGTAAACTCAATCAATTCGCGAATAATTCTAAGGATATGTGATTTTCCCTTCTTCGGTGGGATATACAACTCGATTTGATCCGTGAATAAAATCAAGCCGACTTTGTCGTTGTTTTGCAGTGCAGAAAAGGCAAGTGTGGCTGAAATTTCGGTTAGAATTTCCATTTTAAACTGCTCATGCGATCCATATTGAGAAGACCGACTGACGTCGACAACTAGCATCAATGTCAGCTCTCGTTCTTCTTCAAAAACTTTCACAAAAGGTTCGTTGTAACGAGCAGTTACATTCCAATCTATGGTACGTACATCATCCCCAAATTGATATGGACGCACCTCGCTAAAGGTCATCCCTCGACCTTTAAAGGTACTTTGATACTCCCCACCAAAAAGGTGGTTGCTTAAGCGACGAGTCTTAATCTCAATTTTACGAACCTTCTTTAAAAGAGCCTTCGTATCCATACCGATGATTGAATATTAACTTTGCTAGACTAGGGAACCTCTACGACATTGACAATGCGATTGATAATGTCTTCAGAAGTGATGTTTTCTGCTTCTGCTTCATAGGTGATTCCAATGCGATGTCGAAGCACATCATGAACAACTGCACGTACATCCTCTGGTACGACATAACCCCGTCGCTTGATAAAGGCATAACATTTGGCAGCAGTTGTCAGGTTGATACTTCCTCTAGGAGACGCCCCAAAGCTGATGAGTGGTTTTAGGTCTTCCAACCCATATTGTTCTGGGTAACGCGTGGCAAAAATGAGATCGATGATGTATTTCTCAATTTTCTCATCCATATACACCTCGCGAGCAGCTTTTTGTGCTTTGATCACTTGGGCTGTGGTCACCACTGGTTTGATGGTGTTGGTCGCCCCACTGACTTGTGAGCGAACGATTTGTTGTTCGTCCGACTTTGTTGGATAATCAATCACAACCTTTAACATAAATCGATCGACTTGCGCTTCGGGAAGGGGATAGGTTCCTTCTTGCTCAACAGGGTTTTGGGTTGCCATGACCAAAAAAGGTGGTTTGAGCCCAAAGCTCTCATCGCCAATGGTCACTTGTCGTTCTTGCATGGCTTCAAGTAGAGCAGATTGTACTTTGGCAGGTGCGCGATTGATTTCGTCAGCCAAAACAAAATTGGCAAACACTGGCCCTTTTTTGATGCTAAAGTCGTTTTCTTTGATGTTGTATATCATCGTTCCAACAACATCTGCAGGCAGCAAATCTGGTGTAAACTGCACACGACTAAAAGAGGCTTTGATTGCTTTGCTCAAAGAGTTGATGGCGAGTGTTTTTGCAAGCCCAGGAACGCCTTCCAAAAGAATATGTCCTTCACCTAAAAGTCCAATCATTAAGCGTTCCAACATATGCTGCTGACCAACGATGGTTTTACCCAACTCAATATGCAATAAATCAACAAATGCACTTTCCTTTTCTATTTTTTCGTTTAGGGATTTAATATCCACTTGCGTATCGTTCATTTGGTAACAATTTTGATTTTAAAAATACAGCTAGTTTTTAAGGGCTGCAAATTGGTTAAAAAATGTTTTCAAATCTGTTAATATTTGGTTAAAAATGATGAATATGTGTAGGATTCCCTTTAAACAAACCCCAGAAAACGATTAGACTCTCATAATCAGAAGAATACAACTGCATTTCAACTGTAAGCATCGCTGGGGTTTTGAGGCATGGATATTTATATTATCTGATGTAATATAATCATCTGTTTTTGTATTCTCATAACAAAAGAGCCTACTAATTTGTACTTTAGTCGTGTGTTCTTTTTGTCTTTTTTATCATGATTAACAAACGCCTTTTGGTCAAAAACTTATTGGCGCACAATGATGAGAATAGCTTTTATGATAAAAAGCTTCAACTCAATCTTGGCAACAAAGAAGGCAAAGCAAAATTTCTGAAACACATCTGTGCTCTTTCCAACTCCAACCCCAAAAACAACTCATATATCGTTGTGGGAATCATGGATCATGAAAATGAAATCGTAGGGGTCGATTTTTTTGATGATGCCAAACTCCAAAACCTTGTCAATGCCTATCTCGACAACCCCCCATTGGTTCTTTATGAAAACATCCACTTTCCCCATTTACCCGAAGGGAAGGTCGTTGGGCTGGTAACCATCAAGCCCACAGAATCATTAACCACCCTCCGAAAAAACATCTGGAAATACTATGGTGGGTCTGTGTTTTTTAGAGAGGGAAGCACCTCTACCCCTAGAGCATTTGATGTGGATATTAAAGACATCAATTCTAGGGTTGTGACTGAAATCGAAAAACACGCACAAAACAATATCGAACTCACCCTAGATGGCGTGGTCGATTTTGTGCAACGACATCACAAAAGCCTCAACCCACAATACAAAGTTTTTAAAGAATCATTTATCGTTTGTTGGGCTGGCATCGAAAAAAAAGTGAAAGACAAATGCTACTATTCTCGTGTAGATATTGAGCTGGTCAATGAACATGTCAAACTGTTTTATTCGACTTATGACGAAGTTGAAATCCAATTTGATGTCAATCATTTTCGTTTGATTGAGTATGTTAAACTGGGGTTGAATAATATCGACAAGTATTATCCTTTGGAGCAAATTGAGTTGCATTTTGATGACAATGGGAGTTATCAGATGAGCGCTGATTTTTTGTTCGAACCACCTGTTTTTGAGAAAAAACTCCTACACCATATTATGAATAGCCAAAAAACAATTGCAGAAAGACTTATTGCAAAAAAGAGCCTATCAACAGCTCAAAACAAAGAAGTTGAAGCCCTTTCCCCAACCTTAATGTTGTGCTATCTCAATGGTTTTGAAGAAGCAAAATCACTGCTGTATGCGATTCAAAATCCTCTTCGAGACTACAATAGTGTTGCCTATCAAAGTCATAAGGACTCTATGCGAATTCTACGAAAAATCAAATATCATTAAGCGCAGTAGCAGCAAACTAGTTGTGAGCGTTTTGATAAAAAAATGCAGCGACTTCTTTTGGTACCAGGTCTTTGATCTCCTCTTGGCGCTCGACTTTTTGTCGAATCATTGTTGCAGAAATCGAAATCATTGGGCTATCCAACAAAACAATGTTGTCGCTCGCTTGGGGTAATTCCCAACCTTCTCTTGGGTAAATCATCAAATGATAAGATAACATTTCAGCTGCTCCTTGCCAGGTTTTCATTTGATGATAAATGTCGGCTCCCATTAATAGCGTGTGTGTGTTTGCCTTTGGGTCTATGCCCAAATGGTGCAGCGTATGAATCGTATAATTGGGTCGTGGTAAGTGGAATTCGATGTCGTTGCAATTCATCTGATCTTCATTGGAAAGAACAGATAAAACCAGGTCTAAACGTTGCTGTTCTGGGAGCAAATCAACATCTCGTTTAAAAGGGTTTTTGGGGCTGACAATAAAATCAACTTCCTCCACTATTCCTGTTTCGATCGCTGCTTTGGCTACGTTAAGGTGCCCAAAGTGGATGGGGTTGAAGCTACCAAAAAATAAGGCTCTTTTTTTCATCGCTCAATAAATTGAGTTACCAATGCTTGTAGTTCTTGCTCAGCCTGATTGAGGTCATCGTTGTGAATGATGTGCTCGAATTTTGAAGCTGATTTCATTTCATTTTTTGCCTTGCTCAAACGCATCTTCAAACTCTCTGTCGATTCTGTATCGCGATTGGTCAAACGATCTTTGAGGGCTTCCAAACTTGGGGGCATTATAAAAATTGTGATGGTTTGATCTGGAAATTGTTTTTTGATCTGCAACCCACCCTCGACATCAATGTCGAAAATCACATGTTTTCCTTCACTCCATAGTCGTTCCACTTCGGCTCGTAGTGTACCATAAAAAATCCCTGGATAAACCTCTTCGTGCTCCAAAAAAGATCCTTGATCAATCTGCTCTTGAAAAGACTGTGGTTTGATAAAAAAATAATCAACCCCATCTTTTTCGTTTGCCCTGGGTTGACGAGAAGTTGCCGAAATCGAAAATGCCAACGGCAGAGATGTATTTTGAAGTAATTTTTTTGCCAAGGTTGTTTTTCCACTTCCTGATGGAGCCGATAAAACAACACATTTTCCTTTTGTCATTTAAATGATATTGAGCAGCTGTTCCTTGATTCGCTCAAGGGCATCTTTCATTTGAACAATTTCTTTTTGGAGAGAGGCATTGTTTGCTTTGGATCCTATGGTGTTGATTTCACGACCCATTTCTTGACTGATAAACCCAAGTTTTTTTCCTTTGGTAACAGTGTCGCTTTTCATCACATCACTAAAATATAACAGGTGCTGTCGCAAACGAACAATCTCCTCGTTGATGTCTAGTTTTTCAAGGTAATAAATCAGTTCCTGTTCAAGTCGGTTTTGGTCAATCTCTACTGCCAAACCTTTGAGTTGTTCAAGCAATTTTGATCGTATCTGTTCGGCTCGCTCATCTTTATTACGATCGACTTTATCAAGACCTTTTTGAATCGATTCAATTTGGGTGGTGAGATCTCTGACCATCGCTTGTCCTTCGGTCGTTTGATAGCTGATCAACTGTTCTGTGGCTTGGCGTACCAATGAAAACACCTCTTTTTTCTGTGCTTCATCTGGCAAAACTTCAGGCGACTGAATGGCATCTGGCAAACGAGTGGAAATCGAGAGGAGTTCTGCAGGAGTTGCATCAGCAATTTCGCCTAGCTGATTCATGTATGCAGAAATAACATCTTTGTTGAGCTCGGCAGCAGCCTTTGATCCCTGCTGCTTCACAGACAGACTAACATCCACTTTCCCTCGTAGTAGTTGTGGTTTGATGATACTTCGAAGTTCATCCTCCAAGGAACGATAACTGTATGGCAACCGAAGATTGAGCTCCAGATTTTTGCTATTGAGTGAACGAAGTTCCACCGTCATGGTGATCTCATCGGATTCGAATATGGACCGGCCAAATCCAGTCATTGAGCGTATCATAGTCTCACTTTGAGCAAAGGTACGAAATCAAGATGTTTTATGATGATACTTACTCAATCTAAACGATGGGAACTGTCAGAGGGTAATGTCATCATAACAGCTGAGCGACAATACCAAATCTGATCAATTATATATTTTGCTAATATTACCCAAAAGAAACTGACTCAATCAGGATTGGCCTTTATTTAATACAAGAAAAAAATTAATGATCAAAAAGCGCTTTGAGTTCTGTCGCCTCGTCAGGAGATAGTTTTTTTGCCAAAATCAAACTGAGTTGACGGCGACGTAACGCAGCGTCATAACGTACTTTTTCAAGTTCTGTTTCAGGGGCTACAGGAGGTACTGCTGTGGGCTTACCTGTATCATCAACAGCCACAAAAGTATAAATCGCTTCATTGGCTTTTTCTCTTAAATCTGATAATCCTCGGGGTTCGATCCATACATCAATAAATACTTCCATTGAGGTGCTAAAAGAACGAGACACTTTAGCTTCTAGAGTTAAAACACTTCCCAATGGAACTGGTTTACTAAAATGAACATGATTGACTGAAGCTGTTACAACAACATTTCCTGCGTGTCTTTCTGCAGCGATACAAGCCGCTCGATCCATTCGAGACAATAGCTCTCCTCCAAAAAGATTTCCTAAAGGGTTAGTGTCACTTGGAAGCACCAAATCTGTGAGAATAGTTTTGGACGCATCAGGGTTTTTGGGGTTCATTTGTTAGCGTTTTAACATCCAAGCATCCGAAATTTCGGTGCGTTGCACTTGGCGTAATATTTCAATTGCTTCTTTACGATCTTCACGACTATCAAGAGAAACATAGTGAAGACCAAAAGAATTGGGTGTCAATTTTTGAACTGATATAAATCCTTTTTCTTGCAAATTAGTTAAAAAGCGATCAGCATTTGACTCAACTGCAAAGGCTCCACCAATAATGTGGTATGCCTCTTGAGGCACTGTGTTGATGGATAGTTTTGGTAGCTCTCCCAAATCAAAAACAGCTTGTTGGACTTCTTGTCTAGCCTCTTCTCGCAGCTTGGTTTCTTGCGCTAGCTGTTGATCAAGATTGTAATCCTCATAGGCCATAAATCCAAAATAACCTATCGCTACTACCGCCGCTGCTGCTGCAACATGACGCAATGGATTGGTGTTTGTGCCTTGTTTATCTACTTGATTTTGATTGTTTTGATCGTTAAAATCAATCACTTTTGGGACATCTTTCAAAATCCTAGCTTGGTCAATTTTTTGGGCTTTAACAGGATATAACCCAAATGACTCTGCCAAATGGTTGTGGTCTGTTGAGGGTACGAAAACCACATTCTTTTCTGTGTTGAAATGCAATTTTCCAATTCTATCCAGCTCAATAGTTTTTCCATCGTGAAGCATCGATTTCCATCGAACTACCTCCTTGTGAACAAGGCGAACTGCTTGCTCGTAGCTTGTTTGCTGCTCAACGGCTATTGCGTTGGCCAATAGACCGTCGTTGGATTGAAGCTGTGCGTTAAACGAAATTTGTTTCGTTGGAGGGTAAATGATCTCATTATCAATATCGAGTTCGGCTGGGGCTGAAGTTCCTAAAAAAGCACCAAATCCTGGCACGGTTACACAATCGTATCGATATAAAAGGTAGCTTATTTGTTTGGCTAAATGCATATATCAAATTTATTGTTTTTTTTAAAATATTATACTATAATTAGTTACTATTTTCTCGTTTGGATTTATAAATTATAAACTTGATTGTCAAATTAATGATTAGCTTCATTATAAATGGGTATTTGTAAATTTTACACCCCTTTTTTTTTAATATTCACAAATGTTTAAGCTCATAAGTATCTGATTGAGAATAATTATTAGATTTGAGCATGAAAGACATTATAATTTTATTTTCAATTTTATTTACAAGCACAGTTTTGTTTTCTCAAATATTAACTGTTAATGACGGCTCGTCTGTTTCTATATCTTCTGGCAGTTCCATAACTCTTGACGGTCTTGAAATAGCTCCTGATGATACCTATGTCATTAGTGGTACCAATGATGTATCGCGTTCTGCTACTGCTGCTGCTGCAGGCACTAATAGCTCTGTATCTCGTGTATATAGCTCATCTGCCCTACTTTCTGGCTTTACAGGCACACTTACCTTCTCCTATCTTGAGGGAGAGCTCAATGATATTGCAGAAGCTGATCTTGTATTGGAGCTTCAAGCTGATGATGATTCTTGGACAACTTATGGGGGAACTGTTGATGAGGTGAATAATACGGTTAGCTACACATTCAATGATCCTGTTTCATTTAAAACCGTTACAGCAAGTTCTGCAAATGCTACCCTTACTATTGAAGATATCTATCCTTTAGATTCTAGAATCTCTGTGTATCCAAACCCTACAGCCAATAGAATCTACATACAGGGAGAAAATATTATTCAAGCTGAACTCTTTGATCTAAGAGGCAGAAAAGTAAAAACAACAAATCAAAATCAAATCGATTTAAGTGACATGGGAAGTGGGTCGTTTATACTAAAAGTTACAACAGACAACGACAAAACAAAATCATTTAAAATTATTAAGAGATGAAACGGATTTTAATATTTACTTTTCTTGTACAACTTATGTTTCCGCTTCATTTTAAAATCTATGGACAAATTAGTACTAATGGTAGTCAAGTCAAAAATGTTGGTGAACCCACAGAAGCGAATGATGCAACAACAAAAAATTATGTGGATAGTAATATAAATTCTTTTTCTGGTAGTTATAATGATTTGACTGACAAGCCAACTGTTTTTAATGGTAGTTTAATAGGTAACGTGACAGGAAATTTAACTGGAAATGTTTACGGTGATTTAACAGGAACTGCTGGTAGAGTAGATGTAAGTAATACAGCTACTAATCAAAATCAATACATCTTACAAGCAAAGGGAAACCTAGGAAGTAAAACTGTTTTTGCAGATGCAGGTTTGCTTTTTAATCCTGTTTCTCATCTTCTTACAGTTGATGGCTCAGGAACTTTCGCAGGAGACTTATCGGTTACAGGAAATTTGACTGGTAATGTAATTGGCGACGTTACTGGAGATGTCACTGGCGAACTTACTGGTAACGTGACTGGTAATTTGACTGGTAATGTAATTGGCGACGTTACTGGAGATGTCACTGGCGAACTTACTGGTAACGTGACTGGTAATTTGACTGGTAATGTAACAGGAAACGTAACATCAGATATTTTAAAATTAAATACGTTAACACAAACTGAAATTGATGCTATTAATGCTGAAGAAGGGATGGTGCTGTACAACCAATCAAAAAAGAAAATTCAAATATATTCAACATCAAGTACGTCTTTGTCTAATAGTGAGTTTACAGGCCAATATGCTCCCGATGATAGTTATGATCGTGTTGATGGACATCAAACTTTTATTGCTCCTTTTACTGGTACAATATATGGCATCAGCTTGTATTTAAAGAAAAAAGAAGATTGCTGTAATACGATGCTAGATTTTGAGGGAAATTTTATAGATATAGACTATTACGATGATACATATCAAAATGCATCTTTAAATTCTTCATTTTGGCATGAGTTTACCTTTAACAATCCGGTCAGTGTAACTTTTGGTCAGAGCTATTCTTTTTATGTAGATTCGAGTATATTCGATCTCGGTGTAAATTTTGCCTACAGTGACGGAGAGTTTAATATTATGAGCCCTAATAGTTTTGCAGGGGGTGTAGACTTAATGTTTTTGGTGAGTTATACAGTTGACCCTAACTCTCCGATTACACTCTCCTGGATAAACTTAAACTAGATTATTAAACGATGAAAAAAAATTTAACTCTATCATTTGTTCTTTTTATTATTTCAATTGGAACGTCACAGGTCATAAAATTAAATGGCGAAGTAAGCGCAGAAAATAACTTAGTCAAAAACTTAGCGGATCCAGTTGATGATCAAGACGCAGTCACAAAAGCATTTCTTCAAGCTAAAATTGACGAATTAACATTAAGAATTGAAAATTTAGAGAAGGGTATTTTACCTGATTCTCCTATAGTTTTTTCATTATCAGTAGATGGAGTGACGGGTTATTCAACCTTAGGAAATTATGTTACAGCTTATGCCATTAATGGAAATATTATAGGGTCCGCTGAAGTACAAACAGAAAATAATAGTAATTATGTAATATTAGACGATTTTACTGACGACGTGCCTACAGGAACTAATTATCAAGAATTAATGTACTATGACACTTATTCAGACGCGGGGTCAATTGATGGCTCAAGATTCGAAATTAATAGATTGACAACAGATTTCACTGTTGGTGGAATTCTATTTTATGGTACTCTAGAACTAAACTCTACAAGTGATGCAAATGTATTCAGACTTACAGACTCAAGTGGACTTCCATTTAAATTTAATTCTTTTCGGTTAGACTATTTGGAGGAATACGGAGCATACTTTCAAGAATTTATTGGATCCGCTGATCCTGGTAAAACTGTTGAAATCTACATTGGTGATAATTTATTTAGTTCTACTGTGGCTGATGAAAATGGAGAATGGAAGATACCGTTTGATACTGATAACGATGGTAATTCAGATGTTCCTGAAGGGTGTAATTCGATTAGTATTTCTGGAGGTGAACATTATGGTCCATCTTTAAAAGTTACTTTCAGTAACGGACATAAAGAAATTTATAGAAGCTTACCTGAAGGGATTTGCCATTTTGGTATTGATGGGTACACCCGAATTTCATTTCCTGGCTATAACGTCGGTGGGACAAAATCATTTTCTCAGGGAATGGTTGATTGGGTTGATTTTGAAAGTCATTACACTAAAGCTAAAATCATAGATATAAATTTAGACCAATTGGAGTCAAATTTTGATATCAGTTTTAATCCTCCACAAATCATTGGAAATAGTATATTATTATCCTCAACTGATCAATATGGAACTGAGTCTGAAAGAATTGGCGTTACAATTGAATAATCATAAAGGGGTGAAAATTAATAGAACCCCAAAGATTTTCTGACTCTATATAGAGTTTCGTTTGCAACTGATTGTGCTTTTATTGCGCCTTGCTGCAAAATTTGATCCATTTGTTTTGGATTTTCCTTGTACTTATTAAACTGTTTACGTGCTAATGAAAACTTATCCATTAATGCTTCAAACAGGGCCTGCTTAGCATCACCATATCCAAACCCGCCCGATTCATATTGTTGGCGCATGTTTTTGACTGCGTCTTCATCTGCTATCATACTGTAAAGTGAGAACACTGTACAATTGTCATGGTTTTTTGGCTGCTCTAGTGGGGTGCTGTCTGTAGCTATACTCATGACTTGTTTTCGCAATTGTTTTTCGGGTAAAAAAACATCAATCGTGTTGTTTTTTGATTTACTCATTTTGCCACCATCTGTTCCTGGCACATACATATTCGATTCACGTAACACTGCCTCAGGTAGTACAAAAGTCTCTCCAAATTGGGCATGAAATCGATTGGCCACATCACGTGTCATTTCCAAATGTTGTAGTTGATCTTTGCCAACAGGCACTTGCTGAGCATCATATAATAAAATGTCGGCAGCCATCAACATTGGATAGGTAAACAACCCAGCATTGACATCCTCCATGCGATCTGCTTTGTCTTTGAATGAGTGGGCTAAACTCAAACGGCTGTATGGAAAAAAACAGTTCAAATACCAAGTCAGCTCTGTGACTTGTGGCACATCAGACTGTCGATAAAAGACAGTCTTTTTGGGATCTAACCCGCAAGCCAACCAAGCAGCAGCCGTTGCATAAGTGTTGGCTTTCATCTGATCGGCATCTTTGATTTGGGTAAGGGCATGTAGGTCTGCGATGAATAAAAATGAATCATCTGTACTTTGATTCGTCATTTCAATTGCAGGAATTATTGCACCCAAAAGATTGCCTAAATGAGGTGTGCCTGTGCTTTGAACGCCTGTTAAAATTCGAGCCATCAGTGCAAGTTTTTTCTTTAAACAAAGGTAGGTGTTTTGAATTATCTTCAAATCACTACTTTTACCCTTATGGTGCTACTGGCTAAAAAAATCATTTATGGTCTTTGGAATGTGTGGTTTTATGTCCTTGCAGGGATCGGAGTCGTGTTGTGCTTTCCACTTCTTGTTATTTTTCTTCAAAAAGATCGTTGGTATCGCTACGTTTTTTGGCTTGGTCGTTGGGTTTGGTCACCTATCATATTATATGGCAT
>LXNH01000216.1_pt1 | contig 14166 bp, 14 predicted proteins | sample 809111 | NCBI WGS metagenome assembly LXNH01 (sample SAMN04870528, study PRJNA318959) | seawater metagenome | biome: 00002010; material: water; isolation source: marine seawater | place: Greece: Milos, Mediterranean Sea | collected 2013-05-29 | depth 5-7 m
GGTAGATGGTGAACAGCCAGTTGAAGATCTTCGCGCCCGTCGGGATCGAGATGATCATTGTGGCGATGCCGAAGAACGCGTTGACGTTGGCCCCCGCGCCCATGGTGAAGAAGTGGTGCAGCCAGACCAGGAACGACAGCACGCCAATGGCGGCCGTGGCGTAGACCATGGACTTGTAGCCGAACAAGGTCTTGCGGGCGAACGTGGCGACCACTTCGGAGTACACGCCGAAGGCCGGCAGCACCAGGATGTAGACCTCGGGGTGGCCCCAGATCCAGATCAGGTTCACGTACATCATGACGTTGCCGCCCATGTCGTTCGTGAAGAAGTGCGTGCCCAGGTAGCGGTCCATCGTCAGCAGCGCCAGCGTGGCGGCCAGCACCGGGAAGGCGGCCACGATCAGGACGTTGGTGACCAGCGAGGTCCAGGTGAAGATCGGCATCTTCATCAGGCTCATGCCCGGCGCGCGCATGCGCAGGATGGTCACGATGAAGTTGATGCCGCTGAGGGTTGTTCCCAGCCCGGAGATCTGCAGCGCCCAGATGTAGTAGTCCACCCCGACACTTGGGCTGTAATCGAGCCCGGACAGCGGCGGATAGGCGAGCCAGCCGGTCGCGGCGAATTCACCGACGAACAGCGAGATCATCATCAGCGCGACGCCGGCGCCGAACAGCCAGAAGCTCAGCGAGTTCAGGAACGGGTAGGCCACGTCGCGGGCGCCGATCTGCAGCGGCACCACGATGTTCATCAGCCCGGTGATGAAAGGCATCGCCATGAAGAAGATCATGATGACGCCGTGGGCGGTGAAGATCTGGTCGTAGTGGTGCGGCGGCAGGAAGCCGGCGGAGTCGGCCGATGCCACGGCCAACTGGGTGCGCATCATGATGGCGTCGGCGAAGCCGCGCAGCAGCATGATCAGCGCGACGATGATGTACATCACGCCGATGCGCTTGTGGTCGACCGAGGTCAGCCATTCGGTCCAGAGATACTTCCACTTGCGGAAGTAGGTGATGGCGCCGAAGACCGCTAGGCCTCCCAGGCACACGGCGGCCAGCGTAACCATGACGATGGGTTCATGGTACGGAATGGCCTCGAGGGTAAGTTTCCCGAGCATTATTGAGTCAATCCTGCAACAAGATTATTCGACGTGGGGGTGCACGTGGCGTCTTCGACGCCGGCCATCTTGGACATGGTGCTGCCCAGGATGTAGTCGAACATGGACGGCGGCACCGAGGCGTACCTGGCGACCGGGTTGTGTTCGCTGCGCTTGGTCAGTTCCTGGTACACGGCCGGGGTCAGCGCGGTGCCGGAAGCCTTGGCTTGCTTGACCCAGTTGTCGAAGCCTTCCTGGGACGTGGCGATGGCCTTGAAGCGCATGCCGGAGAAGCCGGCGCCGCTGTAGTTGGCCGAGATGCCGGCGTAGGTGCCGGGTTCGCGCGCGTTCAGGTGCAGCTTGGTCTCCATGCCGGCCATCGAGTAGATCTGGCTACCCAGCTGGGGAATGAAGAACGAGTTCATGACCGAGGCCGAGGTGATCCGGAAATTGACCGGGACGTCGACCGGGAACGCGATCTCGTTGACCGTGGCGATGTCGTACTCGGGGTAGATGAACAGCCACTTCCAATCCAGCGACACCACTTCGATGGTGACCGGCTTGTGCTCGGAGACGAGCGGCTTGTAGGGATCGAGCGCGTGGGTGGAGCGCCAGGTGATCACGGCCAGGATCGCCACGATGACACACGGGATGGTCCAGACCACGACTTCGATCGCCGTGGAGTGGGCCCACTTGGGCTGGTAGTCGGCTTTGGTATTGGATGCGCGGTATTTCCAGGCAAACGTCAGGACCATGATGATGACCGGGATCACCACCAGGAGCATCAGACCGGTTGCCGTGAACAGCAGGGTCTTTTCCTGAGCGCCAATATCTCCCTTGGGGGAGAGGATTTCCATGTTGCAGCCGCCAAGCAGCATGACCGCGCCGACGCCAAAAATGCGCGTAAGGGTCGCAAGGAGGGGGTGTTTCACGTACAGCCTTGGATGGAAGGTGGGAAATGCTGCGGAGCAGCAGACTGGAATGCTGCTAGGCAGCAACGTCCATCCTATCGGTTTGACCTGGGTCAAGCGTGCGACGAATGGTCGCATTGCCCTGTGGGCTTTTGCCCTCAATGCGGCCGGTCTAGGGTTTTCCCAGGCGGGAGCGGGCGTTGTGGAGAGGAAGTGGGTGCGACGATATGTCGCACCTGCACAAAAAGAGATTGTTGCGATGTGTGGCGTCCGCGCCAATCAGTCGACCAGGACCTCGCGTTCCGGCCCCGGTTTTTTGGCCAGCTTGCGCTGCAGGGAGCGCCGGTGCATGCCCAGCAGGCGGGCGGCGGCCGAAACGTTGCCGCCGGTCTCATGCAGGGCCTGGTGGATATGCTCCCATTCCAGGCGGTGCAAGGGCGTCATGGTGCTCTCGATGGTAACGGATTCCGGCTTCACCAGGCCCAGGGTGCGCAGGATCATGGGCGCGGTGGCGGGCTTGGGCAGGTAGTCGTCGGCGCCGCGCTTGATGGCTTCGACCGCGGTGGCCACGCTGGCGTAGCCGGTGACCAGCAGGATGCGCATGTCGGCGCGCAGGGCGCGCAGGGGGCGGATCAGGGTCAGGCCGGAGTCTTCGCCCAGGCGCAGGTCGACCAGCGCGAAGGCGGGGCGGATTTCTTCGGCCACGCGCAGCGCCTCGGCGATGCTGGTGGCGGTGCGGGTTTCCAGGCCGCGGCGCGACAGGCTGCGCTGCAGGGTGCGCACGTAGAGCTCGTCGTCGTCGATCAGCAGGCCAAGGTCGGTGGGATTCAACATATCAGGTCCCGGAGCTACCGAGAGGTAAATAAAAGCGGATGCGGGTGCCGCCGCCATCGGCGGCCGTCATGGTCATTTCACCGCCCATCTGCTCGACGGTGGCGTGCGACAGGGCCAGGCCGACGCCCAGCCCGCCGGGCTTGCCGCTGTTGAACAGGCTGGTGGCCGGCAGCAGCGTGTGGTCGGGGTCGAAGCCGTGGCCGTAGTCGCGCACTTCCCCGCGCAGGGCGCCATAGCCGTATTCCAGGTGCAGGTCGACGCGCGGCTCGCTGGCGGCCTCGCCGGCGTCGGCCGCGTTGTTGAGCAGGGCCTGCAGCAGGTGGGCGATGGCCGGATCGACCCGCAGGCTGGCCGGCAGTGTGCCCGATCGCCGCAGGTCGATGGTCGGGCGGATCAGGCGCCACTGCCCCACCACGCGCACCAGGTCCACGGCGGTTGGGACCGCCAGATTGCGGATACGTTCCCGGCACAGGGCCAGCAGTTGGCTGAGGGTGGCGACGTCCTGCTTGAGTTCGGGTTCCTTGACCTCGGCGGCGATCTCGTCGGCCAGCAGGGTCATGGTGGCCAGCGGGGTGTTCAGTTCGTGCGCCATGGCCGCGGCGTGGGTGGCCAGCGCGACGATGCCCTCGTTGCGGGTGAAGCGTTCGCGCAGCCGCGCCAGCTCGCGTTCGCGCGCCCGCAGGTCCGCCGCCAGGCGGGTGCTGAACACCAGCACCACCACCACGGAGATCAGGAAGTTGGCGCCCAGGCCCCACAACAGCAGCGTATGGGTGTTGAGGTCGCCGCGCAGCGGCTGGCCGAAGATGGCGGCGGCGAAATAGCCGGAGATGCCCGCCAGCGCCGCCGCCAGCGCCCAGTTGCGCGGCAGCGCCAGCGCCGCCAGGGCGGTGAGGATCAGGAACATCATGCCGAACGGATTGCTCAGGCCGCCGCTCCAGCCCACCATCCAGGCCAGCACCGCCATGTCCACCAGCAGGTGGCCGAAGGCGGTGGCGGGCGACAGGTCGCGGCTGTGGCGCAGGCGCAGGCTGGCGTAGACGTTGAAGCCGATCAGCACGCCCACGCCGATCCACAGCGGTTCGAGCGGCAGGGCCAGGCCGAGCACGGCGCTGGCCACCAGGATGGTGGCGGCCTGACCGGCGATGGCGAGCCAGCGCAGGCTGCAGAGGGTACGCAGGAAGGAGAAGGCGGAACTACCGGGCATATCCAGACACAGGGTTGCCGGTCTATCGCCGGCGGATCGGGCGCCCGGCTGCGCGGAACGCTGGCATCCAGGGCGGCGTGGGGGCGCCGCACTGCCGCCGGGCCCCGGGAGGCCGCCGGCGGCGGATGTGTGCAGGCATTGTATGAGGAATCAGGACGGGCCGCAGGCTGCGGTGCGTCCCTATTATCAAATGCCGGACACGCCGCCAGGGCCCGGGCGGCGGCGCGGTTTCCGTGCGGGGATCTCAGTGTTTGTGGCCGGCGGCGGGAGCGGCGGCCAGCGGGCGGGCCTCGGCCGTCACCGGCACGCGCCGCTGCTTGCCATCGGCGTCCTGCACCAGCAGCGTCAGGGGCACCGGGTCGCCCACGGAGATCTGTTTCGCCAGGTCGATCAGCATGACGTGGTAGCCGCCCGGCTTGAGTTCCACCGGCTTGCCGGCCGGCAGGTCGATGGCGGGCACCTGGCGCATCTTCATGACGTTGTCCTGCATCGCCATTTCGTGCACCTCGGCATGCTTGGCGGCGGCGGATTCGACGCCGACCAGACGGCTCGCGGTCGACGAGGTCAGGCGCATGAAGACGCCGGTGGCATGTTGGTTGGGCACCGTGGCGCGGACCCAGGCGTCCTCGACCTTGAGGGTGGCGTCCTGCGCCGAGGCGGGCGCGTTGGCCAGCATCAGGGCGCCCAGGGAGAAGGCGCAGGCAAGGGACTTGAAGGTGGTGGTCATGGTCATTGGAAATTCCTTTGGAGTTGGCGGGGGATCAGAGCACGGTGCGCAGGTCGGCGGCGCATTCCTCGGCGCTCTGCTGGTGTCGCAGGGCCAGGCGCAGCTTGCCCTGGGCGTCGATGACGTAGGTCAGCGCGGTGTGATCCATGGTGTAGGACGAGCCGGTCGGCACCTTCTGGTAGAACACCTTGAAGGATTGCGCGGCCGCGCGGGTCTGCTCGGCGTCGCCGCGCAGGCCCACGAACGCGGGGTCGAAGGCCTGCATGTAGGCGCGCAGGATGTCCGGCGTGTCGCGTTCCGGGTCCACGGTGATGAACAGCACCTGCAACTTGGCGGCGTCGGCCCCGAGCAGGCTTTTGATTTCCAGCGCGCGGGTCAGCGCGGTGGGGCAGATGTCGGGGCATTGGGTGAAGCCGAAGAACAGCATCACGGTCTTGCCGCGATAGTCGGCCAGTTGGCGCGGATGGCCGTCGGTATCGCGCAGCTGGAAATCGCCGGTGGGCATGCTGGACAGATCCATGCCGTTGATCTTGGGGGCGTCGGGGCCGCAGCCGGCCAGGGGCAGCAGGGCCAGGGCCGACAGCAGGCGGCGCCGATGACGGTCGGGCGCCGGCGGCGCGCCCAGGGGGGCGCGCATGGGAAGAGCATGCATTGAAACCTCGTTGCTTGACGGTTCGCACAGGCGCGGCGGCGCCGCGCGGGAGGGCGGGGTCAGGCGGCGCGAGGCGGGGCGCGCGATCCCAGTGGCGGCCCTTGGGCCGGCTGCACGGGCAGCGCGAGCGGGACCGGCGCGCGCAGGAGCGCGGGCCCGGCAGCGGCGAGCGCCAGCGGCGCCAGGAACGGGGCGGGGGCGGGCGTGAGGTGCGCCAGCAGCCCGAACGGGCACTGCGCGCCGGTATCGGCGCCGGAGTGGGAGCCGGACCCCGCGTCGTGCCTGCCCGCGGGTGACAGCGCCAGCTGCAGCGAGGACAGGTCGCCGGCGGCCGAGCAGAAGGTGACTTCGATCCGGCCATCGTGCAGCGCGCGGGCGTCGGGCATGTACCCCTGCGGCACCGCGGCGCGCAGCAATACCGCCAGGAACGCCAGCCACAGCACGACGCGCACGCTCAGGGCGTTGCGGGTTCGCGGAGGTCGGATCGGGGCGGACATGGCGCGATTGTAGGCCGAGCGGCGGCGAGCGTGCTTCAGGTGTCCGGATCCAGGCGTCGGATCAGGGCGATATAGCGGCGCCGGGCCTGGTCCGCGGGCAGGCCTGCCAGCAGGCGCCAGGCGGCCAGATCGATCCGGGCGCGCAGGGGCGCGTCGGGGGCGTCCTGCGGCGGGGCATCGCCCCGCCGCGCCTGCTGCTCGTAGGCGTGCAGGCGGATGGCGACGTTCAGGGAAGGGGCTTGCGGCAGGGCGCGCAGTGCGATCACCGCAGCCTCGAAGGCGTCTTCCAGGGCGTCGGCCGGGATGGCCTGGGTGGCCGGGTCCATGGCGTCGCCTTCGGGTTCCAGGCCGCTGGCCACGGCCAGCCGCCGCCACAGGGCGTCGGCGGCGGCCGGATCGACGGCCTGCGAGGTGACCCTGGCGATGCTGTCGTTGCGCAGGCGCAGCGTGTGGGTGGCGGCGCCGTGGCAGGGCGTGGCGCCGTCGCGCACCTGGAAGGCCAGCGGCATCGCGAAGCCGCGTCCGGCCGGCGCCGGCGGGCCGACGCTGGCAACCGTGAAGGTATTGCGCGAGTAGTCCATCACGCGCGAGAACAGGTCGATCAATCCGCCGCGGCCGTGGTAGACGCCGCTCAGGGGGTTGTCGCCGCCTTCCTGCCAGACGACGTCCTCGGCAAACAGCGGGAACAGGTCCTCGAAGCGGCCCGACAGCATTGCCTCGCGGTATTGGCCCAGCAGGCGCTCGGCCTGGCCCGCGCTCATGGCGGCGGCGCGGCCCGCACGCGCGGGGGCGGGAGACCGGTCCATGAACTGCAGGATGTCGGCGGCGACCTGATCGCGGTCGTTGTCCACGCAGATCATGTGATAGCTGTTGTCCAGCAGAACCATGCGGCTGTCGGCAATGGCGTCGTTCAGGAAGCGGGCCGACCGCACCGAGGTCAGCTCGTCCTCGTGCGCGTGGATGATCAGGCTGGGGCAGGCGATGGCGTCAAGGCCGCGCTGCACGAAGCGCCGCAGCCGGTCCACCTCGCGGATGCAGGCCAGCGGCACCCAGCGGTAATGGAAATTTTCGCCGCGCTCGAACTTGGCCTTGACGATGGAGCGGACCAGTTCATTCTTGATGCCGTAAGGTTCTTCTTCCTCGACCCGCATGCGCGCCGCCAGGCCGGGGATGCGGTAAACCAGCTTGCGCAGGCCGCGGTACCAGGGGGTGCTCCAGCCGTCGATGAAGACGGGCGCCGCCAGGCTCACCAGTTTTCCCTGGCGGTGCCGCACGCGCTTGCACAACTCCACCGCCAGCAGCGCGCCCAGGCACATGCCGATCACGTGCAGGGTGTCGTGGCGGGCGGCCACTTCGCGGTAGCGGGCGATGACGGCGTCGATCCAGTCTTCGGCGCGCACCGGCAGCAGATCTTCGGGCGTGGTGCCATGGCCGGGCAGGGTCAGCGTGTGCGTCTCGATGCCGGCGCGCTTGAGGGTCTTGTGCAGCGATCCCAGGTCGTACTGGGTGCCGCCCAGGCCATGGATGAGCAGGGCGCCCGTGCTAGTGGACATCGGCCTGCTCGATGTCACCGAGACGCCACATGCCTGCCACCACGGCCACGCTGCCGTCGAAATCCTCCAGCGGCGAGCCGCGGTCGCTGACCACGCGCCAGCCGCCGCCGGCATGCGCCATGCGGAACAACAGCGGCGTGCGGTCTTGGGCGCCGGCGCGGCGCGCGGCCCAATGCAGCGTCAGGCGTGCGCGGTCGTCGGGGTGCGCGAGGGCCAGCAACGCATCCAGGTTGGCCAGCGCGGCAGCCTGCACGCCGAAGGCGCCCTGCACATCGCCGGCCAGTTCGAGCGAGCCGTCAAACGGGCTGTAGCGGTACATCAGCTGGTGGCTGCCCGCCAGCGCCAGGTCGAAGCGGCCGCGCCACTGCTCGGCGTTTTCGAGTTCCTGCGCGCGGGCGCCGCGCAGGGTGTTGACCAGCAGGATCAGCAGCGCCGTGACCACCAGATAGACCTGGGTGGCCAGCAGCACGTGCCAGGGGTCATTGGCCTCGACGAAAGGGCCTTCGCCCTGCGCGCTCTGGTACAACGCCATCCCGGTCAGGGTGACGACGGCGAGGGTGCCGCCCAGCGGCCCCCATACCAAGGCGGCCAGCACCGCGAACACCAGCGGCAGATAGGTCAGTTCGAACGTGACGACATAGGGCAGGTTCCTGATCATTTCGCCGTCGAAGGTCATGAAGGTCGATACGATCAGGCCGGTGTAGGCGATCACGCCCAGCGCCAGGTCGCGCATGCGCGGGCCACCCGAACGGCGCGGCCGGAAATGGGCCCACCCGGTCAGCGCCGGCGCCAGGATCAGGATGCCGGCCAGATAGGCCGCGACCCAGGTACGCAGCCGGACCAGGGCGTCGCTGGCCTGCGTCAGCCAGAGCCAGCCGCCGCCCAGCAGCGCCGAGAGCGCGGCGCCGGCCACCGCGCCGGCCAGCAGCGCCGCCACCAGTCCCAGTCCGCCTTCGCGCGGCGTCAGGCGCCGGACTGTCCAGGCCGCCAGCAGGCTGGACACGCTGGCGTTGATGGCGAACACCAGCGCCGTGGCGGGCTGGCCTCGGGTGAAGCTGGTGAGCGCCAGCTGGGCGCAGAAGAAGGCGGCCAGCAGCAGCGGCCAGTTCTGGCGCCGGGTCAGCAGATAGGCGCCGACGGCCACGCCCGGTGGCAGCCAGACGAATACGGCATGGCTGACCGGATCGTTGAGCAGGCGCGAGAAGACCCCGCACAGCAGATACGGGACGGCCCATAGCAGGCAGTATGGATTTCTTCGCGGTGCTTGGGGCATTCCCATATGGTTCCTTGCAGACGCTGTGGCACAGGGCGAGCCGGGGCTCGCGGCGATCAGCGGGTTATACACGGCACCGCCCGGTCCGCGAAAGCTGGCGCGCGCGTACCGCCATCCGAAAATCTTGGTACCCTTGGACGCAGTCGATTCCACTCCGTTCCAGGACTCAGTGCACTCCTTGCCCGCCCAGACCCTGCCCGCCTTCGATTCCACCGCCGTTTCCGGCCTCGCCCGGGCATGTCCGCCCGCCCGCGGCATCCTGCGCCGGGTCCGGCTGGTGTTGCTGGCCGCATTGCTGGCATTGCTGACGGCCTGCGGCACGACGCCCAAGGTCCAGCCCGGCTATTACCGGGTGCAGTCGGGCGACACGCTGACGCAGATCGCGCGCAAGCACGGCACCAGCGTATCCAACCTGGCGCGCTGGAACAAGCTGTCGAACACCAATGCCATCGAGGTCGGTCAGATGCTGCGGGTGGCGCCGCCGGCCGGCCAGGCCAGCGGTTCGGCACGCTCCAAGTCACGTCCCAAGGCCTCGGGCGGGTCGCGCGCGTCGGCGTCGTCCATGGGCAAGCGGCGCACCGCGCCGCCAGGGGCGATCTCGCTGGTGTGGCCGGCGCAGGGCAAGGTGACGCGCGGCTACGACGGGTCGGGCTCGAACGGCATTGTCATCTCCAATGCCTCGGGCACGCCGGTGGTGGCCGCCGCCGCCGGGACCGTCGCCTATTCCGGCAGCGGCCTGCGCGGCTATGGGCATCTGGTGATCGTCAAGCACAACGCCAGTTTCCTCAGCATCTATGCGCACAATCGCAAGCTGCTGGTCAAGGAAGGCCAGCGGGTGAGCCAGGGCCAGAAGATCGCCGAAATGGGCAACAGCGACAGCAAGCAGGTCGGGCTGTACTTCGAGTTGCGGTACGACGGCCAGGCGGTCGATCCGGCGGGATCCCTGCCGGGGCGGTGATAGGCCCCCACGCGGCGCGCGCGTTGCGCGCTTGCTGCCCCCCGAGGGGGCTGCCCGGCCTTCGGGCGGCCGGGCGCCGCCTCAACCGATCTGGCCGGTCTCCTGCGTCAGCGTCGAGATGAACGTTGCGGTGCGCGGGTCGCGCGGCCGGGTGAACAGGTCGCGCGAGGCGCCGGATTCGACCACGTTGCCATCGAGCAGGAACACCGCTTCGCGCGAGACGCTGGCGGCCAGGCGCAGGTCGTGGGTGGCCATCAGCATGGTCATGCCCTCGGTGGCCAACTGCCGCAGCACGTCCACCACTTCGGCCGCCAGGCCGGGGTCGAGCGCCGAGGTCGGCTCATCGCACAGCAGCACGCGGGGGGCGGGCGCCAAGGCACGGGCGATGGCCACGCGCTGCTGCTGGCCGCCCGACAGGTTGGCGGGCCAGGCTTCGGCCTTGTCCAACATGCCGACCTTGCGCAGCAGTTCCTCGGCGCGCGCGCGGGCGCGGTCGGCCGGCCACTTCTGCACCGTCACCAGCCCTTCCATCACATTGCCGATCACGGTCTGGTGCGGGAACAACTGGAAGTTCTGGAACACCATGCCGGTCTGCTTGCGCACCCGCTGCACCTGGTCGCGCGCCAGCTTCAGGCCGGGTTCGAAATCGACCCGCTCGGGGCCGATTTCGAGCGTGCCGCGGTCGGGCACTTCCAGCAGGTTGACGCAACGCAGCAGGGTGCTCTTGCCGCTGCCGGACGGGCCGATCAGGGCGGTGACGCTGCCCTCGGCGATGGCCACGTCGACGCGCTTGAGCACCAGGTTGCCGCCGAAGGATTTTTCGATCTGTTCCAGGCGGATCATCGGTTGTTCTCGGAAAACACCGCATGCCGGCCGAAGCGCCGTTCCAGGCGCACCTGGGCGGCGGACAGCGCCGAACTGAACACCAGGTAGATCAGCGCGGCCTCGGTGTACAGGATCAGCGGTTCATAGGTGACGGCGGCGATGCGCTGGGCCGCCTGGAAGATCTCGGGCACCGTCAGCACGGCGGCCAGCGAGGTGTCCTTGACCAGGGCGATGAAGGCGTTCGACAACGGCGGCACCGCCACCCGCGCGGCCTGCGGCAGCACGGTGCGGCGCAGGGCCTGGCCGCGCGTCATGCTCAGTGAATAGGCGGCTTCCCACTGGCCCTTGGAAATCGACTCGATGGCGCCGCGGATCACTTCGGAGTTGTAGGCGCCGACGTTCAGGGTGAAGCCGATCAACGCCGCCGGCAGCGGGTCGAGCACCACGCCGACGCTGGGCAGGCCGTAGAAGATCACGAACAACTGCACCAGCAGCGGCGTGCCGCGGATCAGCCAGACGTAGAAGCGCACCAGCGCCACCAGCGGCGCCGGTCCGAACAGCCGGATCAGCGCCACTACGAAGGCCAGCGCCAGCCCCAGCGCGAACGACATCAGCGTCAGCGGCACGGTGAACACCAGCCCGGCGTGCAGCAGGGGCCAGAACGAGTCGGCCATCAACTGCACCCAGGCCGGCACCGTCAGGGCGTCGAGCTGGGCCAGGATCCAGTCGGGCAGGGCGTCGCGCAGCCAGATGGGGAGCGTCATGGAACGGCCCGCTTATTGCTGCGCCGACAGGTCCGTGCCGAAGTACTTGACCGAGATGGTCTTGTAGGTGCCATCGGCCTTGATGTCGGCCAGCGCCTTGTTGATGGCGGCCACCAGTTCGGGATTGTTCTTGCGCAGCAGCACGCCGGAGTTGCTGAATTCGGCGGCCTTGTCGGTGGCGGCGATCCTGACCTTGGCGTTGGGCTTGTGCTTCTTGAAATCCAGGAACGACAGGTTGTCGTTGACGGTGGCTTCGACGCGGCCCGAGGTCAGCAGGTCGATGGCTTCGTTGAAACCCTGCACCGCGACCACCTCGGCGCCGTGGCGCTGCGCCAGCTTGCCGAAGTTGCTGGTGAGCGTGTTGGCGGACTTCTTGCCCTTGAGGTCGGCGAATGACTTGATGGTGGTGTTGTCGTCGCGCACGATCAGCACCGCGGCCGACGAGATGTAGGGGTCGGAGAAGTCGTACTTGGCGCGGCGCGCGTCGGTGATGCCGACCTGGTTGATGACGGCGTCGTAGCGCTTGGCGTCGAGCCCGGCGATCAGGCCGTCCCACTTGCCTTCGACGAATTCGGCCTTGACGCCCAGGCGCTGGGCGATGGCGCGGCCGATGTCGACGTCAAACCCGGTAAGCTGTCCGGAGGCGTCGTGGTAGGTGAAGGGCGCGTAGGTGCCTTCGGTGCCGATCTTGAACACGCCGGCGGACTTGATCTGGTCCAGCCCCGACTGGGCATGGGCGGCGGACAGGGCGGCGGCCTGGATCAGGCCGGCGATGAACAACGAGCGCAAGAGTTTCATGGCAATGCTCCACGGATGAGAGATCACTGCGAAAGGCCCGCGCAGCGCGCCGCCTTCCGGTGTAGCCGCACTCTAACAACGCGTCTATTTTTCCACAAAGCATAAGGAATAGTAAAAATATAGCGGCAAGTCATATGCGGCATTCGCGCCCCGGGCCGCTGGGCCCGGGGGCATCCAGGTGATATCCAGATGGAGACAGGCGTGCAACAACAATGGAACAGGCGGGCTTTCATGATGGCGGCGGCGGGCGTCGCGGCATCCGCGGGCGTGATGCCGGCGCAGGGCGCCAGCGGTTTGCGCCGGGTGCCCGGCGGCGGCAGCATTACCGACGTGGCCGGCCTCAAGGTCGGGCACTACACCGACACCCGGCGGCCGACCGGCTGCACCGTCATCATCGCCGAGGCGGGGGCCACCGGGGGCGTGGATGTGCGCGGCGCCGCGCCCGGCACGCGCGAGACCGACCTGCTCAACCCGGTCAACATGGTGGAGAAAGTGCACGCGGTGATGCTGGCCGGCGGCAGCGCCTTTGGCCTGGAGGCCGCCACCGGCGTCATGCGCTATCTGGAAGAGCGCAAGATCGGCTTCGACGTGGGCGTGGCGCACGTGCCGATCGTGCCGGCCGCCATCCTGTTCGACCTGGGCGTGGGCGACGCCTCGATCCGGCCCGACGCGGCGGCCGGCTACCAGGCCTGCAAGGCGGCCAGCGCCAAGCCGCCGCAGGAGGGCAATGTCGGCGCCGGGGCCGGCGCCACGGTCGGCAAGCTGTACGGCGCCAAGCGCGCCATGAAGGGCGGCCTGGGCAGCGCTTCGCTGACCGTGGCGGGCGTCACCGTGGGCGCGATCGTGGCGGTCAACGCGGTCGGCGACGTGGTCGATCCGGCCACCGGCCACGTGCTGGCCGGCGCCCGCAGCGCCGACGGCAAGACCTTGCTGGACACGCGCGCGGCGATCCTGGCGGGCGACCTGCCGACCTCGATGCGCGAGGGCGCGGCCACCACCATCGGGCTGGTGGCGACCGATGTCAGGCTGACCAAGGCCCAGGCGCAGAAGATGGCGCAGAGCGCGCATGACGGCCTGGCGCGCACCATCAACCCGATCCACACCATGCTCGATGGCGATACCGTGTTCGCGCTGGGCACGGGCGCCGTCAACAAACCCGCCAACATGATGCTGCTGGGCGTGATGGCGGCCGAGGCCATGGCGATCGCGGTGCAGCGCGCCATCCTGGCGGCGCGCGCGCTGGAAGGCTACCCGGCGGCGGTCGACTTCATCGCCTGAGCCGCCGCCGCTTCGCGGCGCCGCGCCCGGATGACGCGGCTTTTCACGCCGCGTCTGGCGGCGCCCCTCCCGGACCCCTGACCCCAGGCTGTCACATGGCGTGGGCAAGATGGAAAGCGTCGGCGCCACGCCTGCGCGCGGGAGAGGGACAGCATGTACCAGGGAGAGCGTTTCAACGGGGCCACGCATCTGGTCGGCCTGGCCTTGGCGGTGGCCGCCTCGGCCGCGCTGATCGCCCGGGCCGCGGAACTCAGGGTGGACGCACGCCAGATCGCGGCCTGCGCCGTGTTCGCGGCGTCAATGATCGCGGTCTACGCGTCCTCGGTGCTGTATCACTGCTCGCGCGGGCGCCGCAAGGCGCTGTGGGCCAAGGCCGACCATTGCGCTATTTATCTCTTGATCGCGGGCACCTATACGCCGCTGGCCTTCGTCCCGCCGGAACTGGGGTGGGGCGCCGCCATGGCGGTGGCGATCTGGCTGCTGGCGCTGTATGGCATTGGCCGCGAATTGTGGTGGGCGCGCGGCGCCGCGCCGGCCCTGCCGCTGTACCTGGCGATGGGCTGGCTGGGGGTGATGTGCGCCGCGCCCATTGCCGGCGCGCTGTCGGGCGCCGGGCTGGCCTGGCTGCTGGCCGGGGCCGCGCTCTATACGGTGGGCACGGTGTTCTACGCCAATGACAAGCGCTGGCGCCATGCCCATGGCATCTGGCACCTGTTCGTCATGGGCGGATCGGCCTGCCATTTCGTCACGGTGTTCGGCTTCCTGCGATACGCCTGAACGCCGCGGGGGGGCCGTCAGC
>LXNH01000217.1_pt1 | contig 14155 bp, 4 predicted proteins | sample 809111 | NCBI WGS metagenome assembly LXNH01 (sample SAMN04870528, study PRJNA318959) | seawater metagenome | biome: 00002010; material: water; isolation source: marine seawater | place: Greece: Milos, Mediterranean Sea | collected 2013-05-29 | depth 5-7 m
CCTTGTCCTTATCGAAGATCTTCCCAATACTGCCGTTCGCCCCAGCCGTATCCCGGCTCAGCCCGGCCGTGCTATCCCGCCCCGTCCCCGCGTCCGAACGCACCGCCAGCGTGCCCGCCGACACCGCCGCGCGGGTCGTGCCCGTTTCGCTGCCGCTGGTGCTGGCGAAGCTCAACCCCGATGGCCCGGCGCCCAGCGCGGCGCCTTTGTTGGGCTTGTCGAACGCGCCCGACATGCCCAGGTTGATGCCGACGGTGGTCGACTTGTATTGCGCCTTGTTATGGATATCGCGGAATCCCAGCGTCTCGGTGGACAGCCGGTTTGTCGCCGTAACGGCATCGCTGGCGACGACCGCGCCGTCCAATTGCGTGTGCTTGCCCACGTGGATGTCATAACCGCCCGCGCCCGCATACAGCCCCGTCTGCTCGACGACGCTGTCGTAGTTGGACTTGGTCTTGCCGACACTCGCACCCAGATAGGCATTGCCTGTCATCGAACCAAAGCTGAAGCTCCCCCCGGCGTTGACCTGCTTCTGCTTGGCGTCGTAGCGATCCGAATCCTGCTGGCTCGCCAGTGTCAGGTTGCGGCCGATATCGGCGCGGATGCGGTCGGCGCGCGCCTGGGCACCCTCCAGCAAGGTGTCCCGGCCGGAAATCAGCGCGAGGTTGTCTCGCGCGCTGACCTGCGTCTCGCGATGGGTCGTGCCGTTGCCGTGGGCCTTGCCACTACCCACGAAGCCGCTGGCAAAGACGTTGATGCCGCCGCCGCTACCGCTATCGGACACGCCGATGCCGACACCGACCTTCCAGCCGCTGTTCTTGCTGGTGGAGACTTCGGTGGTGGTCTCGGCCTGACTTTGCAGAATCAAGTCATCGGTGGCCGCCAGCAAGATGTTCCTGCCGGCCAGATCGCTGCCGATGATGGACACGTTGCCCGTGCCTGCAGCGTCTTTTTCGCCCGCGGCCATGAGGGAAAGATTGCCCCCGGCCATAACGGATGAGGCGAAGGCGGTGTCCTGGGTGCGCCTGGTTTCACTGACGGATTTGCTGGCGCCCAGGCTGATCTGGATCTGGGCGCTGGCGGCTTCCTTCTGCGCCGCCGATGCGTTGTCGGCCTTTGCGGCCTCCATCATCCGATTGGCCTGCACGGCCTGATAGGCCGCCTGCCCGACCTTGACGGCGGCCAGGCGGCTATCCTTGGCCTCGCCGGCTTGCTGCAAGGTTCCCTGAATCTGTTGGGCCGCGCCCAGCATGCCGCCAGCCACGCCGATGGTCAGCCCGGACCGTTTGACCTCGTGATATTCGTGTTGCCGTGCGTCGCCAACGCCGGCGCGGACCGCGACGTTGCTGCCGGCAACGGAAATGTTGCCATCCTGGGCCAGCAGGTTGCTGGCCATGACATCGACATTGCGTCCCGCATCGATACCGAGGTTGCCGCCGGCGCTGCCCACCGTGCTGGCCGAATAGCCCCCGCTGGCGCCGCGCATCCAATCGGTGCGCTGTTGCGTGCTGTAGCCGATGCTGAATCCGCCACCGCCACCCAAGCCCGACTTCTTGACCTTTTCGTACTGGTAGTCCTTGTAGGTTTCGCCCTTGGCCAGGGCCTGCAAGTCCCTGCCGACGGCAATTCCGACGTCGCGGTCGCCCAGGACGTTCGAGCCAAGGACGGTCATGTCACGCCCGGTCAGCATCGCGACCGTGTCGCCGCCAAAGGTCGAGCTCACGCCTCGCGTCCAATCCGTCTCGCTCTTGCGATGGGTCTTCTTGCTGGACAGGAATCCTTTTTCCTTGAAGTAGGTCTCGTTGTACGTGTAGCCGGCCGAGTCTCCCGCCAGCACGTTGATATCGCGCTGCGCGTTCACGCCCAGGCCGCCCGCCGCCGAGACATCGGCGGCGCGGGCGTTGACATCGTTGCCAGCGATCAGCGTCAGGTCGCCGCCCGCGGCGATGCGCGTGCCGACATCGGTCGCGGCGCGCATCTCGGCGCGGTTGCGGCTGTCGTAGCGGAAAGATTCGGCGTAGCGGGTCTCGGCGCTGGTCAGGTTGATGTCGTGGCCAGCCTGGATGCGCGCAGCGCCCGTGGCGTCGATGACGGCAGCCTGGGCCGAGAGGTCACGCCCGGCCTGGATGTCGAGCGTGCCGGCGTCGATGCGCGACACGCCGTCGATGCGGGTGCTGGAGACGCCGCCGCTGGCGCTGGATCGGGTCGAGGCCGACAGCGTGATGTCGCGGCCCGCCTTGAGCGCGATGGCGCCGCCCTTGATCAGCCCCGCCAGGTCGTGGATGTCGTTGCGGGCGTTCAGGTCGATGCTGCCGGCCTGCATGGCGCCGACGGCGTTGCGCACGTCGCCGGCGTTGACGACCAGGGCGCGGCGCGCGCCCAGCGTGCCGCTGTTGTTCAGGTCGCCGGCCACATCGATGTGGGTATCGCGGCCGGCGATCAAGGTGCCGTCGCCGCGCAGGTCGCCCGGCTTGACGGCCAGGTAGACCTGGGGCGCAAGCACCTTCTGACGCGAGCCGTCGGGCAGCGTAACGGTGGTCTCGACCAGCCAGACGATGTCGCCGGTCAGCCGGCGCATCTGGTCTTCGGTAAGGGCGGTACCCAGCGTCAGGTCGAATCGGCCGGCAAAGTCGGCGCCGGCCGCGAGCAGCTCCTTGTACTGCGATTCATTGTCGGCGTAGTCGCCGACAAAGCGGCTGCCGGTGGCCAGCATGATCTGCTCGGCCACCTGCCGCTGTTCGTAGAACCCATCGCCCAGGCGCTTGAGTGTCAGGCCCGGGTCTCGATTCAGTCGGCGCAGCAGTTCGTCGCTGGAGACAACGCCGCGCGAGCCGGTGAACTGGCGGTCGGTGACGATCAGGGCCGGCGCGTCCGGCGCGGTGATCACCTGATAGAGCTTACTGGCCGGCAATACGGGCGGCAGGGTGACCACGCGTACCGTCTGGCTGCCGGGAGCGCCGATGTCGATGATGCGTGCGACGGGCCGCCGGGACGGCGGGGCAAAGCTTGGCGGGTTGAGGACAGACCTCGTCGGCGGGGTGGTGTGCGCAGTGTCACCAGGGACGGCGTGGTCCATGACGGCCCCTACCGGCACGTCCAGGCGCTCGGAGCCGGCGGTGTCTTGGTACGGCGCCTGGGACTCGTTGCGATGGCGCCTGCGGGTGACGGTGTGGGCCTCGGCACCGACGCGCTCGACTCGCCGCTCGCCCTGCGCGCTCCGGTTGTCGATGGCGGGACCGTTCACGCCCAGCATGCCGCCGGCGATGATACGGCTCTTGTCGTTGAAGACGGCGCCCGTGAAAATGGCATCGCTGCCCGCCACGATGCTGGCGGGGTCCGACGACGTGACGCGGGTCTCGCTGACGTCCTCGCGCACGATGTAGTAGAAGAAGTTGCGGACCAGGCGGTTGTTGAAGTCGGCGTTGAAGGCGCGGATCCTTGCGTCCAGCTCCCGATAGAGCGGCTCGTTGGCCGCCAGCGCCGCGAGACCCTCCGGCCCGTATTTCAGCGGGCAGGGCGCGGTGCCGCAGGAACGTACTTCCTGCGGCGGCACCGGCACGGGCAGCGGCTCCGGCACGCCGAACACGCTCCAGACAGGATCGCCAGCCTTGTAGCGCGGCGCGGCGGGTTCGTAGTTGCACGGGCCGTCATTGGGCAGGCAAACATATGGGCGGGGAAAATAGGCCGGCGGGATCGGCGCGTCGCGGCCCTCCTTGCCCTTGACCCGAGGCACGTAGTCAAACGGCGGACCGTAGCGCGACTCCGGATACTTGGCCGACGGCAGCAACAGGCTGCGGTCGGGGTCGTCGTTGAGGAACACCGGATCCTTGCCGCACGAGGTGGTGACCGAATCGCATAGCCACGTGATGGCGCCGTCCAGCAGTTCGGTGCCGTTCTCCAGCCGGTAGTAGATCTTGCGGTCGGCATGGCTGACCTGGACCTGTTCGCTGGTGAAATGCGGATTGAGGTTTTCGATACGATCGGCGGCGATGCGGGCGTCACCGCCGGCCTCGAGGGTGGCGGATACGTTCGAGACCGTGTCCGCCTGGCCCGTCGCCAGACTTGCGGTATCCAACTCGCGCCCGATCCGCAGGTCTCCCGCCGCGTACAGCAGGGCATGCTCGCGGTTGGTCAGCGTGCCCGCGCCCAGATCCATATCGCCACGCGAGGCGATGACGGCGTCGGCGTCATTCAACAGTGCCGGCGCCTGGATGGCGATGCGGTCGCCGTAGAGGCGCCCGCTGTTGCGCAGGCTGCCCGCACGGATGTGGCTGTACCCTCCGTCGATCAGGCCGGCATTGGCCAGATCGCCGCTGATAGCGAGGTCGATGCCGCGCAGGCCAATGAGTTCCCCCGTCGCGCCATTGGTCAGCGCGTCGGCGGTGATCCGCAAGTCATGCCCCGCGTGCAGCTTGCCGTCGTTGTGCAGCGTGCCGGTGGCCAAGGCCAGCGACCCGGCCGTGGCCAGCTCGCCCTCGGCATTGCGCAGATCACCGACCTGAAGCCGTGCATCGCCTTGGGATGAGAGTCTGCCGCCGTCGTTGTCGAGCGCGCCGACGGTCAGGTCCAGTTCGCGGCCGGCGTCGATGCGGCCGGCCCGGTTGTCGAAGGCATCCGTCTCCAGCGCGATACGCGTCCCCGCCAACCCGAGGCGAACGGGGAGGGGATCGGTATCGGCCGCGCGGGTGTCCGTGGCGTCGGCAACACGGCTCGCGATACCGTCGGCCAGCGTGTCGCGGTTGTCCACGTGGCTCGCGCGCAGGACCAGCGCATCGTCTCCCTGGATCCGTCCGGCACGGTTGTCGAGCATGCCTTGCGTCTGAAGGGTGAGATCGTCGGCGGCAATCAGGCCGTTAGCGTTCGCCACCTCCTGCGCACGCAGCAATGCCACGCCCTCGGCGGCGAAGGTGCCACCCACGTTGTCGATCTTGCCGCCGGCATTCAGCGTAAGTTCACCAGCGCCAAGAATCTTGCCTCGCGCATTGTGCACGCCCGCGGCGCGGATGTCGGCCACGCCCCCGTAGACGCTGCCGCCCTGATTGCGCAGGTCGCCTCGGATATCCAACGACAACCTCTCGGCCGCGACGTGACCGCGTTCGTTGAACATGTCTGCCGCGCCCAGCGTAGCGCGGCCCTGAGCGAGCAAGGTGCCGTCCGTGTTGTCGAGGCGATCCGCGATGGCAATGTCCAAGGCGCCAGCGCTGGCGAGCTTGCCTGCGGTATTGACCAGGATGCCGGCATCGATGCCGACCACGCCGCCGTATACGCGACCGCCCTGGTTCCGCATCGCGCCCACGCTGGCGACCGCCAGCGGGCCTTGCGCCTGCAGGACGCCATCGCGGTTATCGATATCGGCCGCCTGTAGCGCGATGTCGCCGCCAAGCAGCTTGCCGCCCTGGTTGTGGAACGTGCCACCGCTATCGATACGTACGGTGTCGCTGGCCTGGATCACGCCGTCCTGGTTATCGATTCGGCGGATGGCGCTGATCGCCACGGCACGGCCGGACACCACGCCGCCAGCCGCGTTGACCATGACGTTTCCGCCAAGCGCTACCGTATCCACGCCGGCGATCATGCCCCCGCCGTTATCGATGGCGCCGACCACGTGGCCATTGAGTACGCCACCGCTGGTGAGCTTGCCAAGCGTGTTGTCCAGGCTGCCGGCATGCAGCGAGACCGATGCGCCATATAGCGCACCGCCTCGGTTGACGAGCGCGCCCGTGGCGTCCAAGGCCAATACGCCGCTGGCCGCCAACTGGCCGTCCGACAGATCGAGGGTGTCACCACGCAACAGGGCATCGCCGCCGGCCAGCAGAGTGCCCGCATTGCCGATGCGCGCGGCCTGCACGTCCAGCGTGGCCGGCCGCACCGAGCCATCCGCTTGCAGGCCGACGGTCGCCGCACCCACGTTATCGAACCGGCCCGCCACGAAGCGGCTGCCTGCGCCCGAGGACATGGCCCCGTTGTTGGCGATCCTGCCTGCGGCATCCAACGCCAATGCGCCGGCCGCGGCGACCTCGCCTGCGTTGACGACATCGCCCGCGCTACGTACCGCCAAGTCGGTAGCGGCCTGTATATGCCCCGACGGCTGGATACGGACATCACCGTTGACATCGACCGACAGGGCCCCCGTCAGCGCCGCCAGGTTGCCGCCGATGTTCACCCCCACGCCGGCCTCGGTGCCGATCAGGCGGATGCTGTTGGCGTACATGCCGCCCAGCGCGGCCGTATCCAGCGCCACGGCGGGTGCGCGACCATCACCCACCTGCGCGGATACAGCGCCCGAGCCATAGTCAACGCGCGATGCGCCGGCCGTCACGTTCAGACGGTTCGCCCAGATGCCCGCGTTGATTTCCAGCGTGCGCGCGATCAGGTCCAACTGGCTCAGGTTCATGCCGTTCAGGCCTTCCCCTTCGACCGCGAGCCGGCCTCCCGTCACATCAAAGCCGATGCCCCCATCTGGCCCGACACGCGGCGTGCCGGTGGTCAGGGTGGCGCGGTCCGCGTTCAGAAACCCGCAGCCATTGCACGTAATGCCCGCCGGGTTGGCGACGATGATGTTGGCCCGATTACCGGCCGCTTCCAGCGTGCCGAGCAGTTGCGACGGATTCGGCGCGGTCACCTGGTTGAGGATGGTGCCCGCATGCCGATTGCCCAACATCGGGTTGCCCGCCACTTGCCCGGCCAGTTGCGTCTGGCTGGCGCCGCCGCTGTTGTTGAGCACCACGCCGGACGGGCCGACGTTGAATTGCGTGTAGCGGTTGTTCGAGACGCCGCCGGCCGAAGGCGGCGCGATGTTGATGACGGGCACGCCATTGCTGACGCTCACGAAGGGCTTAGCGCCCGGCACGCTCCTGTCCACCGCGATCGGCAGCGTCTGCGCCAACACCGGCGACCAGACCTGCGTGAAAACCACGGACCACACGATCAGGGAACGGAGCTTGGACATCATGCGTACTCGGTTGAAGAAGGCCTGGAGGTAGGACAGCGCAAGCGTCTTGATGGCCGCGGGGACATCCTGTTGCCCGCGGCAAATCAGCGGCGACATCTGGGATCGGCAATTGCGCGTTTCGCAAAGCGCCATGCAGGACTTCGTTTTTAGTCGCGCTCCGTTCGTACAAGACGTAGGAACGATCTGAGATTCGGCGAGACACGCACGAAAATCGGATGAATGGCGTGTTGTGTGGGCGATCCGCGCAGCGGCAGCCATCGCGCTGGATCGAGGCCATCCAACGCCACGGAATGGCGTGCGGCGGACGCGTTCGTCTCGGCTACCGGGCAGCCATCATTGCGGAATGACGCCGCCAATACGGACGATCATGAGGGGGATGAATTCTCCGGTGGAGATCGTGGGGACGAGCCCGATGGGGTATCGACGGGCGTTTCGGCGGGCGGGGTGAGGGCGGCTGGGGCTGCCTGATGCTTGGGGGATGGGACGGCCTGACGCTTGGTGGCCTGGAACTGGCCTGACGCGTTGCGCGGCAGGCCGTTGGTCATTTTCGAGTTACTGGATCGAGCGGGGCGCGGTGTGCGTGGCGGCGCCGAACACGGCGTCATCGGCGTAGGCGCGGGCCGATTCCAGCATGGCGTCGGTCAGGGTGCCGAGGTGTTCGCACAGGCCTTCCACGCCACCCATCAACGCCGCCACCGTCCATGCGTCCAGCGGCTGGCTGCCGGTGGCGGCGGGTTCCGAGGCGCTGTTGCCGACCAAGCGGGCGATGGTCTGGATGGCGTAGCGGGCGCGTTCGATGTTGTAGAGGTGGGAGAGGGGGACCGGGCCGTGCTCGGGGTCGGTGTCGACCAGCCAGGGGTTTTGGGTGAGGGGGTGGGATTGCATGGACTTCCTCCGACGATGTGGAAATTCCGCTGCCCCACTTCCAAATGGGGCGGGCGGGCACAGGACAAGGTTGGAAGACCGGATCGTCGGAACCGGCGTGCGGCTAGCGCACCCCTGCCAAGGCCCGCCCATTGGGCGTGCGGAGGCTTGCTGACCCTAGGGGGTCGGCATCGACGAATTTTCCGGCTTCCACACCGGGGTACCGTTGGTGGCGGTAGTGGGGGGAGTATACGGGAGCTAGAACGTGTAACGCGTCATAAGAGACTATTCCGCTGTTCATAGCCAAACAACTTGGCGGCACCAATTCTCAAAGGCGGCGACGACAGCATTCCGATAAAACAAACGACAAGACCCAGCAATAAGATTAGAGCCAAATTTCCTGTGGCAAAATGCATCTCGCAACAGCAGACAGAATTTCTAACAAACGAGGTTGTGCGCCAATAGGACCGGTGGAAAGACCGCTATGGCATGGTACCGAAGACCTGTACGGACCAATGAGAGGACGAGGAAGATGAGTGTGGCTCCCAAAAACAACCTACACTTTGATGTGAGCACCGGCCTCAAGCGCGTGCTAGGCCGTGAACTCATCACAGATGACGAAGTAGCAATATTTGAGCTTGTCAAAAACTCCTTTGACGCAGGCGCTGATGATGTCCAACTCTATTTCGGCGACGGCATGATCGTCATTGCGGACAACGGGTCTGGCATGTCATATGAGGACCTCACGGAAAAGTGGTTATTTGTAGCCTACTCCTCCAAGCGGAATGATCGCTCACCAGACGATTTTCGCAACGTCGCCGCAGATCGCCGACACTATGCCGGTAGCAAGGGCATCGGTCGCTTTTCATCCGATCGTTTAGGTGAAGAAGTCATCATACAAAGCCGCCCTCAGGGTCGCGCCAGATCGGTCCACCGACTCGCCGTCAATTGGGAGTTGTTCGAAAAAAATGCCAAGGAGCGATTTGAACAAATTCCCGTTCAATACAACACGCAGGATGCCTTTCAGTTACCGCGCGAGCTACGTCGATTTGAATCGAAGCTCTCGCATGGCACAGTAGTCACCATCCAACGGCTAAGACGACCTTGGCCGCGACAACGCATCCTAGATCTCAAGGCATCACTAGCAAAACTGATCAATCCTTTTGGCGAAGAGACCGATGGTTTCAGTATTCACATCACCGCGCCGGACGAAGTATCAGAGGACAAGCGCCTCATCAAATTCTATGCTGAAAAAAACGAAGCGGCTCTAACCAAAGATCTGGTCAACGGCCAAATCGGCAATTTCATTTTCTCCACATTACAAGATAAAACTACTTTTATTCGTGTGACTATCGAAGGCGATGAGCTGCACACGACACTAACTGACCGTGGAGAGATAATTTATAGAATTGCAGAGCCTAACCCCTATCAGTACCTCGCAACCGCGGAATTCAGATGCGAAATTTACTACCTAAATCAGTCGGCGAAAATAACGTTCGCTCGACGAGTTGGCTTACCATCAGTTCAATTCGGCTCTGTTTTTCTATTTAGGAACAATTTTCGCGTCTATCCAATTGGTGAAGACGGAAACGACTGGTTTGGCTTCGAACGCCGGAAGCAGCAAGGCTATGCGCGGTTTTTAGGAACTCGTGAAATTCTTGGAAGGGTCGACGTAGCTGGATCAGATGAAGACTTTCAAGAGGCGTCAAGTCGTAACCAGGGGCTAATCGAGACGCCTGCTTCTGAACAACTTCAGAAGGCCGTCATGGAGCACTGCTTAAAACGTCTCGAAAAATATGTAGTCCCGGTTTCGTGGAAGGATCCGGCAGATGGCACGACCGATGATCTATCTCGACTGATGACAGATCCGGGTCGTGCGCGCGTCTCAGCGGCAGTAGCGACCCTTGTCGATAATAAAAAAGTAAGACTAATTGAATACAGTAAGCGGCTTGTCGATTTGATCAACGAGCGTTCCACTGACTTCGAAACCTCGCTAGTTAGCTTACGTGCAATTGCCGAAAAAACCGATGACCGAAAAATGATTGCACGGCTTGATGCCGCCGAACGTCGCTTCGATGATCTAAAGAAATCAGAGGCTGATGCGCGTCGAGTCGCCGACAAGGCATTGGCAGCAGCCGAGGTAGCCAACCGGCGGGCCGCCACGGCAGAGGCTGAAGTGGAAACAGAGCGCCGCCGCTCTCATTTCTTGGAGACTTTCGTCAACGTCGATTCAGCGACAATTCTCAATCTACATCACCAAGTAACAATCTACGCCGTAGATATCGCTCAGCAAATAGAAAATTTCTTAACCGAAACTGCCGACAAGACATCAGTATCACGCGATACCGTCCTAAAGACGTTGGAGCAGATGGCCTTCCTTAATCGAAAGGTAATGTCAGTCACCAAATTTGCGGCAAAGGCCAATTTCAAACTTGACTCAGAAAAAATAGAAACTGACCTTGCCGCTTTTGTCTTTGACTATATCGAACAGATTGCTCGCACCACAGGCAGCGCTAGGCTACAAATTGCTGTCAAAAATACCCACCCGGGCATCAAGCTACGCTTTAATCCCATCGATGCATCGATCATTGTAGATAACTTAATCAGCAATGCGCGAAAAGCCAAGGCTTCTCGCATTCAATTCACGCTGACACAAGAAGAAAAAAGTGGACTCACAATTCGGGTAAATGACAATGGGCGAGGCCTAACCTCAGGCACAAACCGCGCACGCATTTTTGAGATGGGATACACGACTACGCTTGGTTCAGGACTAGGGCTCTACCACGTGCGGCAAGCGCTGGGAGAAATGGGAGGCAGCATTGAGCTCGAAGAAAATGTGGAAAAAGGCTTGAGCTTTATTATAAAAATCGCCGCGAAGGGAAAAAAACTATGAGACTTGATTTCAACGTCCTGTGGGTAGATGATCAACCAGATCGCGTAGCATCGCAAGGCGAGAGCATAGCCAAAAAAATGGCGTTGGAGGGTTTCGATTTCAAACCACGCCAATGTACGACGATCGATCAAATGGAAGAGGCCATCGCCGAAAGTGTATTCACCGATGAGGTCGATCTTATCCTTGTGGACTGGGACCTTGGCAACAATACGCGCGGCGAAGATGCAATCACGCGCATTCGCGAAATTGTTCAGTACAAGGATATAGTCTTTTACTCTGGAGAAAAGACAGCTGCGGAACTAAGGCAAAAAGCCTATGAAAAGCAGCTTGAAGGTGTCTATTGTGCCGGTCGTCAAGATCTTGTCGAGGAAGTAATCGGTGTTTTCGACTCCCTGATAAAAAAGGTCCTCGATCTTGATCATACAAGGGGCATTGTCATGGGAGCAACGAGTGACATCGACCACATGGTCAATACATGCATCAACTTAGCACACAGCAAGCTTGACGACGATGGGCGCTCCAAAATCATTGAAGAAGCGCTGCGACGCATAGAAAAGCAAGTGTCCCAGCTTTCCAGATTAGGTGAAAAAATTAAGAGCGCGCCTAGTCTGGAAGCAATATTCAAAGCTCACATGCTTTTTACTTCGGATCATCGCCTGCGCTTGTTAGAGAAGGTCCTCAGTATGAGTGAATTCTCGGCATATGCTACGCGTGTAGAAACCATTACGACTTATCGCGATGGAGTCGTGCAGAGCCGAAATATCCTTGGGCACGTGGTATTGGCCCCTCAAGGAAAGCCTAGCGCCGTAATGAACGGTACTGGTAAAACGGTAGATCTCGATGAAATGAGAAAACTCCGCAAACTGATCCTGGAGTTACGCACGGATTTCCGTGCTCTTCTGAACGACATGCAGGCGTAATCTCTCTCTCTCGACATTCGCCTTTGTAGCTTTGGATAAGTTTGCGAGCAAAGCTATGAGCGTCTCTCCAATTGCGCGAGCGACAAGCGGTGGGACCGCATTGGCGACTTGCGTGAAACGAGGGACCTCTTGTTTGCGACGGTGTCCGCCAGAAGTGTACTTACCCCGGAACGAGTACCAATCAGGAAAGCTCTGCAGCCGTGCGTTCTCTCGTACAGTTAACGTGCGAGGCTCCATGTAATGGAGAAGATCATCGGGCATGCTAGTAATCGTCGGTGACGGACGATCAGGGTCTAATACACGTAAAGCCATCTTCTTGAGCCCGAATCGGGCTCGCATTTCAGTTCCAATGCTCGTATTCAGGCGCCCCTCTGCGTGACTTAGCTGAATGATCTCTCTGAAGCGATCGGCAATATGCTTGGAATGGCGTGCCAAGCGCAAATCCGTAGGATTTTTGCACCCCGCATTCATTAATTCTTGGTAGTGAGTAAGTGGACCTACGTAGCAAGTCTCTTCAAAACCGCTACTTTCTATTGAAGGCCGAGTACCGTTCCGCCCAATTTCAAGGTCGGAAATTGCGGCTCCAGATGAAACTGGTACCGTCAACCTCAACGACCGCAAAAAAGATGGAAGACGGCTTTGAATGTGCTCAAACGGATTGGGTACATTTAACTCAGAACGAAAGGCGAGGACAAAATAGCGAGTACGCGCTTGCGGTACGCCAAATATAGAAAGGTCAAACAACTGCTCATGGACCGTGTAGGCATCCGACAATTTCGCCTTGAGCGCTTGCGAGAAATTTTTTATTTCATCCCCGGCACTAAAATCGAGAGTGAATCCTCGGACGTTTTCTATCAAAACCGCCTTTGGCCTAATTATTTCGACCAAATCCAAGTACGAAGAGAACAGCTGATTGCGCGGATCATCATGTTGACGCCGACCTGCGCTGGAAAACCCCTGGCATGGAGGCCCACCGACCAAAATATCGATACTACCCGACATTTTCTCAAGGTCTTGCCGATGATCGCGAAGAATTTCGACAATACCAATTGGTTTTTTCGGGAGCCATCGTGGCCAACTATACTTATATGAGGCGCCCTTCGTCATCAGGTTTGCCTTGAGCGTTGCAAATGCACAGTCATCTCGCTCAATCGCAAAACGGCCAATCAGACCTGCCTGCATTAGTCCAAGAGATAACCCACCGCAACCCGCGAAGGCATCAATAAAAGTCAGTGAGTTAGCAGATATTCGTGGCATTTTTTAGTTCGATGAGTAGCAAATGAGACCCAAGGTGGCCACGCCTATGCACAAAGCGGGATGTTCTGGCACAGTTTGAACATCACTAATCGGTAAACCTAGCTGCATACATGCATTAGTGTAACTGCTACTTACGTAAACGCTTTACGAAATTGCAGGAAGAGCGCGGGCAAGGCGCTTCTTCAACTTGATCAACCTGATTTTTTAGGTCTATGCCCGTTGGCTTGAAATATTCTTCCCACCGGCAGCCTACTATACGCAGTTCAAAGAAAAAGAGCTGCATCCCCTCTGCAGCTCTTTGCGTTTTGGTCACTAACCCAAAAATCTCAAGCCTTACGCACCCGCCCAATCAACCCATCCAACTGCCCCAGCATCGTCTCAATCTCCTCCGCCGTCACATTCAACGCCGGCATAAACCGCAGCAAATTCCCCCGCGGCGCATTCAGCAGCAGACCATTGGGCGCCAGGTTACGCGCGGCTTCGACGATGGCGGGGCCGTCATCCCGATCCATCACCAGCGCACGCAGCAACCCCATCCCGCGCTCACCCTTCATCCCATACTTGGCCGACAGGGCCAGCAGGCCTTCAGACAATTGCTTGGCGCGGGCATTCACCGATTCCATGAAGCCCGGCGCAGCCAACGCATCAAACACCGCCACACCCACAGCAGCCATCAACGGATTCCCGTTATACGTGCCGCCCTGGTCCCCATGCGAGAACACGCAGACTTCCTGACGCGCCAACAACGCAGCCAGCGGCACCCCACCACCAATCCCCTTCGCCAGCGTCATGATGTCCGGCACCACGTCGGATTGCTGGTAGGCGAACAGGGTGCCGGTGCGCCCCATCCCCGTCTGCACTTCATCAACAATGAACAGCAGCTTGTGCTCATCCGCCAGCTTGCGCAGGCCCTGCATGAATTCCTTGGTCGCCGGAATCACGCCAGCCTCGCCCTGCACCGGTTCCAGCATGATCGCCACGGTCTGGTCGTCGATCAGCTTGCGCACCGATTCCAGATCATTGATCTCGGCCTTCAGGAAACCTTCCACCTGCGGCGCGAACATCTTGTCCCAGCCCGGCTTGCCGGACGCCGACATCGTGGCCAGCGTGCGGCCGTGGAAGCCGTGGTTCATGGTGATGATCTTGTAGGCGCCCTTCTTGTTGACCTGGCCCCATTTGCGCGCCAGCTTGATGGCGCCTTCGTTGGCTTCGCCGCCGCTGTTGGCGAAGAACACGCGGTCGAACACCGACGCGCCGGTCAGGCGGCTG
>LXNH01000218.1_pt1 | contig 14101 bp, 9 predicted proteins | sample 809111 | NCBI WGS metagenome assembly LXNH01 (sample SAMN04870528, study PRJNA318959) | seawater metagenome | biome: 00002010; material: water; isolation source: marine seawater | place: Greece: Milos, Mediterranean Sea | collected 2013-05-29 | depth 5-7 m
AACATTTGAGCACCTCCTGCCCCACAACACAGTCCTTTTTCTTTACAACTCTTCATTTCGACCAACTCGGCATTGAGCTTTTTAATAAGCGCTCGTGGTGCCTCATACTCTTTGTTGGCTCTTCCCAAATAACATGGGTCATGAAACGTAATTTTTTTGCCTTTATAAGAAGTTTTGGTATCAACTTTCAAGCGCCCTTCCTCGATCAACTGATGAAGAAACTGTGTGTGATGCAAGACTTCATAATGTCCACCCAACTGTGGATATTCATTTTTTAATGTGTTAAAACAGTGGGGACAAGCAGTAACGATTTTTTTTACTTCATATCCATTGAGTACTTCTATATTGGTAGATGCTTGCATTTGAAATAAAAACTCATTGCCAGAACGCTTGGCAGGGTCGCCAGTACAGCTTTCTTCAGGTCCCAAAACTGCAAATGAGACCTTGGCATCTTGCAACAATTCGACAAAAGCTTTTGTAATCTTTTTCGATCGATCATCAAAGCTCCCTGCACAACCAACCCAAAACAAAACCTCAGGCGTTTCGCCTTTTTGGGTCATTTCGGACATGGTTTGCACAGTTTTAGTCGTATTGTCCATCATCAAAAACTTGAATTGTAACCTCTTTATCTATGAGATCAGTAAATTTACCATTATATCGTGTGGCCTTCACCAAGTGATTATCGATCCAGTGATAATTCCCACCTCTAGGTTTTCCCATCAATAAACTGTGATACTTAAAACCATTACTCTTTAGCCACTCTTCAGTAACTGCTCGGTGATCTTCTGTTCTAGAAGTGAAAAAACATATGACATGACCTTCATCATACCAGCGATTTAGAGTTTCCAATGCATCTGGGTAGAGCGCAGCTGTTGCCATTCTCTCTGGCTCTTCATTTGGAATATCATCGCAAATCGTCCCATCAATATCAATGAGGTAGTTTTTAATGCCCTCAGGCAACACAGGACTTACGTGTTCTCCTTCTTCTAGTTTTTTGTTTAATAGCTTATCTACGTCTTTTTTTTCCATGATAAATTTTTATTCATTAATCCAGTTAATACGATCTTGTTGGTTAAACGGCCAAGGTGCGCCGTTGTTTTCAATGTTTGTCATCATTGCATTCAATTCAGAAGGAGCCGATGACTGCTCCATCACTAAATATTGTCGCATATCCATAATTATTGACAATGGGTCAATTGAAATGGGACAAGCCTCAACGCAAGCATTACAGGTGGTACAAGCCCATAATTCTTCTCGTGATATATGATGATCGAGTAAAGTCTTATCGTCAATTGCTAGCCCTCGATCAAGTTGTTTACCCACTTGTTCTAATCTGTCACGTGTATCCATCATAATTTTACGTGGAGACAATTTTTTCCCAGTTTGATTGGCTGGACATACATCTGTGCATCTGCCACATTCTGTGCAACTGTAGGCGTTCATCAGCTGGATGCGATTCAAATCTTTCACATCTGCAGCACCAAAACTGATTGGTTCACTCTCAATTGCTGGTGAAGCATAGGGGTCGGCACTTGGATCCATCATCAACTTTACCTCATTGGCAACTGCCTCTGAATGTGAAAATCGACCTAGGGGATTGAGGTTGGCATAAAATGTATTGGGAAATGCAAGAATAATATGAAGGTGTTTGGAGTAATACAAATAATTTAAAAATGCCAAAATACCTATGATATGAAGCCACCAACTCGTGCGCTCGATCGTCACTACAGTGGCATAAGACATCCCATCAAAAAGAGGTGTGAATAAGCTACTAATGGGGAAATGACCTGCTTGTGTGTAATAAGATTGACCCTCAGGGTGTTGTTGCAACCAATAGTCAGAGGCGTTCATCGTTAAAAACAAAAACATCAAAACAAGTTCGATGTAGAGGATATAATCAGCATCTTTTTTTGGCCAGCCTTTCATTTCTGGTTTTAAAAAACGTCGTATTCGCATGATGTTTCTTCTGATCCAAAAGGCAGAAACAGCAATAATAACCAACAAAGCAAAAATCTCAAATGTGGCGATTAACACATCGTATGTACTTCCCAAATAGGGAGAAAAGATGCGATGGGTTCCCAAAAATCCATCGACTATAATTTCAAGCAGTTCGATATTAATGACAACAAAACCGACATAAACGATGATGTGCAAAAACCCTGCAATAGGTCGCACTGTCATCTTCGATTGACCCAAAGCAACGCGAGCCATATGCTTCCATCGTTTCGATTTTTGATCAGATCGATTTGTTTTTTGCCCGAGCTTGATGTTGCGAATAATGCGCCGAATGTTTCTAGTGAACATGCCAATAGCTACAAAGAAAACAATCGCGAAAATGATACTACTCAGGTACACTATATTCGATTTCTATTCGGTTTGTAAATCTGATGGTTTGTATTTGACTTGTTTTTTTCCAAACAATGAAAAATGCACATATCGTTTTGGATTGAGACGCATGTCTTCCAATAGCAGTTGGATTTGTTTATTTGTTTGTTCGAGCGATTGATGCAAATCGTCTTTGGTGACGAGTTGCCCAAGTGACCCCTCCCCTTTTTCTATACGATCGAGGATTTGAGATAGGTTTGAAACTGCAGAGCCTAAATCGTCAAAAGTAACTCCAAGATTTGCCTCTTTTAAGGTAGAAGATACAACAGACAAATCATCTGTGAGTTCAGCAAGATTGTCAATAGTTTGGTTTAATGCACCATCCTCTGCAAGTGAGTTATCGATGGTTTCACTAATCGAGCGAAAATTGGAAATTGAAGTGTTGAGGTTTGCAATAGAAGATTGTAACTGTAACTGAGCATCAGTATTCAATACAGTGTTTACAGCGATCAATACAGAGTCAGCATGAGTGATCATACTCTCAATTTTTTCTTGTAATGGGGTTAATTTATCATTGACCAGTTCAGAGAGACCTGGGGCAATTAGTCCTTGTAAAGTGTCTCCTGATTTTGCGCGATCAGCGCCATCAAAACTAGGATCAACAGCCAATGATTTTCCACCAAGCAAACCAGCTTCATAGATTTTTGCAGCACTGTTTTTTGAAAATTCATACTTTGTTTCCACACGAAAACGAACAACAATTCGCTGATTGTCAGAGAGTAAAGAGACTTCATCAATTGTACCGACTTGAAATCCTTGAATGGTTACAGCAGTTCCTGGCACAAGACCCTCAGCGTTGTCATAGACAGCATAAAAGATATTATCTCGCACAAAAACATCATTTGATTTTAGGTAATTAAAACCAACAAAAAACAAAGCAAAGCCAGCGATGGCAAAAATAGCAGTTTTGGTTTCTTTTGACAAATTCACGCTTCAATTCTTATGTGATAAAAATACGCATATAATTTGGGGTACAAAATAAGGGCTCAATTTCTTTTCAACGCTTTGTTAAGAGGAACAATCTCCTCTCCTTCAAAGGCAACAACAAAACTACCATTATATCCTTTTTCTATTGCACGTTTCTGAAGATTTTTTGCTTGTTCATAACTGCTCGCATTGCCCAAAAAATATTTGTACAAACTCCCCGTTTTCACTCGCTTGATGGGAGACAATCCTTTAAAGTTAAATGATTTTGGTTCTACCGCTGTTTTGCTAGCCGAAATTTGCACTCGAAAAACATAGCCTGATGTTGTGCTTTCCTCGGCTGAATTGACACTGTTATCTTCAAAAATAACATCCTCTTGCAAATCAGATTGAAGTTGATTTTTATATGCGACAATTGCTTTTGCAATGGCTTGGCTCATTTCTGTTTGACCTTTCTTTGAGTTGAGATATGCGCCTTCAATCTTGTTGGTCAAAAAGCCGAGTTCAACCAATACACTAGGCATATATGTATTTCGCAAAACCAAAAACCCTGCTTGCTTAACTGTTCTATTTTTTCGCTTTAGGTTTCGAACAAAACTCTGCTGTATGGTATTGGCCGCTTGAATACTCTGATCCAAATAGGTTTCTTGCATCAGCACCAAGCTTATCACAGATTCTGGGTTGTTGGGGTCAAAACCATCATAATTTTTTTCGTAGTCTTCTTCGAGAAAAATAACAGAGTTTTCTTTCTGTGCTATTCTAAAGTTTCGATCATTTTCATGAAGACCCAACACAAAAGTGCCTGCCCCATAGGCATTGGAGGTATGCGCATCACAATGGACAGAGACGAACAAATCTGCTTTTGCAGTGTTGGCAATATCTGCACGTTTGTTCAGTGTGATAAACACATCACTTTTTCTGGTGTAAATGATATTGATATCGGAATATTTTTTCAGAATGGCACCGATTTTGAGTGTAACGTTTAAAGCAATATGCTTTTCATAGTACTGATTTCCACGGTTTCCCGAATCTTTCCCACCATGGCCAGCATCGAGTACAACAGTAAAAGTATCATCGCTTTTTGATTCTTGTGCATACAACCAAGTTGTCGATAGAATCAAGAAGATAAAAACGAGAGAAATATGACGTATCGTTCCCAAAAAAATAGTCGTATTTTTGAATTCTACAAAAAGGGGCTTTTGACAAAAGTAAGACATATTCATTCATTTCAGCTCTTTCCCACATTGACAGTCACATTATTGTCTTTTTTTTGGGCATTTGGACAGGATCAGTCTCTTACAAATACTGAAAAAGACTCTATTGCAACAAACGACACCATCCCTCAAAATAAAGCAATGCTATTGGACCAAATCAAACGAAATGCATTGGGAACAATTACGATTAATCGAGCAAAAAAGACCATGACTCTCTATGATGAAGCAGAGCTTTATTATCAAAACATTGAGTTGAAGGCAGGGCAAATCGATTTGGATTACAATACCAATGTTGTTTTTGCAAGGCCAATCGTCGATAGTACTGGTCAGTACATCCAATATCCATCTTTCAAACAAGGAAGCGATGAGGTTTTTCCAGATTCACTAAAATTTAATTTTAATAATAAAAAGGCTGTGATATGGAACTCTAAAAGCCAGCAGCAAGGCATGAATGTTTTGGCAGAGACCACAAAAAAGGAAAATGACTCGGTCTATTATATCAAAAATGCACGTATTACCACCTCCGAAGATGTAGAAAACCCAGATTATTTTGTTCGCATTCGCAAAGGAAAGTTTGTGCCACAAAAGAAAATTATTGCCAGTGGAAATCAACTTTATATCGCTGATGTACCCACTCCTGTCTTTTTACCATTTGCCTATTTTCCAATGACGCAAGACAGAGAAAGTGGTGTTATTTTTCCAACCATAGGCGAAAACTTTAGGCGTGGATATTTTATGCAAAATGGAGGTTATTACATTGCAGCAAGCGATTATTTTGACGTGGCATTATTGGGTGATTATTACACCAATGGCAGCTATGGTTTTCGTGTCGAGTCGAGCTACAATATGAAATATAAATTTAGGGGTAATCTCTCATTTCGTTTTGAAAATCTGATTAGTGGAGAAAGAGGATTCCCAGGCTATAGCAAAAGTAATATTTACAACCTTCGTTGGTCCCATAGCAAGGATTCTAAATCAAATCCAAACAGTCGATTTTCAGCATCTGTAAACCTGGGAAGTAGTACCTATTTTAGAGAGTCACTAAATCAAATCAACACTGGAAATTTTTTGAATAATACTTTATCATCATCCGTTTCCTATGCAAGAACTTTTCCGAAATATCCATCTGTAAATCTTTCACTTTCAGCATCGCATAGCCAGAACACAAGAACGCAGACAATAAACATGACATTGCCAACTTTTCAAGCGAATATGGAACGAATTTACCCTTTCGCAAAACGTACTGGAACAAAGAAAGGGATTATACAAAATATCAATTTTCAATACAGTGTTAGAGGGGAGAATAGGCTGCAAATGAAGGATGAAGAATTTTTAGCACCTGGGATGTTTGATAATGCGAAATCAGGTTTTAAACATCAAATCCCAATCAACACATCGTTCAAAGTGGCGAAACACTTTAACTTTTCTGTGGGGGGAAACTATGAAGACACTTGGGTATTCGAAACAATTAAGAAAAATGATTATGATCCACAGCTTGAAAGTGTTGCTGCGCAAGATACAATTCGAGGGTTTGATCGATTCAACAAATACAATTATAGTGCGGGGGTAAGTACAACTCTTTATGGGATATTTGATTTTAAGGAAGATGCAAAAATCAAGTCTATACGTCATGTCATCAATGCAAATGTCAGCTACAGCGAGTCGCCTAGTTTTGAAAAATACTATGATGAATATATCATCGATGCCGACGGAAATACTCGTGATTACACACGCTTTGAAACGAGTTTGTATGGGCGACCTGGAATAAATAAATCCAGGTCAATGAGTTTTGGTTTGCGAAACACGATTGAAGCAAAAGTAAGAGACCCTGATACTTTGGCAACAGAACCCAAAAAGATTAAAATTTTAAACAATCTAAATTTTTCTACCAGTTATAACCTTGAGGCAGATTCACTTCGATGGAGTCCAGTAAGAATGTCAACAGTTATACCCCTTTTAGACAACAAGCTAAATATTAATTTGGGAGCGACTTTTGACCCCTATAGTATCGATGAAAACGGAAGTAGAATCAACACCTTAAACATCAATAACGGAGGGGGTCTATTTCGAATGACCAGCGCAAATATGAATTGGGGGTATAAATTTTCAAGTTCTTCCAAGTCAAAAGACGATTCTTCTTCTAATAATGACTCGAGTAACAATAATGATTTGTTTGGTGGGAGTCAAGATTTCAGTGACCGTAGATTTACAGCAGAAGAAAGTAGTACCCAAGAAGAAGACCAAGAAGAGGAAGAGCAAAACGCATTTTATCGTACAAAAATTCCATGGAGTATCAACCTTAGGCATAGCTTGACCTATTCAAATGCCAGGAGAAACCGCGAAATTTCAAACAATTCACTAATGGTCTCTGGGTCAGTGGGGCTGACCCCCAAGTGGGATGTGGGGATTTCATCTGGATATGACTTCAAAAACAAAGGAATTACCTATACCAACTTTCGAATTGAAAGGGACTTGGATAGTTGGGTCATGAACTTGGCCTGGACACCATTCGGAAATCGACAGTCATGGTACTTTTTTATAGGAGTCAGAAGTGGATTTTTAAGCGATTTAAAATATGAAAAGCGAAGAGAACCAGATAGAAAATTATAAACAATAGATATGAAAAAAGTGATTGAAACAACAGAAGCACCTGCACCAATCGGGCCTTATAATCAAGCCATTTTGGTTGATAAAACACTTTATGCAAGTGGACAAATTGCACTGGATCCAAAAACGATGGAGCTTGTCAATGAGGACATTCAAGCAGAAACTACCCAAGTGATGAAAAACTTATCAGCGGTACTAAAAGCAGCAGGGATGGACTTTACCAATGTTGTAAAAGCAACCATTTATCTAGCAGACATGGGAGATTTCGCTCTTGTGAACGAAGTATATGGAGGCTATTTTAACAATGATGATGCGCCAGCAAGGGAGACTGTTCAAGTCGCACAGTTGCCCAAAAACGTTCGTGTCGAAATATCTGTGATTGCGATCCTTTAGCTTTCGGATTGATGATAGGAAACAAGCCCTTCGATAGGTTTTTTTAAAATCTTACCTAGTTTCAAGCCACGAGAAATAAGTTGCGACTCTAGTTCTGCCTTCAAATAATAAGCAATTGAACCAATAAAGTGAATAGGTAACTCTTTGGCGTTATCGAATTGCAAAATTTGATTATCAATAAACAATCCAAGACCTTTATTGATGAGCGCTTGTGCATATGGCTCATTTTTGTTCACAATCAAAAACTTAGCAAATGTTGCCAGATATGTGTTGGGATTTGCTTTTTTGTAGAGGTTGGTTTTGATTTCCTCAGGTCCCAAATTAAATTCTTCAGCAAAAGATTTAGCCAAAGGTTTGGGGATTTTGTTAAAATAATAATCCCTGAGCAACTGTCTTCCAAAATAATTGCCGCTTGCGTCGTCCATTAAGATATACCCCAGTGATGTGATTTTTTGATGAACAGACTCGCCATCAAAAAAACTACAATTGGAACCTGTGCCAAGAATACAAACGATACTTGGATCCCCTGGATTTGTGATTGCATATACAGCAGCAAAGGTGTCTTCCTTAACAGAAATGGATGCGTTTTGAAAGATACTTTTTAAAACATCCCCCATCAATTTTCGAGGTGGTTCTGTACCACAACCTGCGCCATAAAAGTAAATGGAGTCAACCTCATTTCTAATGCGATATAAATCGTAATTATTTATGATTCGCTCTTCAATGATTGCTTCTGTCAGCACTTGGGGATTTAACCCAAGGGTATGCGTCTCAAGCGATATGCTACCCGATTCATCAATAGCGATCCAATCGGTTTTTGTTGACCCACTATCAATAATAAGTTTCATAGATTCAGATTAGATTATAGGGCTTGAACGTGTAGTGCTAGGTCAATCAATTTATTTGAATAACCTGCTTCATTATCATACCAAGATACAATTTTGAAGAATGTTTCGTTGAGTTGAATCCCTGCATTGGCATCAACAATAGATGTTCTTGCATCTCCAATAAAGTCTTGTGAAACAACCAATTCTTTTGTAAACCCTAATATTCCACTCATAGAAGTATTAGAGGCATTTTCAAGAGCATCCATCACTTCATCGTAACTTGTGCTTTTCTCAAGTTTCACTGTAAGATCAACGACAGAAACATCTGCAGTTGGTACGCGAAATGCCATTCCAGTAATTTTACCAACCAGTGATGGAATCACCCTCGTTACTGCTTTTGCAGCACCAGTTGATGCTGGAATGATGTTGAGCAACGATGAGCGCCCCCCTCGATAGTCTTTGCGTGAAGGCCCATCGACAGTCATTTGCGTAGCTGTTACAGCGTGAACTGTTGTCATCAAGGCTTCTGCAATTCCGAAATTATCATTCAATACTTTCGCCAATGGAGCAAGGCAGTTTGTTGTACAAGAAGCGTTGGAAACAATCATATCTGAAGATGTGGCATCAGTATGATTTACCCCCATCACAAACATAGGTGCGTCAGCAGATGGTGCAGAAATGACTACTTTTTTTGCGCCACCATCAATGTGTAGCTGTGCCTTTTCGAGAGTTGTAAAAATTCCTGTACACTCTGCAATGATTTCAGCTCCAACCTCGTCCCACTTTAAATTTTGTGGATCTCTCTCTGCTGTAATTCGAACAGTTTTTCCGTCGATTACAAGGTGGCCACCTTCAATTTCGATTGAAGCTGGGCAAGTGCCATGAACAGAATCGTATTTTAATAGGTATGCAAGGTGTTCGACATCAAGTAGATCATTGATGGCTACGACTTCGACCTTGTAATTTTGCAAAGATGCACGAAGAACCATTCTACCGATTCGTCCAAATCCGTTAATTCCTAATTTTAGTGTTGACATAGTTGTTTTTTTTGATTAAATAATTTAAAGTGTCATAATATCTGAAACTCTGATGAGTTCACGTTTGATTTCTGATTTTCCTTTGATGGCTTTGTTGAGTGGGGTTAAAATCATTTCCCCATTTTGAATACCTACCATCTGACCACTCACACCATCGATTAGACACTCGACAGCTTTGAGACCCATGCGACTTGCCAAAACCCGATCAAAACAAGATGGTGTACCACCCCGCTGAATATGACCCAATACAGATACTCTAACCTCATAGTCAGGCATATTCTGTTCAACGTGTTCTGCAAGTTCAAATACATTTTTACCAATCTTATCACCCTCTGCAACGACAACGATGCTTGAGGATTTTCCTGATTTTTTACTTCTCTTCAATGACTCTAACAAGCGATGAAGACCAAGATTTTCTTCCGGGATTAAAATTTCCTCTGCGCCAGCTCCTATCCCTACATTTAAAGCAATATGACCTGCATCTCGTCCCATGACCTCAACAAAAAACAATCGATTGTGTGAAATGGCTGTATCTCTAATTTTATCAATCGCCTCAACAACTGTGTTCAAAGCTGTGTCATATCCAATGGTATGAGATGTACCATAGATATCATTGTCAATTGTTCCTGGAACACCAATCACTGGGATCTTGTGCTCTTGTTCAAAAATCATTCCCCCAGTAAAGCTACCATCACCTCCAATGACGATCAAAGCATCGACATTGTGCTGTTTCAGGTTTTCATAAGCTTTTTGCCTACCCTTTTTGTCGTGAAAATCTAGTGATCTAGCAGATTTAAGTTTTGTGCCACCTTTGTTGATGATGTTGTTTACACTTCTTGGGTTCAATGGGCGAATGTCACCTTCAATCAAGCCTTGGTATCCACGATATACGCCAGAGCATTCTAGATTGAAGTGAGAGCAACTGCGAACAACAGATCGTATCGCAGCGTTCATTCCCGGAGCATCTCCCCCAGATGTCAGTACAGCAATATGTTTTGGTTTTTTAGGCATATCAGAATGGCGAAATTACAAACTATATTTCTTAAATCATTGATATTATCAGAAATTGAAGATTCAAAAATAAAAGTGGTGAAAATTGTATCTAAAATCAATATTTTTCATCAAATCGCGTTCTTTTTTACAATCTTCTTAATCAAAGATTTAAAATCATCGAATTCTACCTGATATGAGAGACCTACACCTTGGGTATATCCTAACTCATCCCCAAAATATTGAAATTCATTTTCTCGGTTGAAGATACGTGCACGAAGCGCACCATCTTTACTCAATAAAAACTCAATCGTAACATCTCCAACAATGATTGTTTCTTCAACACCCCCAAATGGAACACCGAGTTTACCATTGATTAGCAACCGATCTGACACTTTGGTAACAAGTGTCAATCCAAGTCGATCGCGTGTACGTGCAATTGATTCGGAGTTACGATCACCCTGCAAATAATTTAGTCCGAGTTTAAGCTTTTCCTCATCTCCAGAAAATATAGATTCAAAAACACCTGATGCTTTTTGAAAAAGGTTGTTCGTTAGTGCTTGTGCTGTAATGGCTGAAAGTGATAAATCGCTGATAAAAACACCTTGCGACAACAAGGATATTGCTTGGATTTGTCGGCGCTCTTCATCATCGAGTTTATAGGCAAGGTCGTTTCGAACATTTGCAGAAGTATTTGGAAAATCGATCGTAAAGCTAGGTGCTTCCAATTGCATAATGCTGCCTGTCAAATTAATTTTTACATCGGTCGGGATTTTTCTATTCAGCCCTGGATTTTCGAGCAAAATAGCTGGATTTGCACCACCAGGTACTTCATAAATCGCTTGTAAATTCAATTGAGCATCCAGTGGATTACCATTCCATAATATTGTTCCGCCTGGCTCTAGACGAAATTCTTTTTCTAAGATGCCAAAATTTTTGAATTGATAGATTCCGTTTAAAGCAATAAAGTCACCAAATACATTAAAATTTCCATCTGTGTTTATTTCCATCAGAATACTACCAACACCCGAGCCTCGCAGTGTACTTCCCGTATCGCTGTCAAACAAAAGCTCTAACTCGGCATCTTGTGTAATTGACAAATCAAAATTAAGTGTCAAACCCTTTATTAAACTGGGAGAACTTGTTTGATTGTCGGCATTTTTAGTTGCGTTTTTATCAACAAATTTTAAGTATGAAACATCCTCAATACTACCACTGTTATCAACTGCAATAACAATGTTTGTGCCTTCTGCCGAGCTGCCATCAAGGTCAAAAGTAAGAGATTGGGATGGTCCATGAATACGCGCATTTCCATTGAAAAATGCCTTGCCATAATACTTATTGTCATAACTATCGTCTGTATCGAGAATAAATAGGTTTGGACTTGTAAAATTCATGTCCAAGTTGAAGAACTTGAAGTTTTGATGAAGAATTGATCCTTCAAAAGAAGCAGAGGTTGAATTGAGGCTGTCGATCAAGGTCGTTGGCTCAAACGCAAAAGATGTTGGACTTACCTTTATGCTAGACCCATCTACAAGGCCATATCCCACATTTAAGTAAGGAACATAAAATTGAAACCCATCTAAAAACAACTCCCCTTGCAACATTGGCTGATTCCATTTCCCATCAATTGATACAGAGCCATCAATCAGTCCCTCTACATCTGTCATTGCATTTCCAATCAGCTGATCAAGGATAGCTGCTGGAAACGACTGAAAAGTGGCGTTCAGGTTGAGGTTATTCTCATTTTCAGATGAAATCAGACCCTCTACAGAGCTTGTCATTGAACCATCATCGGTAGTGTTGAAAGATAATTGATATGCTTCTTGATCTTGGATAGAATTCAGCGAAATAAGAGCATCTCCCAACATTACATTGTTGAATATCAAAGAGTCAATTTTCACATCGGCCTCTCCTCCAAACTGATCGTTGTCGACAGTAATGTCCAGTGTTCCATTGGTGATTCCACTGATATTTCTCTTTGGTTTTGGCAAAATAAAGTCAGAGAGATTTATGTTTTCAAAAAGTATATTTAATCGTTGTGAATCCTGTTGATAAAATGAAAAATGAAGCGCTGATTCATTATTTGAGAAAACAGTAGAACCAATCTCAAAACCCATTTTTGTCAGCAGTACTGTACTCGTTCTGTTGTCGAGATGATTGATCTTCCATTGCTTCGACTGAAAAGCAATTGTAGATGGCTGAATGCCAAACTCTAGCTCTTGTTTTTCATTGAGTGTAGCAAAAAAATTCAACTCGCTATCTAATGAATTATTTTCAAATTCTGCTCTAAAATACAGTTTGTCATCAAACACTGAATTGATTAACCAAAACCGATCCAAGTCAAAGTCTTCTCCGTTGACCTGTCCAATTTGCAGATTGGTTTTGTAAAAAGGATTGCCATTGTCCATTGTAAAACGAACCTCTGAAAAGTTGTTATTCTTAAAACGAATTTTAGGGATATCCATCTGAAAAAATGTATCATTTGGATCAGCACTGAGCTTGCCACGAAAGAAAGAATCATCAGGGATTATTATTTGTTCTAGAAAAGCACCAGAAAACTTCTCTTTTAAGTTGATATTAAAATTCATAAAAGATGATTGATCAACTTCAATTGACTGATAATTGGAAAAGTAGCTTCCAAAAGAATTGCGAAACATTTTTTCTATATCCAGCAATTCGAATCTACCATAAATCAATCCATTGATAAAATCAACAGATTGGAAATTAAAAAAGCGTAAATCTTTATTGACTCTCGACTGAATTGTAAAGTCTTCAAAAGTATATCTCTGATCATCGATATTGATTTGCACAGCATTTGCCTTGATATCTCCAATGAAATCATTTATTTGCTCTCCAAGGCTTACAATTTCAAAGTTCCCAGAAAAATCTCTTTCCTTTTTGAAAGTAGAAGGAAAAAAACTTTTGAGTTTGAGTTGATTTACCTCTGCAAATGCTGACAATTTTTGAAGGGAGTCATTTACATTAAACTCACCCTCCACCTGTATTTTTGCTTCACTATCATTGATGTCAACTGAGCCAATAATTTGTCCATATTTTGCATCGAGGTTTACTGAAATAGTATCGAGTTTGATGTCTTGATAAGAAAAAGAAGAAAAATATCCATTTAGTTCTGTGTCAAGCTGATTGAGTTGAAGACCCTTTCCTTTTATATCAAATGAAAAGTCACTAATACCTAAAGTGTTTTGCTTTAGTAAACCTCCCATGTCATATTGATTCCCACGAATCTTACCATCGTAAAATGAAGGTGTTTGCGTATCTTTTTTTAAAAAATCAACAGCAACTTCCAACAGGCCAAATGAGGTATAGACTGCCATATTTATCTTGTGATTGGAGAAGCGACGTGTCAACTCTCCAGTCATTTTAGAAGTTCCCAAATGCTTTAGAAAATCTACTTGTGACTGCGCTAAGCTCGGCACAAATGCTAAGATGTCTTCTGGATTAATAATCAGTTCATCTATAACAAGATTTGAGGTTTTTTCTGAATTGTTGAAAGAAAGTGATCCTGAAAAATTACTGTCTGGAAGAGAGAGTCGCAGAGAGTCTAATGAAAAATTGTTGGGTGTTCCAGAAAAAGTAAGCTGATCTATAACAAAGCTATCTGAACCTGAAATATTTGGAACAAAAGAACGAATATCCTCAAGTCCGATGGAAGATTCTTGTACACTCGCATCAATAAGAATATCATTGAATGAATCTTGTG
>LXNH01000219.1_pt1 | contig 14099 bp, 10 predicted proteins | sample 809111 | NCBI WGS metagenome assembly LXNH01 (sample SAMN04870528, study PRJNA318959) | seawater metagenome | biome: 00002010; material: water; isolation source: marine seawater | place: Greece: Milos, Mediterranean Sea | collected 2013-05-29 | depth 5-7 m
TCCAGCGCCAGCGCCGTCGTCGCATGCCGCCGGTCGAACAGTCCGGAAAAGTCCAGCAGATCGCCGGGAATATGGAAGCCCGCCACCTGATCCGGATTGCCGCAGGCCCGCCATTGGGTTTTCAGGCTGCCCACACGCACTGCGAAGACCGCGTCGTGGCTGGCGCCTTGCTCAAACAGCACGTCGCCGCGTTTCAGGCGGATACGGGTATCGATGGCGTCGCCCAGGCAGGCGGTTTCGGCCTCACTCAGATGGCGCGGCAGGCAGGCCGCGCGCAGGCGGCAATCGCGGCACGGCGTGGCGGTGGGCCGATAGGGAAGGGAGGCGGCGTCTTGCGCCGCCAGAAAAAAGGTCGTTGTCATGGTCTGCGGGCTCGCGGAAACGGCGGAAATCACGGCCCGGGGCGGGGCCGCGCGCGGCATGGTCGAGAGGCGGAAACGGCGACCGCGGCCGGCATCGCGCCCGGCGTGCCACGGCCGCCGGGCGAGGGCGGGCGGACACGCAAGCGGCCCCGTTGATACGGGTGCCGGGATTCGGGTATCGATGCGAGCCAGCGCCGGCGCGCCCGGGCGGGCGTGCCGTGCGGGCGGCGATCAGCCGCGCAGGATGGGCGGGGCGCGCGGCCCCAGCGGCGGCCCTTGGGCCGGCAGCGGGGGCAGGGCCTGCCGGGACGTGGCCGCCGGCGCCGGCGTGGCCGCCAGCCGCAGCGGCGCCATGGCGAGCGCGGGCAGCGGCAGCGCCGGGACCAGATGCGTCAGCAGGCCAAAGGGACAATCCAGGCCGGTGGCGGCCTGGTGGCCGGGCTGCGAGGTGTCGGGGTGTTCACCAGCCAGGGACACGATGACGGTCGAGACCGTACCGGCGGCGGTGCAAAGGGTCAGGGTGACCCGGCCTTGTCCCAGCGCGCCCGTGTCGGGCATATAGCCAGGGGGAACGAGCCCGCGCAGGACCAGCGCCACCAACAGCGCCCACAGCACGCGATAAGCGTGCGGCATGCGGAGCGCGAGGGAAGGGCCCGGGTGAACACTGGTAGCCATGGCGCGATTATTCTAAGGCATGCGCGCATCCGCCACGATGTCCCGCAGCAATTGTTTGTCGGCGTCCATCGTCATGGCCTGTTCCGCGCGCTGCAAGGCCAGCTGCGATTGATAGGCGGCGGCTTGCCGGAAGGCGTGATCGCCGGTGTGCCGCAACGCGCGCAGCGCCTTCTGCAGGCGCGATTGCACTTCGATCTGTGCCGCGCCATCGCGCGCCACCAGCCGGAAAGCGTCGTCGAACAGGTCCTCCGACCGGATCGGTACCACATGGATCCGGGGGAATTTAGGGGACTGGCCGGAATCGCCGCGCGCTCCCTCGGCCCATAGCGCGAGCAGGCGGGCGCAGCGGCCGATAACGTCGATCGCCGTGCCAGAGTCGTTCACGGCGGGCGACAGCGCGCGGATCGCGATCTCGCTGAGCACCACGATGCCAAAGCGCGGGTCCTGGTCGTAGCTGCGGCGCGTGCCGACACTGAAGGCCTGCCGGATCCGCTCGGCGCGCGCCGCCGCGTCCGCCTCGGGATCGCTCTGCGCTTCGGTCCGCGTCTCGGTGCCAGTCGCGGCGTCCGGCGCGCCGAGCCAGGCCAGCACGGTATCCGGATAGACAAAGGTGCCAGGAATCGCGGGCACATGGAGCGGCCGGCCCGCGCGCTCGCCCTCGTCCTGCAGCGCCGCCATGTCGATGAACTGCACGTAGCCGGTCGTGCCCGCGCGCACCGCTTCGGCCCCTTGGGGCGCCGCGCGGCCGGCGCCGCGCAATTCGCGACCGCCGAGAAAGGGTTCGTCGAGCCGCGCCTCGATCGCCGCGCGCGTGGCGCGCTCGACCCGGTCGGTGGTCTCGCCGACGCGTCCGAGCAGCATCAGGTGGTTGATCCAGCGCAACAACGCGATGACGATCAGCACAATGATGCCGACGGTCACCACGAACAGCACCAGCCGGCCACGCGGCCCGTAGGCGCCAGTCTTGAGCACCACGAGCGCGACCATGCTGAAGAGGAACGAACCGATGAACGTGGACAGCACGTTCTGCGTGATGCCGTCCTGGATCAGCAGAACCGTCGCGCGCGGCGTGACGGTGTTGGTAGCCGCGCCGAACGCCGAAGTCATGATGCTCAGGGAGAAGGTCGTCACCGCCAGCATGCTCGACGCGATGATCGACAGGATGCTGTCGACCGCTTCGGCGCTGATGCTGCCCGGCAAGTCCCATGGCATGTAGCGCTCGGCCAGGGTCGCGGCCATCGCCGCCAGGATGCCGAGTGCGCCGATCAGTGTCGCGCGCACCCACAGCTTGCGCGTGAATTGCAGAAGTAGCCATCGCCAACGCGCCACGCCTGTCCCCTTGCAAAGACCCTAGTGTAACGGTACATGATGTTTCTCCAGAAGCGTGCGGGGATTCGCTCGCGGAGAAGGCAGGCTGGGCGCCGGGAAGCGCGTCGAGGAACCCGGATGCCGTACTCAAATTCCCAAGTACGCCTGCCGGACCCTTGGATCGTCCAGCAGCGCTCGCGCGGGGCCACTATGCACGATGCGGCCCGTTTCCATGACATAGCCGCGATGGGCCGCCGATAGCGCCAGATGAATATCCTGTTCGACCAGCAGAACCGTGACGCCTTCGCGCACGATGTCCGCCAGCACGCCCATCAACTGCTCGACCACCACCGGAGCCAGGCCCAGGCTCATTTCGTCGATCATCATGAGCGTCGGCGCGGCCATTAACGCGCGTGCCATGGCGCACATCTGCTGCTCGCCGCCCGACATGCTGCCCGCGAGTTGCCGGCGCCTTTCCGACAGGCGTGGGAAAAAGCCATAGATTTTGTCCAGGTCGCGCGCGATGGCCGCCTTATCGGCGCGCCGGTAGGCGCCCATCAGCAGATTGTCCTGCACCGTCATGCGATCGAACAGTTGCCGCCCTTCGGGTACCTGAACCATGCCGCGGGCGAAGGCCTCGTCCGGCGTGGGCCGGGACAACGCGCGGCCTTCCATCAGGATGCTGCCCGTGCTGGGCAACACGCACGACAGGGCGCGCAGCAGGGTGGTCTTGCCCGCGCCGTTGCTGCCGACCAGCGCGACCAGTTCCGCGCGCTGTATTTCAAGGGAGATATCGTGCAGCACCGGCAGCTCGCCATAGCCAGCGCTCAGGCCCTCGACCTTCAACACGGGGACGTCGGCGGTCTTCATGCGCGCTGCTTGCCCAAATAGGCCTGCACCACCTCGGCGTTCGCCAGCACCTCGTCCGGCGGGCCGTCGGCGATCTTTTCCCCGTGGTGCAGTACCAGGAGCCGGTCCGACAGACTCTTGATGGCCTTGATGACATGCTCGATGACCAGCACGCTGATGCCGGTATCACGCACCTTGCGGATGATCTCGATGACTTCGTCGATCTCGACCAGGTTCAGTCCCGCCATGACCTCGTCGCATAGCAGCACCTTGGGCTGCATGGCCAGGGCCTTGGCCAGTTCCAGGCGCTTGCGATCCGGGCCGCCCAGTTCGTCGGCGCGTTGGCCGGCGGCGCGCCCCAGCCCGACGAAATCCAGGCAGGTCCGGGCCTGCTCGCGCGCCAGGGCCAGCTTGGGTTGGCCGCCACCGCGGCCGAAAAGCGCGCCAACCGCCACGTTATCCAGCACCGACAGGCCAGGGAAGGGCCGCATGATCTGGAAGGTACGGCCAATGCCCAAGCGGGCGCGCCGGTAGGCCGGCAGTTGGTTGATCAGCTTGCCTTGGTACAGGATCTCGCCCTGGCTGGGCGCCAGCGTACCGCTGATCAGACTGACCAGGGTCGTCTTGCCGGCGCCGTTGGGGCCGATCAAACCCAGGATTTCACCCTCGCCCAGCGTGAAGCTGACCTGGTCCACGGCCACCAGCCCTGCGAAGCGCCGCGTCATATTGCGGATGTCGAGGATGGCGGTCATAGCCTGTGCGCCCGGATGTTCTCGACGAAATAGCGCCAGCCCGACTTGCGCAGGCGGCGCCGCAGGTCGGCCAGCCCACGCGGCATCAGCACCACCGCGGCGACGATGACCACGCCGAAAAACAGGCCGGCGGCGCTGGTGATTTCACTGGAAAGGAGTTCCGACACCGCCGACAGCGAAAAGGCCCCCACCACCGGGCCCAGAATGGTGCCCGCGCCGCCGAACACGGCCATGATGATCATCTTGACGTTCAGGCTGATGTCGAAGGCGCTTTCCGGATCGAGGAAAGTGATCCAGTAGGCGTGGATGCCGCCGGCCAGCGCGCTGAACACGCCCGACAAGGCGAAGGCCGCCACCTTGTACAGAGTGGTGTTCACACCCATGACGGCCGCGCCTTCCTCGTTTTCGCGGATCGCGATCAGGCCAAACCCGAACCTGCTGCGAGTCAGGGCGGCGATAGTCAAGGTCGCCAGCACCAGCAGCCCCAGAGCCAACTCATAGAACATGGGATCGTTATTGAGCGGCGGCAGCACCAGGCCGATATTCTGGCCGGCCAGCTTGATGTTGGAGACGATGGCCGTCATGACCTGCGCTAGCGCCAGGGTGGCGATCGCGAAGTAATGGCCGCGCAGCCGCAGCACCGGCAGGCCCAGCAGCACGGCAAACGCCAGCGCCAGTGCGACCCCGAGAGCCAGGCCAACCGGGAAGGGCAGGTCCCACTGCACCATGGCGATGGCCACGCCGTAGCTGCCCAGCCCGTAAAAGACCGAATTTCCGAAGGATGCATAGCCGGCGTAACCGCCAATGATGTTCCACCCCTGGGCCAGCACCGCCAGCAGCAGCGTGTTGATGCCGAACTGCACAAGCACGTCCGAGCCGTACCACGGCACGCCGGCCAGCGCGGCCACCGCCAGCAGCAGCAGGATCGCGCGCAGCGTCTTCATGCCGCCTTTCCCAGCAGGCCGCTGGGCCGCAGCAGCAGCACCAGCACCAAGGTGCCGAAGCTGGCGACGTCGGCGAACGTCGGACCCACGTAGAGCGTGGTGAGCGATTCAACGATGCCCAGGAACAGCCCGCCGACCATCACGCCGAGCGGATTGTCCAGGCCGCCGATAATGGCAATGGCGAAGCACTTCGCCGTCAGCGTGGCGCCGATGTAGGGGTTGATCTGCGACACCGTGCCGTACAGTCCGCCCGCGGCGCCGGCCAGCGCCAACCCCAGGCCGAAGGTCACGGCGTAAAGATGGCGCGGTTCCACGCCATAGAGGCGCGCCGCCACCAGATTCTGGGCGGTGGCCCGAATGGCGCGACCCAGACGGCTATGCAGCAAGAACAGCCACATGCCCAGGGTCAACGCCAGCGCCACCCCAAAGGCGGCCAGCCGCGCCACGGGCAGCGTCACCGGGCCGAGCGAATAACTGTTGCCTGCGTAGGGCGGATTGATGGTGCGGAAGTCGGCGGAAAACACCCATTGCGCCAGGTAGGTCAACACAACTTCCAGGCCAAAAGTGATGAGCAGCGTGTTGAACATCGGCGAGCGCACCACCAGGTTCAACAGACCGCGCTGCAGCGCATAGCCCAGTGCGAACATGGCCGCAGCGGTAAGCGGCAGGCCCAGGAACGGGTCCACGCCCAGGTCGGTGTACAGATACCAGGACGCATAGGCGCCCAGCATGATGAACGCGCCATGCGCCAGGTTGACGATATTGAGCACGCCCCAGACCAGCGCGAGGCCTTGCGCCATCACGGCGTACAGGCCGCCGAGCAAGATGCCGTTGGCGAGGATTTGCGCCAGCAGGTCCATCGCGTCGAGGTCCGAGAAAGAGTGGGGCGCTTGTCAGCCTGAACGGGGCCTAGCGCGCGTTCCAGGCCGGCATGGGGTACTTCGGCTGGGTGATGAAGCCCTTGGCCCCATATACCTCCGCCAGCTTGTCGCCCTGCACCTGTATCACGACCTGCGGCAGGTCAATCTGTCCCTGCGCATTGAAGGCTATGGGGCCGTAAAGGCTGTCGAATCTGGTCTTGGCCAAGGCGTCGCGCACTTTTTGCGGCGCCGTGGTGCCCGCGGTTTCCATGGCGTGAACCAGCGCTTCGACATCGGCCACGCCGGATGCCGCGTGATAGTCCGGGTCATAGCCGTACTTTGCCTTGTAAGCCTGGGCAAACTGCTGCGCATCGCCGAACCAGCGGTCCTTCAGCGCCGCCGAAGGCAACCATGCGGTCATGCCGAAAGCATAGTCGGCATCGCTGCCCAGCGCCTTGCGGAAATCCTCTGACGGCACGCCAACGGTGAACGAGTACATCTTGGGCGCAACCGCAAGGCTCTTGGCCTGGCGCACGAAGTTCAATATCTCGGTCTCGTGGCCGGCCACCAGCACGGCGTCCACGTTCTTGCTCTTGATCTGCGACAACAGTGAATTGAAATCGGTGGCATTGGTGCTGTAGCGCTCGTCCATCGCGATCGGCAGTCCCGCCGACTTCAGCAGCGGGCGGGTGCCGTCGGCGACGGACACGTCAAACGCATCGTCCGCGTACAACAGCGCCACGCTGGCTGGCGCGGGCTTGAGCGCCTTGAGCATTTGCACGGTGGTGCCGAAATAGTTACTGGCCGGGGCCAGCGTGCCGAATATGTACTTGAATTTACGCGAGAAGATCTGGTCGGATGCGCCGCCGCCCTCGACCATGGGCACCTTGTACTTTTCCGATACGGCGGAATCGGCCAGCGCGAAATTGCTGGCGAAGGGGCCGAGCAGCAGGTTTGCCTTGTCCTGGGTGATCAGCTGGGTGTACTGGCGCACACTGAGATTGACGTCCGACTGGTTGTCGTAGATCTTGAGCGCCAATTTATGGGGTACGCCGCCGATCTTCACGCCGCCGGCGGCGTTTATCTTGTCCACCGCGATCTGATAGGCATCGCGGTAGTAGCGCCCGGTATTGGCGACGGGGCCTGTCAGCTGAATGGAGGCGCCCAGCACGACTTCCGGCGCATCCGCCGCTGCCGAAGTGCCTGCATACAGGACGAACGCCAAGGCGGGCAGGGCATGCAATAGTCTCCGAGACATGATGGTGTCTCCTTTTGGATTTTATGCGGCCCATTCTCGACCCATACGTTGACGTTGACCTGAAGCTTGGCGCCGCGAATTCGCGATGATCATGGACGGGTGGGCGTCCAGTTAAGGAACTTTCCCACACAAGGCAACCAGATAAAAAGCTTTAGAAATACTCCATATGCCAATGATTTAAAACAAAATCAACTCGGAGAAATCAAAACCCCTATCGATAGTTACAGGGCATCTATGTTGCCGTGCGAGAACAGCAATTGTCCTAGTCTTGTGAGAGAGTTAAAGATAAAGCATAGCGGTCTACAAACTCCCCGAGGCAACACTGCTGTCATAGAAGCTGTGGTGAATGCCGTTGTGAGTCGAGCGCACCTGATGCGGTACGGCCATTGGCCCGCGTCAGTTGGGTACCCAAGTAACAGGGCAGGCGGTTCATTGCGAGACCCCGATCGTCCTTTCGGTGGTCGGCGTACCTCTCTACTTCTGACAATCGTTAAAAATGGGAGGGATTACTGTGTCTTTGGACGGACCAGTCGCCGAGGAGAAAGGGAGCAGTTTTAGGCAATTCTATATTTCTCTGAAGGCCTGATCGAGCATGGCTAGGTGCTTCACTAGAAGCACTCCAACTTCTTCTGGATTGGTGGTCCGGTCGATCCTCAGCTTGGCCATCCGTTGCTCCTCAGACACCGAACGATTACGTTTCAGGTGCTTCTTTCGCAACTCCATCGCAATGCGTTGGACATCATCGACGTGCGGTCCGATTTGGGGCAAACTCAAAATTGACATCACCGCGTAATTGATACGTTCCTGTTCGTCAGGAGGCAATACGCGCACCACTACACGCAATGGGTAGGGCCCCTTGGTGCTGCTCTTGAACCGGTCCCAGTCTGGTAACGCGAAAAGAAAGCGAGCTCTTTTGGTATCGTGTCTTACCGCACTGAATCGCTGGCGAGCTTGCTGGAACCAGCCTGCATAGCGGCACATAGGAAGGCATCGAAGCCAGAGTTCGCGACGTTGCCAGTACGCCGTGAAAAGTTGAGATAGTGCTCCGTATGTCATCGGCGGGTAGCCAGCCAACCAACGTTCAAGAGAAGTGGGGCGCACGTCTTCGTTAACCCACTTGCTCATCACGTCGAATGGCTCCGGATGGTCCTGGACCACCTCCAAGACATCGTCGCTTTCCTCGTCCAAGTGGACAAATGGGTTCTCGTCGAAGTCAATCGCGCAACGGAAATCGCGGATCGCTTGACGCGATTCATCGCCCAACCAGGGCGACGACTCCGCTTCAAACATTTCGTCAGCCAACCACTGATAATCGAGCGGAATCCATTGGAGCGCCTTATCGTCTGGAGTGTTTGCGTACATATCCATAAAAATATGTATGCGCATCCAATTTGGATATTGCTTCGCCAGCGCACTTGCGTACCTGTCTAGCTGGCCATTAGAAGTTCGAGCGCCGGCCTTATTTTCTATTGCTATCAACAACTTCTGTGCGGGGTCTAGAATCAGAACATCTAGACGTCCCGATCCTGGGCCAAGTTGCACCTCCTTTTCAATTAGAACGCCCATAAAGGAATTAGTCGACAACGACGCGGCACCCAAGAAACGCTGAGTTCGTACTGGGAGCGTTAGTCCATCTTGATTACGCCCAGCTGCGGTTAAAAGCCGTCGCAACGGCATGTCCTGAAGTCCGTGCCCCTGTGTGGGGTCAAAGATCCACGCGAGAAAGTGGGATAGGGGCACCTCACGTGGGAAACAGACACGCAACGCGCGTGTTTCGCGAGATAAGTTGAGCAGCTTCTGCACATTTCCATCGCCAAAGAATGCATCGATTTGCCGAACCAGTGTTGTCATACAGCGTTTTTGTTGAGGTGGGAAAGGACGAGGAAATGATCTCCGGCTGGCCAGTGGTCAAACTTCAGCAGGATCTCCAGCGTCCGCAGATTGCTGTTCGTTTTCAGATCATGCGGGTACAGCCGTTTATCGCCAAATGACGCAACCCCAATGACTGCCCAGTCAGAGCGGCTTTTCCGAACCTTCGAAGAGAAGGGCTTTCAAAGATTGCCCAACAGCACGGGCTTACATCCAGCAGATCCTCGACTCGAGAATCCGGAGCTAACGGCGTGTCGATTCTAATTAGATTTTTTCGATCTAGAAACAATTTGACGCCGTTGTCGTCGAGTACAACGGTAGAGAGGACGGTTCCCTACATGGGCGATCTATATTGACCACGCTGCTATGGCATGTCGAAGACACACAACCGGCCGCCTTGTTGCAACGGGCTGATCCAGCATTAGTAGAGCGGCTTCGGCTGTCCCGGACCACCGTCAAAGTCCGAGGACGTCAGCGTGGTCTAGCGCATGCCAATTTCGTCAACGCCAGCTACGCATGAGGGTACGACGTTTCGATGGTGAACGTTCTTTGGACGTATTGGCTCCGTGTTTTCAAGTTGGGGCAATTCCAAATTTGTGCACGCAAGGCGGCAACGGAACGTATGTCAAGTGAGCCACGGACTATCGACTCCGCCCCAGCACGTCAACGGTGCGGAATTGGCGCGTAGCCAGTGGGGAGTGGTAAATGTTGAATGCATTCGCTCGATCTGGTAACGTTTTAGCACATTTGACTTGCCTTACTCGGACAAGCGCCGGCGGGCAGGGCCCGCAAGGGCCCCTCAGCGCTAGCAACTTCTTGGATCCTCGAATGAACAGTGCTGTTGCAAATCCAGTGACGAATTTGGCCTTCCGCTTCAAAAAAGGCGATTCAGTCGGCGAGCCGGACGCGGAAAGCGATGATGGACTGCTGTCCACCTGTTTTGTTGACACTGGCGACTACGAGACACTAGTCGACTGCGCTAAACCGCAATGCATTTTAGTGGGAAGAACCGGGTCTGGAAAAAGTGCGCTACTTAAGACAATAGCATCCAGAAATGACCGAGTAATTGAAATACTCCCTGAGAATCTGTCTCTACAATTTATTAGCAATTCCGATATTCTCGGTGTACTCGAAGGGGCCGGGGTGAAGCTCGACATCTTCTACACCTTACTATGGAAGCATGTACTCGCGGTTGAACTATTAAAGTTTCACTTCAGATTGACTACAGAAGAAAAAACGAAAAACTGGCTCGCAAACCTACTTCCCCAATTGCGTTCCAGAGATCAATCGAAAGAACGCGCAATAGACTATATTAAGGAATGGGGCGACAAGTTCTGGCAAGAAACAGAATATAGAGTTAAGGAAATCACAGAGCGGTTAGAAAGCGACATTGCAGCCGATATCGGCGTAGATACACGCGCATTAAAAACCAAGGTCTCGGGGTCGCTGAAAACAGAAACGACGCAAATGGCGGAGATAATAAATAAAGCGCAAAGTGTCGTCAATAAAATACAAATTAAAGCCCTGTCAGACGTTTTGCGGTTTTTGAGCGACGACGTATTTAATGACCCGCAAGTCAGAACCTACGTATTGATCGACAAACTTGATGAAAACTGGGCGCCCGGCCCGGTTCGTTACCGCCTTATTCGCGCACTCATCGAAACCCTTAAAAGTTTCAGGTCTTTAACGAAAGTTAAGATAATCGTCGCTATGCGCCGAGACTTGCTAGAAACCGTCTTTCGCGAAACGCGTGACCCGGGTTTTCAAGAGGAGAAGTATGAATCGTTGTTCCTCGGCGTCAAATGGACGCGCGGCCAGCTTCGCGAGTTGCTAGATAAGCGTGTTAAAAGTCTCGTGCGTGCACGCTACACCAATGCCAGCCTGGGACTTTCGGACATATTTCCAAAGAAAGTTGCCAAGCTTGAATTTGTTGACTATTTAGCCGAAAGGACCTTGTATCGCCCCCGAGATGCTATTGCGTTTGTTAATGAATGTTTGAGCCGCAGTGAAGGAAAGCAGGCGATCACCACTGCAATAATTTTTCAAGCTGAAAATGAGTACTCGGCTAAACGGATCAATGCTCTGAGTTTCGAATGGGCGGACCACTATCCAAAATTACTCGACTATTTTTCTATCATTGAAAGACAGCCAACCTCATTTAAACTATCAACGCTTAACTCTAGGGTTGAACAATACGCGTTGGACCACATTAACGAAGAGTCTGGAGACCCCCTTGACTTGGCGTCTGTCGTCTTTATTAACAGCCAGGCACATCACGCCTTCTTAATCGCTTTAATTAAGGCACTCTACCACGTCGGCGTGATTGGGATTAAGACGGACGGGTTCAGCCAAGTTCGGTGGGCTCATGCAGATTCAGTTTCTCCGAGCGATGGCCAAATCAAGCCAAATTCTATGGTCTTTTTGCACCCGATGATATGGAGTCGCTTGGGAATCATCGTCAATTAGCAACATTGCATCACGGACAGCCGTGACGGACGCAAAAGAAAGGGCGCCGCTGCAGAACTCACGCTGGTTACCTCGCGGGGGTGGCCCCCTCAAAACTTCCGGGAGCTTCGGTGGATAAAGACGTTTTGTGGTGGTGGGAAAAAACTGTTGAGTATGTGTTTGTCCTGCGGCACCTAGGAACAGACGCGGTGATGCCATTCGCCGGCAAGCCGGAACAGGCTTGGGGAGACCTTCTGGTCAAAGGAGGCCTTGGAAATCTATGCCTGATCGAGTTCAAACGCGCCAAGGTATCAATCAGATCTGAATATGAAAAGTACCCGGATTTTCTTGATCCTGAAGAGACCACGCAGTCACGGAAAGTTGTACTCCCCGAGCTATCGAAGAAAGATTTCCGGGAAGCCTACCTTGAACTGCTCATCGAACGGTCGACTGAAAATTTGGACCATGAGCAGGCGGAACGGATTGTGCAGTTTGCAAAAGAGGGGCACCGGATCGTGTACGGTGTGGCAAACCAATCCAGTATCGACCTGCGAGCTGTTGCTTATGCTGGAATTCGTGATGAAATGATCGTGCCTACCGGGCCGACCACGAGCTGGGGTTATAGTCCGCAGATAGTCGCGGAGTACCTTCGAGTATTGGCGGAGTTGCGAGATTGTTGGACTGACCCCGAACAGGGGGAGACTGGCAGCACTGCAATGGGCATGGTAATGGGTCTAGTTGCCTCAAGGTCAGTTGCGATACCCGCGACCGATTTCCTTCGTTTGGCCATCAATCATCAGTTGGTACCCGCACCGACGCCAGCGTCGTCCCCTCCCAACGAACCGTCTTATCCTCAACCCAGCTTTTAAACGTCAGCGTCGTACGCGCATTGAATTCGAACCTGGGGTTAACGAATGTTTATGGAGAAGCAGGCGTCCAATTAACCAAACGTGCAATGACAGAAGCACTGATGGGTTTCGGTCGGTGATATTGGTTCGTTCTGCTGCGAAGTGTACGCGCAGCGCGTCATCTTCATTGCAGGGAAACGCGTTGTCGATTTCTGTCAGCTATCTCGCGCCTTGCTGGTGAGGATTTCGGCCTCACTGTTCGACGGTATTCCCCGTGAAAGCGTAGCTGTGGATTCACCGTTCAGTGCACCTCCCCAAAGCGTGATTTTCGGATCAAGCCCCTGTGGTTCGATGGCGATGGCATGTGTCTGTTCTGCAAGCATCTGGAGGCGGGGCGCATCGTCTGGCCACAGGCAGATAATGGGCGCGCGGCGCTGATGTCGGCACAATTATCCATGCTGCTGGAGGGTATCGACTGGCGCGACGCGCGGGGCCAACGTTGTCGGCGTAATAAAAATTGCTTAACTAACGTCTCTATCAGTTTGACGGAGATATAGCCCAATAGAATACCGACTATGCGAACACACGCCGCCGACACGAACGATGACTACTCTGACGGCAGTCATCGCGTCGTTGCAGCAAGAGGGCGAGCACCCAGCGTTGGCAGCAAGCTTAATTGCTGCGCAAGGACATTAGGCAGACGCTGAGTAAGTGCCGGCGAGATTCAAGGTGTGCGTACGGTGTGTCCCAAGCTAGCCAGCGGACGTTGCGATGTCATTGTGCAGGTTCCAGCGCCCAACCGCCGGATCGAAAGCGGCTTGGGCGGTCCTAGTTCGTTGGCTTAAGTGCTGGCGTCCAAGGACTGCAGCCATCAATCGCTCTACCGCCAAAGCGGCATCTATGCGCGATATGGGGTGGCGTTGTCCCGGCTGATTGACGTTGGGCGGGCGCATGAAGGCCGCGCCGCCGCCTCAGGGTCACAGCTTGGACGGGAGGTTCACCGCGCCTCTATCGAGCAAATGGAGAAGTACCTCCTCGCGGGGTTCCCGGTTTTGCGCCAGGTGGACCAAGGCATTTATCGCTTGGCGTGCGAGGCGGCGTGCCAAGACGCGCTGTTGGGTGGAGATGATCCGGCTTTCCGGGCGCCCATGAACGTATGTGCAGCGCATGTCGTACAGATCCAGGTACTGCTTCGCCGCTTCGGGCTCCATGATGGCAGCACTCAGCCTCGCTGCAACCCGTCGGGTTCCCCCCTCTTGGTGACGGTCTGCTGAGAGACGCAACTTACGATTGTAGTTCTGATCGACCTCCGTTCCGAAGGCGGCTTCGATCACGATGAGGTGGGCTATCACCTCATCAATGCCATCGGAAAGGAACGCCCGGACCAGAAAGTGCTCAGCCGGCGTAGAAAATAGCTCCGATTGCAGCGTGCACGGCGCCTGCAGCAACGCCCACACGCTATCCAGTGCCTGACTCACATACTCGGCTGACGCCGAGGATCGCAGCTCCAGTGGTCGTTCGCCTTCCACCCATTCGTCATGGTCTATCTGATACATGTGCGGCTCCCACGACAGTCGCTCGGGAGACGGCGGCGCGGGAGGAAACGCACAAAGATCATCGTCGAAGGTGTAAATCCATGGTATCTGGAAGCCTCGCCAGTCCACCTCGGCCATCTCTGCCCAGTCTTCCCAGGGTGCCAGCAGCAGAACAAAAAGGGCGCGTTCTACTGCCTGGGGGAAGCGCCCGCTATGGGGAACAATCTCGCCCATATCCTTGACAACGGGCATGTCCAACCAGGAGAACCGACGAAGGCCCGATTCACTCCGCACTAAGACATCTTCCTCTACGATCAGCCAATGGAATTGGGACAGGCGCGAAGAGTCCAGCCGAATACTCGGATGGTAGCGCTCCAGCCGGGACGCATTGAAA
>LXNH01000220.1_pt1 | contig 14053 bp, 12 predicted proteins | sample 809111 | NCBI WGS metagenome assembly LXNH01 (sample SAMN04870528, study PRJNA318959) | seawater metagenome | biome: 00002010; material: water; isolation source: marine seawater | place: Greece: Milos, Mediterranean Sea | collected 2013-05-29 | depth 5-7 m
AGCCAGTGCTTTATTATAAATAGCGATCACACTACCTTTACTGATTGCATCATCAATTAACTCAATCCCTTTCTGGGCAGATTGTTCTACACCCTCTCCCATGAAGAAATTAAGAGAACTCCTCAATAAGGTCTCTATTTCTTCATCAAGAGTTCCCTCTATCTCATCATCCAATGAGGCATCTTCAGCTAATAATTTAAGGATATATTCCACATATTCTGGATGTTGTGCTGCCAACTTCGTGAGCATTTTTCCATCTTCAGTGTGAGTAACTTGATCTACCGGATTTCCATCTTCTTCTGAAAAAACTTGATCAATGCTTGTATCGTGATCAAAGAAGTTAAATGGGAGTTTGCCAGCACAATGTAAAAATACGCATGGCACGGGCCTCATTCGACTCACACTTGCATCCCATTCTAAAAGCTGATCGCCGTAAAGTGTCATGATTAAATTGTCTCGAAATGACATTCTCCCGTCCAAAGGACCACTGACAAGTTGAACAGCCCAGAACCCATTATCCAACTCTTGTGCTCGATATCGCACCCATTCATAATCATTTTCAGCATATACCCACTTCTCATTTTTAATTTCGACTATTCGAGCATGATTATGGGTATACAGATCGCTGTTTAACGCACTCAATAAATTGACTGATGAGATTAAAACTTCATCTACCCCATCACTTTCTGCACCGGCAAAACTGCGTAATAGTAAGGGGCTAAAATAAGGCGCCTCGTCGAAGCTTTTTAATTCATCTGAATGAACACCCAAAATATCCTCATCTGCCGAAGTCGCGCTATACGATATGGTCGCTACCGTAATTAATAAACACGGCAAGAAGACAGCTAAACACGGTTTTTTAGAAGATTGCTTCATCATGATAAACTAACATCGTTTATTATGTATGTCATTTGCATACTGACACATTTCTGACATTTAGAAGGTAGCAAACATATCGAACATTATAATATAGCGCCCATTTAATATCCTATTAATCTGGAAAATCCATAAGTGCAAGTGGATTGATAATTAAGGCTTCGTCAAAGCTTTTCATACCCGGAGATCTTTAGCCTAATATTTTTGAAATCTTCCGAAGAAGTATTGTGCATGAATAATCCAAAGAGAATCATTGCTGATAGATAAGCTTGATGATTAAATTTTGAAAGATATGACTACGAGCTATCTTAATTTAGATTTTATTGACATCACGTGATAAAGAAATTTTTTCCTATATTCATAAAAAGCCTCCGATAATGTTTTATGAAAATATCAACCGAAGAATTGAAAAAGAAACATCGCAAGATTCGAGATAATCTTTCGTTGGACACTCAACTACGCATTCATAGGTCTCTCAGCTGGTTGAAAGCTGCCGATTCTAATGATAATCCTGACGAAAAATTTATATTTCTATGGATCTCTTTTAACGCTATTTACGGTGAAGAAAATGGAGAAGGATACAGTTTCAATGAGAAAGATATTTTTAAGAAATTCATTGGTCGTTTAATCCGACTTGATGAAGACAATCTAATACACACATTAGCTTGGTCTAACTATGCGAATAAGATTCGTCTCTTTGTAGAAAATAAATATGCCTTCCAACCATACTGGTCATACGTTAATGGCAGGCTAACTGATGCAGAGTGGCAGCGGAAATTTAACAATAGTCGAAAAAATGCATACGATGCATTAGCCAAAAAGGACTCCACTGTGTTTTGTAATATTCTATTTGAGCGACTCTACGTTATTCGAAATCAATTAATTCATGGAGGCGCTACCTGGAAAGGCTCTTTAAATAGATCGCAAGTTACCAGCGGAACACGAATCCTAGAAAAATTCATTCCAGTAATTATTCATTTAGTCATCGAAAACGCAGAAGAAAATTGGGGATCGACATATTATAAGCCGATTAATGAGGGAGAGAATTGAGAACCCAAGAAGAAACTTTAGATAACTACCTTCAACTTCTGAAGATAGTCTTAAAACTTAATAAATGTTTTGTTGGGTACGACGATAAGCCTCATGGATCTGATATTTTTTCATTTAGAACTAATATCGATACTTCATCAATAAATGCCGAACATATACTTACGCAAAAATGCATAATCCCAGATGGTGTTATTTTAAAGGAGATGTCATTTATTCCTAAAGTGGAATTATTCCCTTTAGATTTAAGAATCTTTGGTAACTTCAATCTTGGTTATAATGGTATGGAATATTTTTCAACTACGTGGGATGATTTGCATTCTATTCCCAATCAATTACTTTTTGAACTCGATTGCTCGTTTCCTGGGGAAGGAAATGGTGTGAATTTTATAACTAATCCTTATAGCTATACTGGTATTTTATCAAACTCCATAGCCGATTGTGAAACCATTGAAGGGATGATACACCATACAATTGAGATGACTTTTCGGCTGATAAACAATGGACGATCATATTATTTTGATGACTTTGAATGTGTGTCAAAATATGACGTCATAAAGAAGTCTGATGTCGTCATTAACCCCACTCTATTTGCAACAGCATTCAACGAATGGATTGAATTAAATGAATTAATAGGTCTATCGAATTATAAAACATTTAAGGGGTAAACAATTATGACCAAAGGGTCTCTAATAGTAGAAGTCTCTAAAATGTTAATGAAGAGGATTGATGAATTTCCATTCAAAAATTATGGGGGCTATTGTGGAGGTGAGAAATTTGAACTGGAGGAGAACAAATTCTATCAAGGTTTTATCTTCGGCTTTTGCTGCAATAATCTTTATGCAGAAAATAAAAATTTGGATGAAATTAGAAATGATTCATTTTCAATTATCGAAAGTACATTAGGAAGTAGATGCGTTATCAACTTAAAAGACTCTCTTGAATCGTTGATGAATGAACGCCAATTTATTAATGAAACTCATAAAGTTGAAGAAGTTGCGACAAGAGAAATGTCCTTCATGCATGAGAATACAATCAAAACGATCTTAGCAAATGAAAATAACAGTTTAGCTATAGGATATTCAGGATCTCTTAAAGAGAGAATTGTTTTTTTGGACGTTATAGCATCATTTTACAGAGACAATTCCGATTTCTTAGCTGGTTTTGAAGAAGGTACAGAGGTCAAACCTTAACTGCCAAATTATTGAAATGTGGACGGGTAGTAAATAACGGACAAGCGATTTACAATTTTGCTATAGAGATCTTTTTTTGAACCCAATTTCTAGATCAGTTCTTCATGAAAGTAGAGATATTTATAGAATACTGAATACTGTAATGAACGAAATAACAGACCAACTGAGCTTATTTTTTTCAAAGTAATATGAATCTAGTTTTAGTTAATACTAACTTATATCAATTTTTCGTGTAGCATATAATAAACCAACTACTGATGTTTAGGCTTAGGTTCACAATAGTTTTTATTACTTTGAACCAATTAGCTCTTTATATCGCTTGCGAATTGTTTTCGCGTTTAAACCAGTTCGTTTCGATGTCGCTTCAATAAACTCTCTGTAAAAGCTCTTTAACATATTATCTGGAACGCGCGTTCTTAAGGGGCAAATTTCAATGTCCCAAGGTGTGTTTCTATGTCCAACTAAATCATTAAAAGTTCTATCACTGAACCTGTTTAAGGCTCCTTCTGCCGCGCTTTCAGATTTATAACTTTGTACCTTAGAATCGAACAGGTCTGCGTGCCAACTTGAGTCACCATAATATCGAACCCGTTTAGTCCTACCCCATCTTCGTGTTGCTTTAATTACATAACTCATGAAAATTCTCCACTTTCTCTATTTCGAGTGATTAAGACAGCCCGTTTTTATTGGGTTTTATGGACTTAATTTCTGGATTTACGATTTCATTAGAAAAACCCTACTTTTATTGGGTTTTTTGGACTTAATTTCTGAATTTTAAGAACCTACTCACTAGATATTTGGTCCATGCGCAACTTTGATAGATATTCTTCATAAAGCTCATCAGCTTTCTCTGATACCCAATTACTTATTATATCTGAAATTTTATCAACAGAATTTGATCGCGCCTCACTGCTATTCATTGATCTCTCACCTGTTGCATTGAAATCATCTATTGCATACATAAAATTAGCATTTTTCCCCTGCACAAATAATTGTATCTGTGCTGTTGAAGTGAAGACGTAGAAATCATTAAATTCATCTTTTAAGCTAGTTGAAATGTCATAGACAATATCAAGGCTAATTGATCCTTCAGGAATATTCCCATCGAATACGTTTTTTATATATCCGTTATTAATCATCGATTTACTAATGTCTGCCTCGACTGAGGAAAATTTATCCCCCTCCGGAGTAAGCTTAAATAGAAATTTATTTTTTGACAGTACCTTGATTGGTTTCTGGTAATTTTTCATTGTTTCTAATTTCATTTGCTGAATTTTAAGCTCAAGTTCAGCTTCTTTCAGTGCAATCTCTTTTTCGTGCAAAGCATCAGCAGCCCGTTCTTTCCTCTTAGCTTCTGCTAAAATAGAAGATTCTGTCACTTTTGAGTCAATCTCAGCGTTTTTAATGGTATTTGATAGAGCTATCTTATGATTCAAGTCAGCAATTTCTGCTTGTTTGACTGTTTGACAACCTTGGATAACGATTGAAAACAGTAATACATGATATAGTTTAAACTTTTTCATTATCTTGGCCTTTCATAGTTTGCAATTATTTTTTTGACTATCTGAGTGATTACGACCAGTAGAAATAAAGCACCTATTGATATCATTATAACTTTAAAATGTTTTGAAAGAAACCCAGGCGAATCCACTAAGATTTTTTCGGAGTTCTCATCTAACCCTTTTAAAATATTTTTTTCTAATATCTCACTAGCTTTTTGTGAAAATGTAGGCTCGTTTTCTTTAGGCTTAATAACTTTATCAATCAAATATGTTCCACGTACATTTGCTGATGCAAGTTGCTGTCCTGTTTCAACATCTGCAAGAACTACAGATAGTCTAACTATAAATTCACTATCATTAACCCGGCCAGCCTCGCGAACTTCTCCATATAACAATGCATCAACGCCTTCAATATTTCCAAACTTCTGAATAGTTGATTTATTCATTATGTCTGACCTCAACTCCCCAAAACTAATTTCATTAACTAATTTTGTTAGATCGTCTGACTCACGCATGAAGAATTTGTAACTTGACTCAATTGAAGATAGTTCATTCCGAACAACAGTGTATAAGTTGCGCTCATCATTAAATAGTGGCAGAAAAGCAATATTACCAACTTGTATATTCCTTTTTGAAAGGACCTCGATAATATTTTGAGCCGCTTTTTCAGCAGCATAGTCTACTCCACGATTAATAAGAGCTTTTTCATCAACATCAATCGCTGAAATAGATTGCACACAACAAAGCATCAGCACTAAGACCTTTGTTAACCTAAATTTCATTCTATTACCTCCTCTGCCTATTTAAAAAAATTTGAATTGTCTTTTATATCGTTAATTAAATCAGCTCTTTGGGCATAATTAATCATAACCGCAGACGGGTTCTCAGCGGCACCCGATTGCTTCGCTGTAGTCTCATCTGATGGAACTTCAACTGTGATAGCGTTTAAAACTGCAACAACATTCCCTTTTTTATTAATAATTGGGCTCCCACTTGCACCACCAGTTGCGCCTAAATTATGCCTGACAAGATAATTGGATTCAGCGCGACCCACTTTATATTTATAGTCTGAAACTGCCGTAACATTACCAACTTGAACTGTGGCAACAAGTGAACCTAAATTTAATCCCCCATTTGGTAAATTTTCCATAGGGAAACCTATATAAATTATTTCATCTCCAGCCTTCAATTTTTTGAGATTACTCTTCTTTTCTAACTTCAAACTATATGGGACATCTCCTTGTACATATATAAGCCCCACATCAAACTCATCAAAATTTTTATCGTTATAATTAGGATGACTAATCACTTTCTCGACTGGGAAAATGTAATTACTCGATTTATTCAATTTAACGTATGCTTCGCCACCACTTGATAAGACCTCGTGTAATTGTTCCGTTACATGAGCATTGGTAACGAATTTCCCTTCTCCAATCGAAAAAGTCGTTGCTATCGGAATGTGTATTTGGTTGCCGGAGGACTCAATCTGATCTTCGTCAAATAACCAAGGAATCGCTAAATGCATTAAAGATTCGAATGAAGATGTAACAACAACGACTCCAACCGCTTTCTCATAATCCTCAATGTTATTATTTTGAGGAACAATAATTACTATGGCGGCCACTAAAAGTATAACGATAGATACAATGATAATTTTTATAATATTGGAGTTAAAACTCTTCTTAATCTTGTTTTCTGGCTCTCTTAATTCATTATTATGACTCGGGTTCAATTTCTGGAAGCCTAATTTATCTTGCTTTTTTTGATGTCTGGCTTTTATTTCGTCTATTCTACTCATTGCTTATCCTCACCAATATGAAGCACTCTTAAATCACATCCAGCCATACTGCATGTAGTATTGGACTGAAGAATTTTCCTGTTTTGAACACCTTTTAAAATGAAGTGATTCTCTTCGTATAACAGCTCCACGTGAGGAAGTGTTGGACAAATTGAATTTAGTGGAATTGTGTCGTCAACAAGCAGAGTATAATTCTTGCCATCTGAAATTGTTAAGTATGAACTTATGGATTTTTCTTTAGTAAAAGTGGACACAAAATTATGCGTGTAAACATCTATATTAAATACGCCCTTCGATTGAGCATAAATACCACCGAGAGTTACACGGTGACGAGCTGTTAATTTATGTCCATTATGAGAGTCAATTTTTACATTGTCCACATAAGTACCATGCATGGATGGATTATATTGACCCTGTTGATTAAGTGCACCATCATGTAAAAAAAAGGTGTTATCTTTTCTATATAATGTGCAATGAAAACGACTTATTTTCTCATTAAGTTCTGATGTTGCGCGACCATTCTCATACAATCTAGATACAAAATCACAATCACGATGCTTACCTAGCGTTAATTCTTTTTTAAATACAAATGTATAATTTTTACCCCCAATTTCGATTTTCAAAATCTTATTTAAAGGCTGTTCTGTAGGTATGACTTCGTCATTATGACTAGTTATTGATCTATTAGAACTGAATAGTTCAAGTCTAGCCCAATCCTCTCTCTTATTAAAATTCTCATCTATCAATTCATCCAAGTCACTTGTGCTATCAGAAAAATCCAAATCCTTAATATTAACATCTGATGCATGTCCTGCAGTAATGTTAATTGCTATGTCTTTTTTAACTAAAGATGGGTCAGGGTAAATTTTTAAAGACAAGTCACTTTCGTAAGTGAAATTTTGATTTTCATGTGAGAAGGATAAGTAAAGTGTAGCACCTAAAATTCCTGGAGTTGTCGGTCTTAGATTAATGCCTCTAATAACCCTAGAATCATTGACTAAAGCATTCCATGAAATTGGAATAAAATCAATGTCATCCATTTCCCCGCCCATATTAATTCCAATAACAAAATTTGATACATTATTAACTAAAGCCGTCAAGCGAAGTGGAAATACAGATATCTGGTTTGCAAATAGGACTTTATTTTTGTCGTATTCTACACTTATCAAATCGTTTTTGTTGCATCTGTATGAATGCGTATTCTTATCACGTTCTTCTTCATGAGAAAGAATCTCATTTAGAGTACCACACTCTCCACAATACTCACCAGGACCAACGCTAGAATTACATTTTTTACATACCATTTTTTGATCATTTACTCTCGCACGTCATTTTTCTTATTTTCTTTGATTCTAGCCAAAGCATCTGCAGCTGCGGATGATTCTGATGATTTTATCGCCAAAATCTCTTCAATGCTCATCTCTTGCATTTTTTGTAGTTTCATCATTTCGACCAGATCTTTTCGTTTGTCAGAATCATCAATGTCCGTAAGCAATTCCAAATCACTCAATTTTTTTCGCCGCTCCAAATCAGCCTCTTTTTCTCTGATTTTGATGGCAGCTTTTTCTTCCCGCCACTTCAATGCTTGCTCGGTTTCCTCTTTTTCTTGATTGAAATCAATTTTTCTAACATCGGACCTACTCTGTGCGTCCTTAACAGATTCTTCACGTGTTGCCTTATTTCTAATTGCACTTAATTCAATTTCTTGTTCAGTGATCTTTCTATTAATTTCACTTTCTTTATCAATTGAAAACAAGCGCATGTTAAATTCGTGAGATAGATTGTCTAGGTCGTCTTGTTTTTTCCATGCTTCTTTCATAATTACTCGTTCACGATTAAAAGTGTCCTCATCTACTTTAAATTCGTGCGCTAATTGAAGCTGAAACTTATTTAACTCATTTTCATTTTTAAAGTTCTTCATCTTAGCCGATGATAGAAGCTCATTTAACTTAAATTCTCGCTCCTGCTCTTTCCTTTTTAGGTCAAGATCTGCATTTTCTTTTAGATAATTATCATACTGCTCCCCGTAGAACTCGGCCGATGAAATGTATTTTATAATCAAACCCTCATCACAAGTAAAATTAGCTAAATCGGTTTCAATCTTATTTCCTAAATAAATTCTGTTACTTGCGTCCTCTACCAGCTTATCAATTGTGGACTGCAGGCAAAATGAATTCACGGTATTGGTAATTCTATCAATTAATAATTCAGAAAGGTCTTCATACGTCACTTGTGAATTATTACTAAGATGCTTGTTAATGAACGTTGGCAGACTACATTCATCAATTCCGATGATAATCTCACCATAAAAGTCAACATCGTAGCCCTCATTAGACTTCGCTGATTTTATGTGAACAGGCAATGCAACATCATTACCATCAAAAAGTATCAATGAATAATTTTGTTGGCTTGGTTGCTCTATATATTCATTAATATCATACTGATCAGGTTCAAAAAATTTGACCACTTCAGCGTTCTTAACAATAGCGCCGTTATTACCGTTAAGCACCTTAATCCCGTTACTTAACACTGTTTTTAAATCTCTTATGTCAAAATTTTGAGCAAAAATATTTTTATCTTTTTTCCATGAACCATCAGATATCTTTATTCTATCTGAAATTTTAAATTCTGCATTGCAATTCCAACAATGACTGGAATCATTTCCAACAAATTCTTCACATGAATAGCATCTCCACCAACCTTTTGGCGCTTGCGTTCCGCATTTCGTACAGAATCTGGCTTGTTTTTTTACCTTAAATCCACAATTTGTGCATTTGTCTGAAAATATTCCCATAATTTTCTCCAATATTAGTGATAAAAAAACATTTCAATAATGATTAAAAAATTATCATAAAAATGCCCTATTGAAATAGGGCATTCTTAAAATTGCATCAAAAAGTGTAGGTCGCAGAAAAGGCAACACCTTGAGCGTAAAATTCATAGGGATGGCTTGTGAATTCCAAACGTCTGTATCCCAATGTTGCATTTATATTTTCGTTAATGATGCCCGAATAGTAAATGCCAGCCTCAGTGTTTGTATGATGAAATTTATTATCATAATTATCAGCCTCTGATGAAATATCAAATGCATATGAGAAGCCAGCGTAGAATCCAAGATTATCATTAAAGCTTTTTGAATATCCTACGTAACCAAGAAGTGCCATTAACTCAATGGTACCGCCATAGGATCCCGTGTAGGTTTGGCCATCTATGACATAAGAGTATGAGCCACCTGATGCCCAATCAACTGATCTGAAGCCAATACCATAGTCAAAAATGTCTCCTGATTTCGCGATAATAATTTCTACATTAGTTATATCGCGTTCAAAGGTCTCACTGAATGACTGATCAATATAATCTTGTTCATATGTACCCAGAAAAAAGTTTCCGGAAACATAATAGCTATCAGAAATATTTTTTGAAATGGTAAGTCCAGAGATTGATGATTTGGAATATTCACCAAAAAAGTCTTCATCATTAAATGGTGCATCCCAGTATTTGTATCCAACTGTTATCGCATTTGAAATTAAATGCACAAATGCTAAACTTAGCACTAGTATTATTTTCATGTAGCCTCCTTTAATTCTTTTTTGTTGTGATTGTATATTTTTCTATTTCACTATAATATTAATGAACTCGTGGTCGAATAACATTTTGTTTAATTTTTATTAGCTTCTCTGAAATTTTTCCAGGCTGTAAACTTGCAACTGAGAATTTTTCATCCCCTACTTGGATTTCAATCGGACTTAAAGGCAGCACCTCTGTTCTTCTTCCTACTTTAATTTCCTCTGTTCTACCGTTTTGAGTGATGAATGCTTTACCAGCCTCTCCATCGACGTTTACTGTGAGATAGGCCGGTGAAGGTTTAAATTCAAAATTTACTGTAGCTCCCATCGGCCCAATTTCGACCGATTTATCGTCTCTAAATATTTCATTTGATGCAGAGTCCTTGATTACACATCGGATACTCAGAAGTCCTTGCTCAAAATATTTTCTCACAGGTAAGGATGCTCTTGAATTAACAAAAGAATCTTTCGATTGTAAGATTTCATCATTTAAAAATTTAAATGAATAAGAACACGTAAGTTTATTTAAATATGCCTGTGATAAATCAGCTTTCACGCCAATGATTTTTGGCGGCAGAATGTTTAAAACTGTAGAAGGTGAAAGAGTATATTCAATGTCCTCAATGCCTTCTCTAATTTTATTAAAACCACTATCTAAATTAATTCTCTTATCGAAATACCCCGCCTTTTCAACAAGAACTTCTCTTAAAAAACCTGGTCTCTGTAACTCTGCACCATCGTAAGAAAATATTTTTTCTTCGAAACTTTCCCCATTATAATCAGACCAATAAAGAGTTATGTCTATATCACTATACTCGCCTACAATCGCAACCTGCCGATTTTTCAGTTTTGGCTTAAGTTCAATAAGTGTCTCTTCTTTACTATTTATTCTAAATTTACCTGACTCGCTCAAAAAATTATTACTAAAATCAAGTTCATAAAAATGCTCCCCGATATCTAGGGTCGCAACGAGTTTTCTGTCATTAGGAGAGAGAAAAGTCCATTCTTTCCCATTAATTCTGATTCTTGGCTCAGAATCTGCCCAAAGGCTTATAAAATTACTAAAGATAATTTCATTTGGAAAATTTACTCCCTCTGTCGGCAATAATGCTAAGCACACTGACCCATTTAACTTCTCGAATACAATTTTTTCTTGGAATATGTATTCTTGATTAGGGGGAATAAAAAATTCTTCATAAACAGGTTTATGGTCTATTTTAATAAATTCGAAATTTTGCGTTCCCGCTGGTATTCCATTAATTTTCTGGTTACTTCTACCGATTTTTTTCCCATCAATAAAAATATCAAAATTCTCTTCTGCAAGAACCCTAAGACTCCCGGGTAACCCGAGAGGCATAATATCCAATTCGACTTTACGATTTTGTGATATATATGTTTCGACTGTTTCTTCACTATAATTAAGAGCATTAACAATTACTGAATAATTACCTTCGATCAGCCTATTATATACCAATAAGCCTTCAGCTGAAGATTTGCCAAGATTAATAGTCATACCATCTTCATCAACAACCACTATGTTAGCATTAGGCACTGTATTGATAGTTAAGTCGCCTCTTAGTGGTTCAAGTACAATTTCAATTGTCTTGTCAGAATTTATGCGAACTGCTTCTTCTACTTTTGTATAACCTCTTTTGCTAACAACAACATCATAGTCCCCATAGTTTAGCTGAACGTTGAGAGGACTAACACCTTCATGAATAAGACCTCTCATCCCGTAAATCTTCACCTCTGAACCAACCGGTGAAACATCAAAAGCACAGATCCCAACTGCTGCAACCATTTCAGATTTCAACCGATTTACTGCATTTTCTGTCACAGGTTCTAAAATAGGTGATTTCTTTCTGAAATAATTCGCAATTAAGAGACCAACAATTAAAATTAAAATTAAGGATGATAATGATACTGAAATTAATAATTTCCTGTTGAGACTTTTTATTTTTTTATTATTAAACTCTTCGATAAACTTAACACATGATTTAAACCTATCGTCGGGTTTTTTAGACAATGCTTTTTTAAGAACAAAATTTTGATGCTTTGTTAAAGATTCAATCGGTTCAATCTCATCATTTAAAACTACATTTCTGATCAACTCCAAATTACCGGAGTCACAGACTGATTTAAACGGGACTTCACCCACTACTAACTCATACAAAATGGCAGCCAAAGCATATTGGTCTGCTGTGCCAGACTGTCTTTTACCAGCCCATTGTTCAGGCGCCATATAAAGTGGCGTACCTGATGTACTAGATGAAGCATCAGAACTCTTTCTGCTCATTGAGGATTTTATTTCTGCTGCCAGGCCAAAATCTAAAATCTTTATCGAATTTTGCTCAGTATTAGACACCATAATATTTTTGGGCTTGATGTCCCTGTGTAAAATTTTCATGGAATGGGCATAATCAAGAGCTTCAGCGATGGGTCTACAGATCTTTAAAGCATCATCAAGTTCTAATATTTTGTCCTTTTTTGATCTGACATAAGAAAACAAGGTACTTCCTGGCGCGTACTCCATAACAACTAGGTAGTCATCGACTTTTATTCCTAAGTTTTTGGCCGTTCCGGAATCAACATTAACAACTCGATGTAAATGAAGTACTGAAGCAATGACTGGATGGTGCAATTTACTGATTAGTTGGAAATTAGATCTTATATCCTCCATTTCTTCTTGATCAGCGACGATTTCAGCAGGAAGAGATTTTAAAGCAACATAGATACCACTTTCTAAATCATTGGCACCATAAACTGCACCGAAACCGCCTTCACCAAGCTTCTTCACAATTTCGTATCGATCAACCTGCCCTAAAACAGTTTTTTCAACACGCATAGTTCGCATATCACTTAATGATTTATCTAGATCGTCAAATTCCATAAACCAATTCTAGCTACCACTAGATAAGCGGCTTGCATTTTTTTCAGGTAATCCTTGTGCAATAATTTTACGAGCAGTTTTCATATAATCATAACGAATACGTTTCAACATTATTGAGTGTCTAGATTCATCATAAAGAATGTAACTCCCCCCATTGTTTCCATCTCTCGGCTGTCCTAAACTACCTGCATTAATCAACCACTTTGATGATGAATCTAATGAAATTGATTCATCCTCCACCAAGGGCAATTCTTCACAAGAATTATCATAACACTTATAAGCAACAGGTTTATGTGTATGTCCGATGAAATTTAGTTTAGTTGAACAATTTCTCATCTCTTCCTCTGCAATATCTACATTGTCGATATATGTCCATTTCGAAAAGTTGGTAAGATTACTATGGGAAAAATTAAGCGTGACGTCTTTATTTACGGAAAAATCTAAAGAATAAGGTAATGTCTGAAGCCATAATCTATTTTTTTTGCTTAAAGTTGCCCTTGTCCACACAATAGAGTTTAACGCATTTAAGTTGAAATCTCTTAGAGAATCATCTGAAGCCGAGAAATAGTCATGGTTTCCCATAACAGACTGTATTTTTAATTTATTCAATGTATCTATACATCTATTCGGATCTGGACCATAACCAACAACGTCACCAAGACAGTATGTACGTTTTACACCAGCAGTTTTTCGGCTCTTAGCAAACTGCTTTAGAACCTCAAAATTTGAATGAATATCAGAAATAATCGCTATCATATACGTGTGATAAAAATAATGAAAAAACAGTCTTATATATAACGAACATTATAATATTTTGAAACACTAATTTTTACATAGATAATATCCACGCTTTATAAATTCATCAGTGGTTATTCACAATTATCACAAATCTTAAATTTTCGACTCTATCGACACGTTTTTATAAAATTAAATTAATGAATTATACTGACACATTTCTGACATGTGGAGGACGGTAAATAGGGGTAAACAGGCGACAAGTGATTTGCGATTTTATTAGAAAAACCCTACTTTTATTGGGTTTTTTGGACTTAATTTCTGGATTTTAAGTCCCTTGTGTTTACCAATTTCACCACCTGGGCATCGACTGCGTAATGAAGCTGGAAAATATAGAAACTACCCACCCGCTTGGCAATGCCTATCCCAGCAAAACCACAACGAAT
>LXNH01000221.1_pt1 | contig 14035 bp, 11 predicted proteins | sample 809111 | NCBI WGS metagenome assembly LXNH01 (sample SAMN04870528, study PRJNA318959) | seawater metagenome | biome: 00002010; material: water; isolation source: marine seawater | place: Greece: Milos, Mediterranean Sea | collected 2013-05-29 | depth 5-7 m
ACGCGCTACAACCAGGGCGTGCTGCTCAAGTTCATGCTGGACGCGGGCGCCGACCGCATCGGCGATCCGTCGCAGTCGCATTGCGTGGCCATCGACGCGCGCGCGCCGCTGTACGACGGCGGCATCTGTACCCGCATCGACTGCGTCTCGCTGGGTGTGGTGGTCAATCGCGAGGCGCGCCGTTTCTACGACGAGGGCGAGGATTTCTGGCCCAAGCGCTATGCCATCTGGGGCCGCCTGACGGCGATGCAGCCGGGGCAGATCGCCTATTCCATCATCGATGCCAAGGCCGTCGGCCGCTTCATGCCGCCGGTGTTTCCCGGCGTCACCGCCGATTCCGTGCCCGAACTGGGGCGCCGCCTGGGCCTGGACCCGGTGGCATTCGAGCACACCATCCGCGAATACAACCAGGCCTGTCGCGCCGGCACCTTCGACCACACGGTGCTGGACGACTGCCGCACCGAAGGCCTGGCGCCCGCCAAGACCCACTGGGCCCGGCCCATCGACACCGCGCCGTTCTACGGCTACGCGCTGCGGCCCGGCATCACCTTCACCTACCTGGGTCTGAAAGTCGACGAAACCGCCGCGGTGCGTTTCGACGGCGTGCCCAGCGACAACCTGTTCGTGGCGGGCGAGATGATGGCCGGTAACGTGTTGGGCAAGGGCTATACGGCAGGGGTCGGCATGTCCATCGGCACCGCCTTCGGCCGCATCGCCGGCACCCGCGCCGCCGCCGCCGCCCAACGTACCCACCGCAACGGAGCCCAGCATGCGGCAGCTTGAGACCCTGGCCCGCGAGGCCGAATCGTTGGCGCAGTCGACGCCGGCCATGATCGAACAGCCGGTGCGCTGGCATGGCCGGGGCGCCGCCGCCCTCAGTCAGGACGAAACCGAGGTGGCGCGGGTCATGCAGATCTGCAATGCCTGCCGCTACTGCGAGGGCTTTTGCGCCGTTTTCCCGGCGATGACCCGGCGCCTGGAGTTCGGCAAGGCCGATCTGAACTACCTGGCCAACCTGTGCCACAACTGTGGCGCCTGCCTGCATGCCTGTCAGTACGCGCCGCCGCACGAGTTCGCGGTGAACGTGCCGCAGGCCATGGCCAAGGTGCGGTTGCAGACCTATACGGAATACGCCTTCCCGGCGGCGCTGGGCAAGCTGTACCGGCGCAACGGGCTGACGCTGTCGCTGGCCGCGGCGGCCGCCTTGGCGCTGTTCCTGGCCCTGACCGTGATGCTGACGGGCGGCCTGTGGCACGCGCCGCTGGCGGGCAATTTCTATGCGGTGTTTCCGCACAACACGCTGGCGCTGATGTTCGGCGCGGTGTTCGGCTTCGCCATGCTGGCGCTTGGCATCGGCGCGGCGCGCTTCTGGCGCGATGTCAGCCCAGGGGAGGCCAGCGGCGCGGCGGTGGCCGAGGCCGCGCACGACGCGCTGCGCCTGCGTTACCTGGATGGCGGCCATGGGAAGGGCTGCAACAACGCCGACGACGCCTTTACGCTGTGGCGCCGGCGCTTCCACCACTTCACCTTCTACGGCTTCATGTTGTGCTTTGCCGCCACCTGCGTGGCCACGCTCTATCACTACCTGCTGGGCGAGCAGGCGCCGTATCCGTTCTGGAGCGCGCCGGTGCTGCTGGGCACCGCGGGCGGCATCGGCCTGTTGATCGGGCCGGCGGGACTGCTGTGGCTGAACCTGAAGCGCCACCCGTTGCAGGGCGACGCGGCGCAGAAGCCGATGGATCGGGGCTTCATCGCCTTGCTGCTGTTGACCAGCGCCACGGGCCTGGCGCTGCTGGCCGGCCGCGATACCGGCGCCATGGCGTTGCTGCTGGCGGTGCATCTGGGCGTGGTGATGGCGCTGTTCCTGACCCTGCCTTACGGCAAGTTCGCGCACGGCATCTACCGCTGCGCGGCGTTGCTGAAGTGGTCGATCGAGAAGCGCCAGCCCGACACCCTGCGCACGGGCGCCGACTGAGGCGATTGCCTGCCGCCGCGCGCGGGGCCCACGCGTTCGCATGACGGCGCCCTCGAAGGCGCCGCGATTCCAATATTCTTCAGGAGACTTGCATGTTCCCTCATTGCCTTGCCCGCCTGGCGCTCGCCGCCTGTCTGGTGTCAGCCCTGCCGGCGGCCCACGCGCAGTCGTTTCCCGCCAAGCCGATCACCCTGGTGGTGCCGCATTCGGCCGGCGGCACCTCGGACATCCTGGCGCGCACGGTGGCGGCCGAGGCCGCCAAATCGCTCGGCCAGACCATCGTGGTCGACAACAAGGGGGGCGCCAACGGCACCATCGCCGCCAAGCAGGTGGCGTCGGCCGCGCCGGATGGCTATACGCTGTTGCTGGCGACCGCCAGCACCCATGGCATCAATCCCTCGCTGTATTCCCGCATCTCGTACGACGCGGTCAAGGACTTCAAGCCGGTCACGTTGCTGGCGACCGTGCCCAATGTGCTGGTGGTCGGCCCCAATCTGAAAGTGAACAGCGTGCAGGAGTTGATCGCCTACATCAAGAGCCAGGGCGATCGCATCAACATGGGCTCGGCCGGGGCCGGCACGCCGGGCCACCTGGCCGGCGAGATGTTCAAGCGCGAGGCGGGGCTGCAGTTCACGCATGTGCCGTACAAGGGCGGCAGCCCGGCCATCACCGACCTGATCGGCGGCCAGATCGACTTCATGTTCACCACGATTCCGGGCGTGCTGCCGCACGTGAAGGCCGGCACCCTGCGGGCGCTGGCGGTGACCTCGCCGCAGCGCTCGCCCGCCCTGGCCGGGATTCCCACCATGGCGGAGTCGGGTCTGGCGGGTTTCCAGGCCCTGTCGTGGCATGGGGTGGTGGCGCCAGCGGGCACGCCGGATGCGGTGGTGGCCCGCCTGAACGAGGCCTTGAGCGGCGCGTTGGCCGCGCCGGCGGTCAAGCAGCGCCTGATGGAGGAAGGGGCGCAGGCGTCGACGCTGCACACCGCGGCCTTCGGCGAGTTCATCCAGCAGGAGATCGCGGCCTGGGCGCGGGCAGTGAAGGATTCCGGCGCCACCGTGAACTGAGCCCGGCGCCGACGTAGCGCGGCATGGCCGCGCCCGTCAGGCGGGGGCGTTCAGCGCGCCTGATAGGCGTCGCACAGGGCCAGGTATTCGTCGCCGCTGATTTCCAGCGCCATCGCCTGGACCAGCACCCGCTTGCGGTCCGGCAGCGAGGTCTTGAGCTGGATCTGCCGCGCGGTGGGGATGCCGACGTAGGTCTGATTGACGTAAGTGTTTTCGTTGATGGCGTGCCACGGAATGACGGCGCCGTCCGTCAGCCGCAGGCCTTCGCGCGTGAAAGTGATCACCGGCTTGGCGGGGCCGAAGGCGCGCATCAGGCAGCGGATCACCAGCCAGACGCCGATGGCCGCGATGGCGGCGAAGAACGCCATGCCGCCGAGATTGTCCCGTGCGCGAACGGCCATGGCGCCGAACGCCAGCGCGGCCACCGTCCAGATGACGGCGCCGGTAATGAGGCGGTTGCGCGAGTAGTACACCGGGCGGTCGGCCAGGGTCTGGGCTTGGTGCGAGGTGGAGCTGTAGATTTCCATGTCGAGAGGTTGCGTGCGAAAGGAGGAGGGGCCGCCAGGGGCGGGATTTCGGCGTCAGGCGGGCAGATAGTGCCGTAGGCAGGCCAGCAGCACCGGCTCGTTGTCGATGCCGGAGCGGTCGACTTTGTGGGTCTTGCCTTGGGCGACGATGATCAGCGTCTCGTCGGTTTCCATGCCTTCGCTGTCGGATTGCGTGCGGATGGTGTCGATGCTGGACCATGGAATCGGCCGGCCCTTGTAGACCAGGCCGGCCGTGTTCATGCCGAGCGTGCCGAAGTCGACGGTGGCGCCGGCGTCGATGCGGCGTCGGGCGTCGGCTTCGAGATTGCCGCCCACGCGCGCATCCAATTGCTCCAGCAGCGCCTCGGCATGGCCCCAGATCGCCAGGCGCAGGCGTACGCGCCGGCCGTCGGCCAGCGTCAGCAGCAGGTGATCGCGGTTGTGCCGATGGCGCATCGAGGCGATGTCGACGTAGGGCACCGTAAGCGTGCCCAGATGCAGCGCGCGCTCATCCAGCGTCAGCGCGGCCGGCGCGCGCCACCACGCGACCAGGTCGGCGCCGCGCCACAGCAGATAGCCCACGGTGGGCAGCGTCAGGAAAAAGACCAGCCACATGGCGCGATAGCGCAGCATCTCGACCAGCAGGCGGCGCGGCAGCAGCCAGATGTCGATGACGGCCAGCAGTTGCGCGGCGAACAGATAGAGCAGCGCCGCCGCGCCCAGGTAGCAACCCAGCGCGTGGCGCGGAAGAACACGAGGAAATGAAACCGTCATGGGAGTCGGACCGCGACGCGGCACCGTCCTGAACTTTGAAGGTTTCGCACTCTAAGGCGATGGCCGGCAGCTCGGGGTTTCCATCTGTATCAATATCGCGGATTTCATGTCGTCATCCGCGTGCCGGGCATCGACCTGCCGCGCGGCGCTTCAGAACGTTTCCCCCTGCCGCACCGCCAGCGCCGCCGCCGCCGCGCGGGTTTCCACGCCGAGTTTGACGTAGATGTGTTCCAGATGCTTGTTGACCGTGCGGGGCGCCATGCCCAGGATCTCGGCGATATCCCGATTGGTCTTGCCCTTGGCCAACCAGCGCAGCACGTCGGCCTCGCGCGGCGTCAGGCCGTAGGCCGGCGCCAGGGGCGCCGTTTCCTGCAACAGCAGCAAGGTCTCGCCGCTGCGCCGCGATGCCGACAGGCTCAAGGTCAGGCGGCCACGCGCGGCGACGATCTCCAGAGGCGCGGCGGCCGGCCCGGCCGCCAGATTGCCCGCCACCCAATCCGCCAAGGGCACCGGCAGCTCCGCCGCCTCCTCCGCGCACCCGAAATACGCCGCCAACCAGAGCCGTGCCTTGCCGGTCTTCCAGATCGGCCGCCCGCGCGTATCCAGCGCCACCACGGCACGCGCCGCCGCATCGATTGCATCGAAGGCCGCCGACAGGCTGCGCGCATTGCGCAGATGCGTCTGCAGCCTGGCCACCACCACATCCGGGTCCAGCGGCTTGGTCACATAATCCACGCCGCCCACCCGGAACCCTTTCAATACGTGCTCGGGCTCGGTCAGGCCCGTCATGAACACCACCGGCACCTGGCCCGCCGCCGGATGCGCCTTCAGGCGCGCGCAGGTCTCGAACCCATCCATCCCCGGCATCACCGCATCGAGCAGCACGATGTCGGGCACCACGAAGTCCACCCGTTCTATCGCCGACTGGCCATCGGTTGCCACCAGCACCTGATAACCCGCCTCATCCAGCGCGGTGGAGAGCATTTTCAGATTGTCCGGCGCATCATCGACCAGCATGACGAGGTTTTTATCGGGCGTGGGCATGGTGACGCTGTACATGGTGTTTGAGCACCTGATTGAACTCACTCAGTTGAAACTCGCCCGCCAGCGCCCGCAGGTGCGCCGTCAACTCACGCGCCTCGGCCCGGCGGCCCTGTATTTCTTCCAGCTTGGCCTGTATGCCCTTGATATAGCCCATGGCCCCCAGTTCCAGCAGCGCCTCGGCATCCTCGCGTTCCAGCGCCACCCGGTGCAGATCGCCCGCCGGCAGCGCCGCCTCCACCTGGGCCACCTGCCAGTCCAGCTTGAGCAAACTGCCGAGCTGGTTGAGCAAGTCTTCGTACATCACCGGCTTGGCGATGAATGCGTTATGCCCGCTCTGCGCCGGGTCTTTCGGATCCAGCCCCAGGATATTGGCCGACAGCATCACAATGGGCACGGCCACGCCCGCTTCGCGCAAGCACCGCAGCACTTCCCATCCCGTCATGTCCGGCATCGAGACGTCCATCAATATCAGGGCCGGCCGCAGCGTGTGCACGCAGGCCAGGCAAGCCGCGCCGTGCGGCGCCTCATGCACCTCAAAGCCCAGCGGCTCCAGCAGATCGCGCACCAGGCGCCGCTGCGAAGGCTGATCATCCACCGTCAGGATCCGCAGCCGCTCTCCGCGATAGCCCACCACCAGCCCCGAGGGGCGGGCATCGCTGCGCGGCGAACGCACCTCCGGCAAAAACAGCTTGAGCGTAAACACACTGCCGCGGCCGACCGCGCTGCGCACCGTCAACTCGCCGCCCATGATGCCGGTCAGCATGCGGCAGATGGTCAGGCCCAGGCCGGTGCCGGAATCGGCTTGCTCAGCCGCCGCCCAGCTGCGTTCAAAGGGCAGAAAGATGCGTTCCAGGTCCTCGGCCGGTATGCCCCGGCCGCTGTCCTCCACTTCGAACAGCACCATATCGGCCGCCGACTTCACGCGCATCGACACCCGCCCGGCCGAGGTGAACTTCAGCGCATTGCTCAACAGATTGATCAGAATCTGCCGCAGCCGCTTCTCATCGATATGCACGATGGATGGCAGTTCCGTCGCCTCGTAGCAAAAGGTCAGCCCTTTCAGCGCGCTCTGCGGCCGGAACATCTGCACGATCTGCTCCAGGAACTCCGGCAGGCGCAGTTCGCTGTTCTCCAGCCTCAGCCTGCCCGCCTCGATGCGAGCAATGTCCAGCAAGCCATCGATCAGGCCAATCAAATGCTTGCCGCTGCGGTGAATCACATCGATGGCCTCGCGCCGCGCCGGCGGCAAGGCCGGGTCGCGCTGCAGAATCTGGGCGTAACCCAGGATGCTGTTCAAGGGCGCGCGCAACTCATGGCTCATGCCGCCCATGAAACGGCTCTTGGCAAGATTGGCGCTTTCGGCCGCCTCCTTGGCCTGCTGCAACTGCGCGTCGGTCTGTTTGTGCGCCTCGATTTCGCGCAGCAGCAGATGGGTCTGGCGATCCGATTCCTCTTGCGCCACGCGCCGGCTCTCATGCGCCAGCACCAGCCACCAGGCGGCTACGCCGCCGATCAGCGACAAGGCGGCATACAGCTTGAAGAAGGTGGGCCGCAGACCCGAGGGGTCCAGGCCGGCCCGCATGTGACTGGCGTACTCCTGGTAGTAGATCAAGCCCAGAATGCCGGCCAGCAGCGTCCCCATCCCCGCCACGATCAAGAGGTAATGGCCCAGGCGGCTATGCAGCAGCGGCGTGATACGCGCCGGCAACAGCCGGCCCAACACCGCCTGCACCTGGTCCTTCAAGCGGCCTTGCTGTTTGCAGCGATCCTGGCAGCGCGCATCCAGCGTGCAGCACAAGGAACAGATGGCGCCGTTATAGGCCGGACAATGGGCCATGTCCGGCTGTTCGAAACGGTTGGCGCAGATCACACAGACGTGATCCGATCCGGCGACGTCGACCGGTGTGCGCGCCAGGTTGTAGCGTCCCCGCGTGCGCCAGGCGATCACCGGCGCGCAGACAAAGGCCGCCAGCAAGGCCACGAAGGGCGACAACGCCTGCGCCAGCGCGCCCGCGGTGCCCGGAAACACGCCGGCAAAGGCCAGCAGGCCGAGCGTCATGGCGATCAGCATGCTGCCCACCCCGACCGGGTTGATGTCATACAGATAGGCGCGGCGAAACTCGATGCGGTCCGGCGACAGGCCCAGGGGCTTGTTGATCACCAGGTCCGCCACCAGCGCGCCGATCCAGGCCAGCGCAACGTGCGAGAACACTGCCAGCACATGCTCCAGCGCGCCGAACACGCCCATCTCCATCAGGACCACGGCGATCAGCACGTTGAACACCAGCCACACCACGCGGCCCGGATGGCTGTGCGTGATGCGGGCAAAGAAGTTGGACCAGGCCAGCGAGCCGGCATAGGCATTGGTCACATTGATCTTGACCTGCGAGACCACCACAAAGGCCGTTACCAGCGCCAGCGCGAGCGCGGGGTCGCTGACCACATAGGTATAGGCCGCCAGATACATATGGGTGGGGTCGCCGGCTTTGTCGGCCGGCGCGCCCAGCGACAAAGCCAGCCAGGCCAGAAAGGCGCCGCCCAGGATCTTGGCCGCGCCCGGCAGGATCCAGCCCGGACCCGCGCAGACCAGGGCGAGCCACCAGCGCCGGCGGTTGGCCGCCGTGCGTTCGGGCAGAAAGCGCAGGAAGTCGACCTGTTCACCGATCTGTGTCACCAGCGAGGCGGCCACCGCCACCGCCGAGCCAAACATCAGCAGGTTGAAGCTGCCGCCCCGGCCGTCATGGCCCGGAAACCGCAGAAATTCCCCCAGCGTTCCGGGATCGCGGAAGGCGATGAAGGCATAGGGCAGGAGCAGCAGCACCAGCCAGAGCGGCTGCGTCCACGACTGCAGCCGGCTGATGAAGGTGATGCCATAAGCCACCATGGGCAGGATGACCACGGCGCACAGGAGATAGCCGATGGACAGCGGCAAGCCGGTGGCCAGCTCGATGGCCAGCGCCATGATGGCCGCCTCCAGCGCAAAAAAGATAAAGGTAAAGGAGGCGTAGATCAGCGAAGTGATGGTCGAGCCGATATAGCCAAAGCCGGCCCCGCGCGTCAGCAGATCCATGTCCAGGCCATGGCGCGCGGCGTAATAGGCGATCGGCAAGCCGGTCAGGAAGGTGACCAGGGCCACGGCAATGATGGCCCAGAAGGCATTCACAAAGCCGTAGTTCAGCGCCAGCGCGCCGCCGATCGCTTCCAGCGCCAGGAAGGACACGGCCCCCAAAGCGGTATTGGCGACGCGGAACTCCGACCATTTGCGAAACGACACCGGCGTGAAACGCAGGGCATAGTCTTCCAGCGTCTCATTGGCGACCCAGGTGTTGTAGTCGCGGCGGATCTTGACAATGCGTTGAGGCGCGCTGGCTGACAAATCGGGCTCCGGGGGGGGGTAGGGGATACGTCATTGAACGTAGTTGCCGTTGTAACGCCAGGGGGCCGGCCTGCCTCTACGTCAATCAACGTATGTTGCACTGCGTCATAGGCCCCTAGTATGCCCTCACCCTCCGGGCTGCGGCATGTGCCGCGCATGCTCGGTTTCCCTGGTCGTGATCCACTGAGGAGTCATCGATGTCTGGCAAACCCCCTTTTGATACTGCCCCGGAACTGCCCTCGCGCCGGCGCCTGGCCCTGGCTTTTGCCTCCCTGCCGCTGTTGGGCATACCGGCGCTGTCGCGCGCGGCCGCCCCGGCCACCTCGGCCATCAACACTACCGGCCTGGCCATTACCGACACCGAAGTCACGGTCGGCCAGTTGCACTCGGCGACCGGCACCATGGCCATCAGCGAAACGGGGTCGATTCAGTCCGAGCGTCTGGCCATCGAGCAGATCAACGCCATGGGCGGCATCCTCGGCCGCAAGATCAAGATCATCCAGGAAGACGGCGCCTCCGACTGGCCGACTTTTGCCGAAAAGGCCCGCAAACTGCTGGTCAGCGACAAGGTCGCCACCGTGTTCGGCTGCTGGACCTCGGCCTCGCGCAAGGCGGTCCTGCCGGTATTCGAGAAAGAAAACGGCCTGCTCTACTACCCGACCTTCTATGAAGGCCTGGAACAGTCCAAGAACGTCTTCTATACCGGCCAGGAGGCCACGCAGCAGATCCTGTCCAGCCTGGACTGGCTGGCGCGCGAGAAGAAGGCGCGCTCCTACTACCTGATCGGCTCCGATTACATCTGGCCGCGCACCTCGAACAAGATCGCCCGCAAGCATATCGAGAACGTGCTCAAGGGCGAAGTGGTGGGCGAGGAATACTACCCGCTGGGCCACACGCAGTTCGGCTCGCTGATCAACAAGATCAAGCTGAAAAAGCCCGATGTCGTCTTCGCCGTGGTGGTGGGCGGCAGCAATGTGTCTTTCTACAAACAGCTCAAGGCGGCCGGCGTCACCAGCGGCAAGCAAAAGCTCCTGACCATCTCGGTGACCGAGGATGAGCTGCTGGGCATCGGCGGTGAAAACGCCGAAGGCTTCTGGTCGTGCATGAAGTACTTCCAGAGCCTGGACAACGCCAACAACAAGAAATTCGTCGAGGCCTTCAAGGCCAAGTACGGCGCCAATGCCGTCATCGGCGATGTGACCCAGGCGGCCTATCTGGGCCCCTGGTTGTGGAAGATGGCGGTGGAGAAGGCCGGCAGCTTCGATGTCGACAAAGTGGTCGCCGCCTCGGCCGGGCTGGAATTCAAGGAAGCGCCCGAAGGCTACGTCAAGGTCGACCCCAACCACCACCTGTGGAGCAAGACCCGCATCGGCCAGATTCGCAAGGATGGCCAGTTCGACGTGATCTTCGAAACCCCGGAGCTGATCAAACCCGATCCCTTCCCCAAGGGTTATCAGTAATCACCTCGATCCGGGCGCCGCGCGCGGCGCCCTTTCCACTGCCGGGAGCCATTCATGGAATCCTTCTCCGATCTCGGGGCCATCCTGCTGATGCAGGGCTTCAACGGTCTGTCGGTCTTCAGCGTGCTCTTGCTGATGGCCTTGGGCCTGGCGATCATCTTTGGCCAGATGGGCGTCATCAATATGGCCCATGGCGAGTTCCTGGCGGTGGGCGCCTATTGCACCTATCTCTGTTCCGAACTGGTCCAGCAATACGCGCCCGGCCTGATGCCGGCCTACTTCTTCGTCGCCATCATGCTGGCCTTCGCCGTGACCTTCAGCCTGGGCTGGCTGGTCGAGTGGCTGATGATCCGCCATCTCTACCGCCGGCCGCTGGATACGCTGCTGGCGACCTGGGGCCTGTCGCTGGTGCTGCAACAAACGCTGCGCTCGCTGTTCGGCCCGCGTGAAGTCAGCCCCACGCTGCCCGACTGGCTGATGGGCTCCTGGCAACCGCTGGACGGCGTGGACATCCCCATCAACGGCCTGTTCGTCATGTCCATCAGCATTCTGCTGACCGGCGCGCTGCTCTTGGCCTTGTATCGGTCGACCTGGGGCCTGCACGTGCGCGCCACGGTGCAAAACCGCGCCATGAGCGGCGCGGTCGGCATCGATACGAAGCGCGTGGACCGCGTGACGTTCTCGCTGGGTTGCGGGATCGCCGGCATTGCCGGCGCGGCCTTCACGACCATCGGTTCCACCGGTCCGACCAGCGGCTCGCTCTATATCGTCGACACCTTCCTGACCGTGGTGTTCGGCGGCGCGGCCAGTCTTTTCGGCACCATCGCCTCGGCTTTTGTCATCGCGCAGACCCAATCGATCTCGGAGTTCTTCATGACGGGTTCGATGGCCAAGGTGCTGACACTGTCGGCCATCGTGATCATTCTGATGCTGCGCCCGCAAGGCCTGTTCAGCATCAAGGTACGCAAGTAGGAGGCCGCGCATCATGCAGAAATTCTTTCGCAACGTCGTGGGTGGGCGCGAAGGGCTGGCCGGGCTGGCGATTCTGGCGCTGCTGCTCTTTGTGGTGTTTCCGCTGGGCCTGGACGTCTTCCGGCTCAATCTCGTCGGCAAATACCTTTCTTATGCCTTTGTCGCGCTGGGCCTGGTGCTGTGCTGGGGCTATGGCGGCATCCTGAGCCTGGGCCAGGGAGTGTTCTTCGGCTTGGGCGGCTATTGCATGGCCATGTTCCTGAAGCTGGAAGCCTCGACGCCCGAGGCTACCCGGATTCAGTCCACGCCCGGCATCCCGGACTTCATGGACTGGAACCAGCTGACCGCGTTGCCGTGGTTCTGGGTGCCCTTCAAGAGCTTCTGGTTCACCCTGATGGCGGTGCCGGTGCTGCCCTGCCTGCTGGCGTTGATCCTGGGCGTGGCCATGTTCAAGCGCCGCGTCGGCGACACCTACTTCGCCATCGTGACGCAGGCCGTGGCGCTGATCCTGTCGGTGCTCATCATCGGCCAGCAGGGCTGGACCGGCGGCGTCAATGGCATCACTGATCTGAAGACGCTGCTGGGCTGGGATATCCGCACCGACAGCGCCCGGCTGATCCTGTACTTCGTCAACGGCGCGCTGCTGTTCGCCTGCATCCTGTTCGGCCGTTACCTGCTCTCGTCCAAACTGGGCAAGCTGTTGATGGCCATGCGCGACAAAGAGGAACGGGTGCGTTTCTCGGGCTACGACGTCGCCAGCTTCAAGGTCTTCGTCTTCTGCGTGGCCGCCGTCTTCTCGGCCATAGGCGGAGCCATGTTCACCTTGCAGGTCGGCTTCATGTCGCCTTCGTTCGTGGGCATCGTGCCCTCCATCGAAATGGTCATCTTCGCCGCGGTCGGCGGCCGCCTGTCCCTGCTGGGGGCGGTCTACGGCACGCTGCTGGTCAACTTCGGCAAGAGCTATTTCTCCGAGAGTTTTCCGCAGCTCTGGCTGTTCCTGATGGGCGGCCTGTTCATTGCGGTCGTGATGGCCTTTCCCAACGGGCTGGCCGGCCTGTACAACCAATACACCCAGAAACGCCAGGCACGCAAGGCATCACGCCGTCAGGCCGATGGCGCCACGGAGGCAGCATGAACCCCTCAGCGTTCGCGTTGTACATCGAAGGCCTGACCGTCTCGTTCAACGGCTTTGTCGCCGTCAACGACCTCAACCTGTATGTCGATCAGGGAGAGCTGCGCGTGGTCATCGGTCCCAATGGCGCCGGCAAGACCACGCTGCTGGATCTGATCTGCGGCCGCACCAAGGCCACCGCCGGCTCCATCCGCTTCAAGGACACGGAACTGACCGGCCTGGCCGAGTATGAAATCGTGCGCGCCGGGGTCGGCCGCAAATTCCAGACGCCCTCCATCTATGAAACCCTGTCCGTCCGCGAAAACCTGGAAGTGTCGTTTCCGGCCGGGCGCAGCGTGCTGGGCGCGCTGACCTTCAGGCGCAGCCCGGCGGTGCTCGAACGGGTCGAGCAGGTGGCCGAGGAGATCTTTCTCGCCGATCAACTCGACCGCTCGGCAGAGCTGCTCTCGCATGGCCAGAAGCAATGGCTGGAGATCGGCATGCTGCTGATGCAGGAACCCGAGCTGATGATGCTGGACGAGCCGGTGGCCGGCATGAGCGTGTCCGAGCGCGAACGCACCGCCGACCTGCTCAATCGAATCAGCCGCAATCGGTCGCTCATCGTGATCGAGCATGACATGGAGTTCGTCAAGAACATCGCGCACAAGGTCACGGTGCTGCATCAGGGGCGGGTATTGGCCGAGGGCAGCATGGACAAGGTGCAGTCCGACCCGCGCGTGGTTGAAGTCTATCTCGGCCACTGAGGCCAGGAGGCAGTATGTTCAATATCGCTGGCCTGGTCTCAGGCTATGGCCAAAGCAAGGTCATCCACGGTGTCGACCTTGCCGTGGCTCCCGGTGAAATCGTCGCCGTGATGGGCCGCAACGGCATGGGCAAGACCACGCTCTTCAAAACCATGATGGGCATGCTGCCCGCCATGCACGGCTCGATCTCGCTGGACGGCAAGGCGCTCGAACGCCTGGAGAGCCATCAGCGCGTGCGCAGTGGGGTGGCTTACGTGCCGCAGGGCCGCATGATCTTCCCGACGCTGACCGTCGAAGAGAACATCCGCACCGGCATGCGCGGGCGGGCGCTGCGCAACACCATTCCGGAGGACATCTATGCCCTGTTCCCGGTGTTGCACGACATGCGCGGCCGGCGTGGCGGCGATCTGTCGGGCGGGCAGCAACAGCAGCTCGCCATCGCCCGCGCCCTGGTCACCAATCCGCGCGTGCTGCTGCTGGACGAGCCCACCGAGGGGATCCAGCCATCCATCATCAAGGACATCGCCCGCAGTCTGCTGGAGATCCGCAAGCTGCGCAATCTGGCGATTGTGGTGTCCGAACAAGTCTTGAGTTTCACCATGCAGATCGCCGACCGGCTCATCGTGATCGACAAGGGCCGCTTCGTGCACGAAGACCCGCGCGAGCGCGTTGACGAGCAGACGATCAGCAAATACCTGTCTGTCTAAGTCGTTGTCCATCTCAAAGGAGCATGACATGCCCGAAACCCTGATCAAGGTCGATCTGGCCCAATCCCCCTACGAAAACGAAGGCGTGCACAATCGCTGGCATCCCGATATTCCCATGGCGACGTGGGTCAGGCCGGGCGATGATTTCGTGCTCGAAACCTACGACTGGACCGGCGGCGCGATCAAGAACGATGACGATGCCTCCGATGTGCGCGATGTGGACTTGTCCACGGTGCACTTCCTGTCCGGCCCGGTCGG
>LXNH01000223.1_pt1 | contig 13964 bp, 13 predicted proteins | sample 809111 | NCBI WGS metagenome assembly LXNH01 (sample SAMN04870528, study PRJNA318959) | seawater metagenome | biome: 00002010; material: water; isolation source: marine seawater | place: Greece: Milos, Mediterranean Sea | collected 2013-05-29 | depth 5-7 m
ACTGGTGGGCGTGGCAGGCTATGCGCTCGGGACATTTATAGGTACAGCGCTATTTCAGTTCTGGTAGGTCCTATCCTGAGTTAGCACTCGAGCCAAGACGGCTTGGCCTCTTCCCATGAAACAGCGATAATAAACGTATGGTCTTTATTCACGACCGTCGCGTAATAACCTAACCTAATAATTGTTGCGACCCGGCATCTCTACTATGAATGACATTGCGTCAGAATTCGTTGAACCCGCATTCGAGTACTACTTAGTCGACGAGCCCAAACTGACTTACGAGTCGCCTGATGATGGGCCGCTCGCGCGTGCGTTTGTGCGACTTCTGGAGCGAGTATTAGGGCGCAACAAGATGGAAGAGCATTATCAGGGACTTAAAGATCGCAACTTATCGCCCAAAGATTTCTTCCACGAAGCCTTCAAGCTGACAAATATCACGCTCGATGGCGACATGTCGCAACTCGACAACCTCCCGAAAGAAGGGCCGGTGTTATTTATCGCGAATCACCCTTTCGGTGTCATCGACGGCTTAATCATGTGCAAAATTGCGCTAGATTACGCCAACGATTTTAAGGTCGTCATCAACTCATTGCTGTGTCAGGACCGCGATTTGGTCCCGCACTTTCTCCCGATCGATTTCTCCGAAACCAAAGAAGCAGCTAAGCGAAATGTTAGATCAAAGCAATTATCCGGTCAGGCACTCGCAGATAATATTCCACTGATTCTGTTTCCATCGGGTATGGTGTCTACCGCATATGCGCCTGGCTTTGGCAAGGTGGTTGATGCGCCATGGACGACCTTTATTGCCAAATTGATCATGCAATATCAGCCGACCGTGGTTCCTGTATTTTTCCATGGGCAGAACACGCGGCTTTTCCATGTCGCATCGAACATCGCTGAGCCATTCCGAATGGCGATGCATATGCGCGAGGCCCTACTTCGATTCGGCACAACCATTTCGCTGGATGTGGGTGCGCCGATCACGCCCGAGGAATATGCCGATATCGATGGTCGGCAAGCGATGACCGAGCATTTCTACAATATCGTGCAGAACACCCGGGTAGCACGCTAAATCAATCGGCAGGCGGCTCGTCGTCTCGACTGATTCGCATGAGCCAAAATGCCAAAGCCGCGCCGACAAAACCGAAAACGGCGACACCACCGAAGTAAATCTGGAACCCCAGTGGCCCGGGGTAAGCAGTTGTGAGTTGGGTATTGATCCACGGCAAGTAGATTTCGGGGGTATACCCCAGCATCGAAACTAGTCCTATCGCCAACCCCATGCGCTCTGGCGGGATATTACAAGTCCGAAAGGTGGCCCAGTAAATACCTCTGACGCCAAAAACAAGCGCCGATGAGCCCGCGACAACGCATACGAGCATGGCCCAAGGAGCACTCGATGGCATCGCTATCAGCGCGAATAAGGATAAACCACTCACTGCCAATAAGACGCCAAGCGATCGCACGGGGTGAAAACGATCACCCACAAAACCAGCGATGACGGCGCCTAAAGGCCGCATCCAAAGTCTAACCGTCGTGAGGCCGCCAACGGCCACCGCGCTCAAGCCGAACTGCACCTGCAGATAATTCGAATAGGAGTAAGTGGCATAGAACATCTGATAGCCCGCAAGGATGCAGAGTGCTACCAACCAGATTCTAATATTGCGCAACAAACTGCCGAGATCTCGTAACGTCTGACTGAAAGAAGCACCGCTCGACTCAGGTCTCGCTGCCTCACCCGATTGACCCGAGCTGCTATCTAGAATCAACCACAGTAGTGGTCCCGTCACTAGACAAACACTGCTGTAAAAATAGATGACCTGAACCATCGCACTTTGATCACTGACATCTAAGGACGATAAGGCGTACGCAAACCAGGCCACCGCGATGCTAGCCAACAGCGCTTCAAATAAACCCCGTCCAGCCTCCAGCAAGCCAAAATAGCGGGCCTGCAAATGGCCCGGCGCAAGTAATGCGACCCCTTTCAACAGCGCCGACCAGAAGGTCAGACCTGTGGTCACGCCCCAAGCGCCGAAGATGATTAAAAGCTGACTCGGTGAGGGGATTTGGGCATACCAAACGCCGAGAAGCCCTGTGGCGAAGACGGAGAATGACAGCAATACTCGTGGCGTAAAGCGATCGGCTACCCAACCACTGGGTACATAGCTGAGAAAAAACATGATGCCCAAAATGCTCGAGTGCTGATTCAACTGCGCAAGGCTGATATCAAACGTGGATAGCAGGGTCAGTTCGAAATTCTGGCGAAGGTATAGCAGTGGGTAAATCGAGCCCCCTGCCACGATAAACAGAGTCAATCGAATATAACGGAGCAACTCCGAACCGCCTTCCGGTGGGTTATTTTCTGATGTCATAGCACCAGGATAACGCGCCAAACCGAGCCCGTCTCTCCCTATTGAGAGTCAAGCGGGTCGGTTTTTACGACAATCAACCGAAACGGTGTCGTGTCCGGTTGGCAATAGCCACTAAGGACAGCATGACAGGCACCTCAACTAGTACACCCACCACAGTTGCGAGCGCGGCGCCCGAATTCAGTCCAAACAGGCTTATCGCTACCGCGACGGCCAACTCGAAAAAGTTGGAAGTGCCAATCATCGCGCAAGGTGCCGCAACGTTATGAGGCACCCGCCAGATCCAAGCCGCTCCATAAGCCACCGCAAAGATTCCATAGGTTTGTATCAAGAGCGGAATCGCGATCAGCACGATCGCGAGGGGCTTTTCAAGTATGGTTTGCGCCTGAAACCCAAATAGCAATACAACCGTGGCTAATAGCCCCAGCATGGATGCCGGTTTGACCGCACCCAGAAAGTTATCCAGCGCCGAGTTGCCCTTGCGCAGAAGGAGCGCGCGCGCAATGACACCGGCCACCAGTGGCAAAACGACATACAGCAAGACTGAATATAAAAGCGTATTCCACGGTACCACGACTTCCGAAATACCCAGCAAGTAGGCAGCGATTGGCGCGAAAGCCACAATCATGATCAGGTCGTTAATCGACACCTGAACCAAAGTGTAATTCGGATCCCCTTTGGTTAGCTGACTCCACACAAATACCATGGCAGTGCACGGCGCCACCCCGAGTAGAATCATGCCAGCAATGTATTCTGAAGCGGTCTGTGGGTCGACCAAATCGACAAAAACGATGCGAAAGAAAAACCAACCCAGTAAGGCCATGGTGAACGGCTTTATGAGCCAATTGACCACTAGAGTAATAATCAATCCCTTTGGTCGATGTCCTACCCCGTTAATCGAAGAAAAGTCGACCTGAACCATCATGGGAAAAATCATGACCCAAATAAAAATTGCGACAGGGACATTGACCCCGGCGTACTCGATCGAGGCAAATAGCCGAAAGACTTCGGGCACCACCGAACCTAGAAAAACCCCAGTCACAATGCAAAGGGCGACCCACAGTGACAAAAAGCGTTCGAATAAACCCAAAACCGTGCTCCGTCTTCTACTCAGCTAAAAAAAATATGTATGCAAGGGATACCCGCTTAAAGTAACCGAAATCCTGTTACATTTTTTCGATTCCCACCAAGCTTTATCGCAAAACCACTCGAACCCGACGTGATGATGGATGCAATTTTCCAAGCGTTGCGAGAGCATCAACAGGCCTAGATCTCTAGGTGCGAGCTAACCCGTTGGCAGAGATCTATGGCTGACTAGTATCCTCACATTCACTAGGCAATTGCATTTGACCTCCACCTGCTCGATACACAGAAAACTGATCAAATAGCTCTGTGCCGGATAATTCCCGTCCAGGTATTTTGCATCTCGGACCCTCGGGGACTTCTAATGTTAAACACCGATGAGTAGAGTAAATCAGGCACTGGAGTAACCTAGGCGAGCGGGGAGTTCAACCGATGACCAACTGGCAGAAAATAAAAAGGGTTCTTTTCAGTCCTTACGGGGTGCTAACCGTCCTGACTCAATTACTCGTTTTGTACGCTCTTTCTTTCTTTGAGTTTCCCACAAAGGGGGGGCAACAAAGTAGAGACAACCCCCTCTACATCGTCATTTATTTTTCGGTGTTGTTATTTCCGTTCGGCATTTTCTTCTGGGGTTGGGAAAAATTTGAGGACAAAGATCGTCAGCGTAGGCTAGAGGACAACCCTCACCTCAAAAGAGAACTTAAGGAAGGTGAAAGTCTGATTGATTTTCTTTACGAGAATGAGCACGAAGAGGAAATGTAATTAGTGGTGGAGAGGGTTAGGACAAATGCACATAACATTATGAAGGGTTGGCGACGTTAACCCTGGTCTACTCAAAAGGGGTTAACGCCACCCAGAAGGCTTGTCGACACGCCTCGTGCTAAGCAAGTTTGCCCATCGCACTAACCAAGACCTCGATATCATTGGGCGTATTGAACACCTGTGGCGTTATTCGAACGCAGGCACCGCCATTAAGACCGTCGCGCATCACGGTGAACACACCGAACTCCGCTTCGAGTCGCTTTTGAAGCGAGACGGCGTCTGACACAGTTTTTTTACCTCGAATTCGAAACGAACTGATGCCGGTGATCGATGCCGGATTGGTGCCACCCAATAACTCGATATGAGACATACTGCGCGCCTCGGCTACCCAGAGATTGCGGAGGTACTTGAGCCGCGCTTCTTTGGCAGCCGGTCCCACCGCCTCATGAAACTCAAACGCCTTCGGGATCGCCAAGGTCGCGGCGAAGTCTCTGGTCGCGGGATGCACACGGGCTCGAATACTACGGCTCTCTTCAGGCGCGTCACCATGAAACGGCGCAATCGCATCGATAGCCGACTCGCTGATATACAAGGCCCCGAGTCCGAGGGGTGCACCAATCCATTTATGTAAATTGAAGGCTGCGAAATCGACACCCAGATCAGAAATTGAGAAATCGAGCAAGCCCCAGGACTGTGCTGCATCGCAGATTACAGTGATACCGCGCTTTCGTGCTTCGGTTGCGATTCGAGCTACCGGCACAACGAGACCATGCTGATTACTGACGTGGGTGACCAGCATGAGTTTGAGCGAGGGGTTCGCATCAAATGCGTTGAGATACTGCTGAAATACCTCATCCTGATTAGCACGCTCAGGGATGATGACCTCGATGAGGGGGCCTTGGTTCTGCACCGCCTGCCAGCGCATGAACCGCTTGAAGGCTGGATAATCAATATCCGCCATCAAAACCCCATCACCCGGCTCAAAACCCCGGTATTGGCGCATCAAATTGTGAAAGGATTCGGTCGCATTTTCGGTAATGGCAATCTCACTGGGTTTGGCACCAAGACCATCGGCCACTGCCATCACCGCCTTGTCCATGTCGGCGTTGTAGTCCTTCCTCGCATAGAGAGAGGTCTGAGTATTCACCATTTCCAGCGCTTGAAAGTAGGTATCCTTCACCGGGTTGGCCATTTTGGCCCAATAGCCCTGCTCTAGATTAACAATGCCCTCGGTACGATCGTAAAACCTGGCGACACTGCGCCAGTAAGCCTCATCACTGGCAAGCGAAGCCGCGGATTTAGCACTCCGATCAAAACTGATCGGCGCCGCCAAACTTTTAGGAGCGCCACCCAGAGTAACGGCCGCAACCGACGCAGTCAGCAAGTCCCGACGCGACAAGCCTGAGGGAGGAAAAGACGGTTGTTCATGCTCCATAAAACACCTTCAAAAAAGGGCGCTGAGCGCCCTTTTTGATCGTTTATTTTCGTTAGCCGGTAGGAACATCGGTAAAGGGAATTCCTTTATCCATCCGTGGCTCCTGCGGCAAGCCCAGAACACGCTCGGCAATGATATTGGTCATGATCTCGTCAGTACCACCGGCAATCCTTAGCCCGGGCGCGCCCATGTAAGACCCCACGATCATCTCGGCAAACTTGGAGTGTTTCGAATCCCAGATGGCGCCCGATGTCTCCAAAAGGTCCATACAGAATGATCCGAGCTGCTGGAGCTTAGGCGCACCCACCAACTTACCAATCGAGTTTTCAGGACCGGGTATATCGCCACGAGACAGCGCTGATAAAGTGCGATAGCTAGTGAATTTGAGCCCCGCTTCTTCCACGTAAAAGTTCGCGATACGCGCCTTGACTGCGCTGTCTTCGATCGCTGGCTTGCCATCGATCATCACTTCTTTCGCAAGTTGAACGGCCAATGCGACGTTCACGCCACTGCTTCCCGCACCGATTGCCGCGCGCTCGTTCATCAAAGTTGTCAACGACACCTGCCAACCTTGACCGACCTCACCCAGCCGTTGCGAATCAGACACGCGAACATCGGTAAAGTACACTTCATTGAAGTCGGACTCACCGGTGAGCTGTTTAATCGGCTTGATCTCGATACCTGGTGACTTCATGTCGATATAGAAATAGCTCAAGCCCTTGTGCTTCGGGACAGTCGGATCGGTTCGCACCACGACACAACCGTAGTCCGAATAGTGCGCGCCCGAGGTCCAGATTTTCTGACCGTTGATGACCCAGTCATCGCCGTCGCGCTCTGCCTTGGTGCGCAATGCTGCGAGGTCGGAGCCGCCAGCAGGCTCTGAAAAGAGCTGACACCAAATTTCTTCACCGCTCGCAAGCTTAGGCAGGTAGCGATCGAGCGCTGCTTGATCGGCATACGTCATCAAGGTTGGCGCCATCATGCCCTGGCCGATCACAAAGAAGCTCGCTGGCACATCGTACTTGCCCTCTTCCTGTTTCCAAATGACCTGCTCGATAGAGCTCGCACCACGCCCCCCGTATTTGGGGTCCCAGCCAATGCACGCCCAGCCAGCATCGTACTTGCGTTTTTGCCACATCTTGGCAACTTCGAGTCGGCTCATACCCTTGGTTTCTTCCTGCGAGGGTACATTAGCCGCTAGCCACTCGGCGGCTTCCTGACGAAACGCCGCTTCCTCTGGAGTATCCTTAAAATCCATGACTCACCTCTCTTTATTCGTTTCGTTAGGCTGACGCTGCAAGACCGTCAACAAGACGCCCTTGCCATTGATTTTCACTGCCAATCGCAAGACTTAACAGCTTCGCTCGGCGGTAGTAGAACTGGCAATCGAACTCCCAGGTAAAACCCATACCGCCGTGGGTCTGAATGTTTTCCTCCGCGGCAAACAGTGACGCTTGAATCGCTGAGACGCGCGCGGTCGCAGCAGCCACATCCAGATCTTTACTACCAGCGTTGAGCGCCCAAGCGCCGTAATAGGCATTACTTCGAGCCAGAGTGTTTTTGACGTACATCTTGGCGAGCTTGTGCTTGATCGCCTGATAAGAGGCAATCGAACGACCGAAAGCGAAGCGCCCCAGCGCGTACTCTCGTGCCTGATCCAGCGCGGTGTCGGCGATACCGAGCTGCTCCCAGGCAAACATGACAGCTGCACGATTCATCAACGCTTCAACCGCAGACCAACCCGCGCCCTCTGCACCCAAGACCTCAGCACACGCGCCATTAAAAGTAAGTGATGCGTGACCTCGACTGAAGTCAATTGTTTGGATTTTATCGCACTCAACCGCATCCTGACTCAAATCAACCAAAGCCAGGGTTGCACCATCACCGCTGTCAGACTTGCAAACCACAATCGCCACATGCGCAATGCCACCATCGGCAACCGGTAGCTTCGTACCATTAATCACTCCATCGCTAATGCTGGCAGTGAGCTGCTCAACAGTCATGCGACCACCGGCCTCACCCATCGCAAAACAGCCGATCGCAGAGCCATCGGCAAACTTGGGTAACCAGGCCTGTTTTTGCGCTTCGCTACCATGCGCCATGATGGCCTCGGCCGCGAGATACATGGTTGAACTGAAAGGCACGGGTGCACAGGCGCGACCCAATTCCTCTGCAATCACCACCAATTCGAGGTGAGACATACCGAGACCACCGTACTCCTCTGGGATAGTAGTCGCTGTCCAACCCATTTCTGCAATGCCGTTGTGCAGATTGGCATCGTGGGTCTCACGGTTATTCAGTATCCGTCGCACCAGCGTAGTGGGGCAGTGCTGAGTCAGGTAACTGCGCGCCTGATCGCGGAGCATCTGCTGCTCATCAGAGAATTCAAAGTTCATGGTGTGAGATCTCGTTGTTGTCGTTTTTTTCAAGGGTAACGGCAGGCCGCGTCGCTGCCAACGGTTTACCGAGCAAAATTTGGCTAGCACGCGGACTCAACCGCGTCATGACCGTTTCCGACATCGACAACCAAACCCTCCACGGCACCCAAAGACGCCAAAGGTTAATAAACACTCACTATATAATGGCACGCAGCACGATAGACTGATGGTAGTCCACCCGTAAATTTCGGGGTTAATATCGCTATCATACGCGGCAATCAAAAAATCAGAACTTGAGAGACCCATTCGATGACGTCCCGGCAAAAACTTCCTTTAAGCGTTAATCGCGCCCGCGCTTTACGGCTACGTGCCATCGCGAGCTCTTACCTCTTAATCGCGCTCCTGAACGCGTGTGGCGGAGGTGCAGGCTCGAGCGCCCCTCCTCAGAATACATATACTGGGAGCACTCCCCCAACAAGTGATTCAACAGGCGATACCTCGTCGGGCCCAGGATTCTCAACGGTTGATGCGGCCTTTCAGGCATTTATTGACAACAGCGATGTCTTCGACGGTATTAGCTATGTTGTGGTCAATTCAGCTGGAGTTATGCATCAGCAAGTATTTGGTGATCACAGTGAGGATTTAATTGTGATGCTGGCATCGACCAGCAAAGTCCCGGCAGTCATGGCTATGCTCGCCCTGCAGGAAGACACCGATGCCGCGTTTTCGATTGATGAACCGGTGAGCACCTATTTACCCTATGACGGAGTGTATGCAAACCGGACGGTAAAACAGATGGTGAGCAATACCTCTGGCATACCAGGGCTACGCCTCTTGGATCAGTATGGTGATCCACTGGGTGCCATTGCGGGTGGCGAGGGAGGAGTAAACCATCTTTGTCAGATGAGTTCACAGCTTCATTGGGACTTTGAAACCTGCGGTCAGATCTTAGTGCAGAATGAATTGCCCGAGACCCGGCTGGCAGGTACAACATTCGACTACGGCGGTAGCCAATGGCAAATTGCCGGTGTCACCGCATCGATCGTCGCTAACTCCACCTGGAATCAACTGTTCGACAAATACATCGGCGAGCCTTGTGGTCTCGAGGTCTTTACCTTCGGTAACCCCTGGGAAGAGCTGAGCTTCTTCGGATCAACCAGTTTTGATGGCGTATCGGTAGAAAGCATGCCGGGACAACACAACCCTCAGATCGAGGGGGGTGCCATTAGTAACCTCGCTGACTACGCCAAGCTATTGCAGATTCATGTCAATGGCGGCTACTGTGGTGACACGCGGGTGTTGAGCGAGGACTCATTGGCGGCTATGCGCGAAAACATCGGCGGTGATGTCGATCCGAACCCCATACCATACGGAATGGGTTGGTGGATTCAACTGGGCATGCCTGGCGTTTACACCGATCCGGGTGCTTTTGGGGCCGTGAGTTTTATTGACGTTAATCGCGGTATTGGCGGTTATATGGCGATCGATGACTACAGTAGAGTCGATGCTGGCGCCCCACCCGACTTTTTTGTGGATGAGGCGATCGAATTGATTCAAGCGGCAGTGGATGCGGCCAACTAAGGTATTCGTTGAACCGCTGACGGCAGGTTGATCTGACTCACAAGTGAGGAAATGCTGCAGATGTCGATTCAGCAGTTAGCGAAACTGGTCTTTTGGTGTTGTTGCGCGCTCGTGCTCTGGGGCACATTGAATTCGCCGTCGGGTATCGCAGCTTCGTTCCCGTTTCAGGACAAGCTACTTCATGTTGGCGCCTTCGCAACCCTCGCGTGGATCGGCTACTTGGGCTACCCCAATCGACTAATTTTTGTTGCTATTGGGCTCTTCGGATTCGGTGCCAGTATCGAGATAGCGCAAGCATACATTCCCGCTCGATCGACCGAGTTTGCCGACCTCCTCGCCGATATGTTTGGTATTGTCATCGGACTAGCCGCTGCGAGCCGGTGACGCTGTGGCTATCGGACTAGCAAACCACCCCGCCTTCGAATGAGGCGACTTTAACTCGCTGAAGCAGGCACCCAGGTTGCATGAAATCCACCCGGGACACGCTGCGGGAGCTTTACTTTAGCAACGGGCCCCTGCTCGATATCGGTGGCGTCAAACACTAGAAAATACGACGACCAATCACGGGTGTCGGTCACGATGTTGACGACATAACCATCGTCCTCGGGGTCTTGCGAATTAGCGCCTACTTTAGGGGCATACACGGCTTCGCTACCCAAGACGCCATCGCCATAATCCCATTGCCAGCGCTCCCCCGTCTCGTTGTCATATTTCACAAGCCCGGTAAATCGGAGCGTATGACCACCCTCTTCCAGCGTCGGGATACGTTGGTGATAGGCGTAGCGACCCTTGATGCCCGCGTAGAGCGGATTGGTCTTATTGAACTCGGTGTTCAAGTCATCGATATCCTCTTCACGCACCTCGCCGGTGACTAGATTGAAGCGCCACCGATAGTTATTCGCCTCAAGGCGCATATAAGCCAGCATGTGCGACAGTTCGCCCTCGTCCCCAAGTACTGACGGCATTGGATTGACCGAGCGGCAGCCGTCCATGATGAGCCAGTCACCCTCTTCCCAGCAATTGGATACGTGCAGGATGTAGCAGGGCTCGCAATCGAACCAGCGGATCGTCTTTGACTCACCAAAGCGCGGAATCACACCAAATCGAGTCGGTATATCGCGATGGAAAGTCAGTACCCGCATCTTGTGCTTTTGAAGAACGTTCAGATCGTGGAAAAACGGCAGGTCATGGAGGATTGTGTGGTTGCGGGTAAAGCCAATGTCATGAGGTAAACGCGCACCGGGCAGATCGATAGGCACTTCGTGCACCACCTCGCCTTTGGCATTGGCAACGCCATAGGTCATGTAGGGCGGCGTGTCGTTATAATCGAAATACAGCAACTCACCCGTCGCCCAATCAACTTTGGAGTGCGCGGACATCTTGGTGTCACCACGTCCATCGAGTCGAAAACTACCTTTGGTGGCGAGTGTCTGTGGGTCGAGCGCCACTGGATTGCCCGCGTTGTACCAGAGACTAACTAGTTCGCCGTTCAGTGCAAATAAATCTGTATTACTGGTGTCTTTGATACCAAACTCAGACACCGAATAATCAAAGGGGCCCATGACACCGGGCGAGACTGAGGCGCCGGCGGCGCGTTCATCGATGAGCGCTGGCGTTTCAACTAAACGGTTAACGTATTGCGCCCCCGACTCACCCACGTGCAAGGCATGTACCATGCCATCGCCATCAAAGGGGTGATAACGACCGTTCGGTTCAAATACAGGGTTAGTGCCATTGCGGTAGTAACTGCCACGCAGATCGGCTGGGAGCTCGCCTTCCACTACCAAACCAGCGCCCTCGATTTCTCGGGTTGTTGGCGCATAAACACCGTGCAAGTAGGGGTTATCGTGGTTATAAATCCAACTAGGTGCGTCTTCAAAGACTGTCGTGTCGCCAAGGCATTTGTCGGATATGGGGAAGACAGACTGCCGGCCTGGCTTTACTGGAGCATTCATTTCAGTGCGCCCTCCAAGAACTAAGTTCACCGCGTGCATCATACGGAACTTCCGCTATCAGGATAACTTGCCTGGAGAAAAAATCCGCACATGGCACCGCCAATGGAGCTGGTGTCATAGACTATATGAGTACTGCTTGGACAACCCGTTCTTTACCTGTCTTGTGAATGGTTTCAAGATATGGGGCAGGTATTCTTATGGAGGGAATACCAGTGGACGATAAGTTTCGTCGTCCAAAATTCCTTGTTGCGATGTTAGCTACTCGGCGCGCGATGCGGTAACGTAACCACCTCTTGACGTTGGCTGCAATGGTCGGAGCAGATGGTTACTGCCTGAAGGCTACGGTCAAACCGCTTTCACCTAAAGTGGCGGTTCAAATTCCTCTGATTTTCCGATGATTTGGATGGTGTCCTCGTCAACCAGACTCGGAGTATCAAACTCCTCTGCCTCACCAATTATTTGAACTCCGTACCCTCCATCGAGTGCATTTGCATCTGGATCCTCGGGTAAAGATAGGTCGCTGGGCTCGTAGGTAACGTCATTTTCATCGGCATCGAGCGGCTCCCCTATCACCTGCACCACGCCGTCGGCAGGATCGAACTCAAATCCATCAGGGTCTTCGAACTCTCCGATTATTTGATCGCCGTAGACGACCTCTTCTGCCGCCGGCTGAGGATTAGAGGCAACCGTCTCCATTGACAATCGCTGCACTAGCTCGCTGCTGGCTGATTGCCCGGGCGTCGCGTCTGTGTAGTCGGGAGACGATGACGCAAGGCTAGCGGGTTCCACAATTGGGAAGGCACTCTGCTCCAACGATGGGTCTTTGGGCTCATAATACGAAGCTATGACCACCGCGATTAAGACAATCGCGGCGGCATAAGTCTGCCATTTAAACACGAGTGCTAAAAACCTCGTGACGTGGCGCTACCTTACTGTGCAGCTCCTACTGGCGCGGCTAACTGGACCCGGTCCGCGTAGCAATAGCCGTTGATCTTCACGTTATCGAAGATTTTTACTTTGATAGGCGTGTTCGTCATCATGCCCAACAATGCTACATCAAACCGACGCTGACCCGCTGCTTTAGTGTTACCTTCAACAACACCAGCGCAGTCCATCGATATATACTTTTGGCTACAATTTAGACGGTTGTAGTTGGCGTCGATGTCCACAAGGCAACCACCCCACTTACTGTCCTGTGACGCCTGCACGTTTAACACATTGCCCTGCGCATTCATTGATGCAGAAAACGCCACACTGCTCGCACACGCGGCAATACCTGCTACGAACACTGCGATTTTTTTGTTGCTTAACATAACGCTTCTCCTCAGACCGTTACCTGTAAGAATAATCGGATATTTACAAAATTCAAGCGGGTAGCATAGCCCCCGTAGCAGTTTAACGTAACAATAGTGAGACTAGTCGTATTTGATCCTGTCGAATGCAACATTTGTCGTAATTGGGCCAGGCAATATTCAATAGGCGAGCTATCGACGGGCATCAATTGAATGATCCCGAGCCACCTTGGTAGAGCGTGACACAGCCACCCGATCAAACGACCGCGCTCATCAAATCTCGATTAATTTTTTCAGTCCGAGAAAGGCGTGTTATCGTCACGCCCCTTGCTAAGTAGAACGGTGGAACATCACATTGCGAGTCGCGATCGTGCATTATTGGCTTGTTGATATGCGAGGCGGAGAAAAGGTCCTAGAAGCGATTTGCGATCTGTTCCCTGAGGCAGACATTTATACCCACGCCTACCAACCTAGCAACGTATCCAAGGTATTTTCACATCATAAAGTTACTGAAACCTTTATCGCCAAATTGCCGGGGGGCCGAACTAATCAGAAAATGTATTTGCCCCTAATGCCCCGAGCCTTGGAGTCGCTAGATCTCACCGGCTACGACTTGGTGATCTCTAGTGAGGCTGGTCCGGCCAAAGGCGTAATAACACACCCCGATGCCTTTCACGTCTGCTATGTCCACTCTCCCATGCGGTATTTATGGGATAAATACTGGGTTTACAAAGAGCAAGCCGGTGCCCTACAGACGCTGGCGATGAAGATTTTTGCTCCCTCTTTACGCCAGTGGGATGTATCGAGTGCGGCTCGGGTTGATTTATTCATAGCCAACTCATCCTTCGTACAACGACGAATACAGAAAGCCTGGCGACGAGCTAGCGTTGTCGTGCACCCGCCCGTTGCTGTGGACTCCTTCCTAAATGAGACCCCGCCCGATGACAAAAATACCGCGCCTTACCTGTTCATAGGAGAATTGGTCAGTTACAAACGACCCGAGCTCGCGTTAAGGACCTGCCAAACCCTCGGACGTCCGCTTAAGATAATTGGAGATGGTCCGCTGGAGTCGCTACTGCGCAAGGAGGCCTCACCAAACACTCAAGTTA